>OGLN01002728.1_pt1 | contig 10516 bp, 10 predicted proteins | sample 1572641 | NCBI WGS metagenome assembly OGLN01 (sample SAMEA2581903, study PRJEB24529) | metagenome | biome: Human gut stool | place: China | collected 2011
GTTTTGCTTGCGCCATCCTGTGTTCTCACATCCTTTCTTCCAGTTTGGCGGTCAGCTCCTCCACCTGCCTTTTCAGCTCCTCCTTTTCCTCGTCCACCTTCGGCTCCTCGTAGAACGAGCCGAGTTTCCGGTTGATGTCCCGGTAGGCGGCGACGGAGGAGCGGCCGCCGCCGTTGCCCGAGTAGTCCCTGAACGGTTCCCGTTCAGGCTCGCTGTCCGGCAGTTCCATTTCCACCCTGTCCGTATCGCTCTCTTCGGAGAAGGCGAAGTCCTCCAGCGAGCGCACCTTCTCCGCCTGCCGCCTTTCCGCCTGCGCCTGCTCGTAGGCTTTCCGCTTGTCGCCGATGATCCCGTCGTTCTCCGGCAGGGGGATGTCGGCGTTGAACGCCCCCACGGTGTCCCGGTTCACGTCCCGCTCTTCCGAAGGTGCGAATATCAGCCACATCGAGCCGAGGAACAGCAAGCCCATCAGCGGATATACCATCAGCTTCTTCCGTTGCTGCAACTGTTTCGGCGTGAGTGGCTTGGCTGTCTTCTTCTCCTTTTTCCCGCCGCCCTTGTCCTCCTTCTTTCCGTTCCCCGTCTCCGGGGCTGCGGCATCCGCCGCCTTTACGTGCTGCGTTGCCGTTGCTTTTTCTTGGTTCTGTTCTTCCATCATGTCAAAAATTTATGGTTGTCCTACATTCTGATTCTTCTCCCCGGAGGCTTCCGCCTGCCTGTCTCCCCGGCTTGCCGCTTGCCGGGCGGTTCCTTCCGTTCCCGTTTGAGCGATGCCGTGGGGCTTGCCCGGTTGTCCGCCCGCAGGTGCGCAGCCTTCCGTTCCCGGCTTGCCGCCTTTTCGGGGAACAGCCTCGCTTCCAGACCTGCCAGTTCTTTCGCCGCCCGCTCCCGGATGGCACGGTTGTGGCGTCCGATGGCGGCTTCCGGGTAGTCCCGGGAGAGGTCGCCGTTGTCCTCGCTCAGGTGGTAGTCCCACCTTAGCCGGGCGATGCCGGCAAAATCCTCCGTCAGCCCGTACTTCTCCACCGTCTCCTTCGGTACTTCCCGCTGACCGTCCCAGCCGTGGCGGGCGAGCCCGTGGAGCAGCGCCCGTTCCGCCTTCACCGCTTCCAGATAGTCGCCGGGCAGTCTGCCGCCCGTCTTCCTCTCGTAAAGGGCGGCGGCTTGCCGCATCAGCTTTCCCCGCTCGTCCGCCTCCCGCAACTCGATCTGTTCCATGACGGTGTGGTTGTCGCCCCGCATCTCCTCGCTCCATTCCCGGCTCAGTTCTTCGAGCCTGCGGTAGCCTTCCGCCAGCCCGTGGCGGATGGCCACCGAGTCGTCCGGTTTCTCGCCTTTCAGGGCAAGCCTTTTCAGTGCGTCGAGGTCGCCCTCCCTCATGCAGCAGTTCAGCAGCCGGTGCGCCGCATCCCGTTCCGCCTGCGCTTCGGGGGATAGCGGCTGCGGGGCGTTGCGCCTCGTGTACTCGTGCTCCAGCACCTTGTATTGCGCCGCCAGACGCAGCATCGGGCTTTCCGCCGCCTCCCTCACGCTCCGGGGGATTGCCGCCCCCTCACGCATCCCGTAACGGGTCTCTTTCAGGGCGTCCATGACCGCCCGCCATTCGGGATAGCCCGTCTGGTACACGTACCGGAAGAACCTGTGTTCCAGCAGCAGCTCCGCCTGTTTCCTTGTTACCTCCGGGCAGTCCCGGTAGTCCCTGACGGACTGGAGGATTGCACCGGCATCCGCACGCCTCTTATTCAGCAGGCTCCCGAAATACGCCGTTACCTGCCTCATGTTCCGCTCCTCCTGCCGCTCCCGGCGGCGGAACAGCCACTCACTCAACTTCTCCGCCAGTCCCATGCCGTCCGCTTTCAAAAGGGTTGATAATACTGTCATTGGGCAATTGCAGGCGCCTGACATGCTCTATCCCCAGTTCCTTCCCGTCGTTCCTGCCGATGCGGTAGATGGAGGCGACGGTCATATAGACCGACAGTGCGCCGAACGCCGCCAGCATCACGAGGATGATTGCCACACGCATGTCGGGCGAGATACGCCCGGCGAGGCGGCGGAGCTTCCCGTCCGCCCAGTCCTGCGCCTTTGTGATGAATTTCCTTATCATAGCCGTCAGCGTTTGAGGGTCTGCAAATCCTTGTTCTCCGTGACCTCGAAGCCCTCGATGATGAAGCCCTGCGGGTTGTTGTCGCTCCTGACCGCATCCAGCAGGCGGCAGCGGGTCACAAGGCTGCGCTCCGTAACCGAGCTTTCCCGCAGGATGATCTGCCGGGCGAATGTCCGCACGCTGTACGGGTACTTGTCGAAGTCGCACCGCAGGCTGTCTATCTCTATCATCTGGTTGATATTACCGCTGATTATGCGGTTGTAATACCCCTTTTCCGAGAGGTCCTTGTAGTAGTTGAAGGCGCTCTTGTCCGCCAGCAGCAGCGAACGCCTGATGTTGCCCTCGATAGCCGACTTGTCGGGCGAGAGCGTGAAGAACAGCTCGTGGAAGCGGCGCACGTGCTCCCGTGCCTCCACCGGGCGGTTCTGCCGCACGTCCTGCGAAAGTGCCAGCATCAGGCTCTTGCCGTTGTCCAGCACGTAGATCTTCTGCCGCTGCGCCTCGGCGAAGCTGTACGACTTCCACAGGGCGAAGCCCGTCACCACGGCGCACAGGCAGGCGAATACCAGCGTGAAGAGCCGTATCTGCCTGAAGCTCGTTTCGATATTTTTCAAACTTTTAAATTCCATGTTTCCGGTTTTTTATTCGTTATGTCTCATGTTCTTGGGACATCCGCCGCTACTTGACGATCCTTCCGGCGATGTTCCCCACGGCTGCGCCCGCACCCGCTGCGGCGACGTTGCCTACCTTCGTGGCGGTCTGGTTCATCGCACGGTTGGCGTGGCTCACCCCGCCCGCCATGATGATCCAGTTGGCGACGGTCGGTATGGTGAAGTACCCGAATATCCCGATGATTAAAAAGATGATGTACACCGTGTTCGAGCTGTCCGGGATGAAGGTCGGGTCGCTCATCGCCTCGATGTCACGGGTGAGCATCAGCACTTGGATGCGTGCCAGCACCGAGCTGAACAGGTCGCTCACGGGCAGCCACATGTAGATGGAGATGTACCTCGTTATCCACTGCGTGAGCGTGCTCTGGAACCCGTCATAGACCGAGAGGGCGAACGCTATCGGACCGAGGATGGAGAGGGCGATCAGGAAGAACGTCCGTATCGTGTCGATGACCAGCGCAGCCGACTGGAACAGCAGTTCGAGCAGTTCTTGGAACCACAGCCGGATGCTCCGCTTCATGTTGTACTCCGTCCGGTCAATGTACATCACCGCCATCGTCTTCAAGTCCTTGGGCGACCAGCCCAGCTCGTCGAGCTTCTTGTCGAAGTCCTCCTTGCTCGCCAGATACGCCTTCTCCGGGTCACGGCGGAACGCCTCCCTCTCCAGCGTCTCCTTCTGTTCCCGGTATCGGTTCATGTCGAAGGTCTGTGATTCGAGCATCCCGTGGCAGCCCTTCACCACGGGCGAGAGCACCGTGTTGATCGTGCCGATGACGAAGGTGGGGAAGAAGAGGATGCACAGCCCGATGGCGAACGGGCGCAGCAGCGGGTACACGTCGATGGGCTCGGCACGGGCGAGCGCCTGCCACACCTTGGCGGCTACGTAGAACAGCGCACCCAGCCCGGCGATTCCCTTGGCTACCCCCGTCAGCTTCTCGCAGAGCGGCATCATGTCCTGATACAATGCCTGCAATATCTCGTGCAGGTTCGTGAAGTCTATCGCTAACAACATAGTCCTGTATTTTTATTATATGTACGCATACATTATTATATATTTGCCCGCCTCACCAGTAACGGTCTTCCGCATCCCCGTAGAGAGCCACCACCCGGTCGGCGTCCTTTTTCTTCTTCGCCCGCAGGTAGCTCACCGAGATGTTCTTGTCCGTGTAATACTGCACGAGGTTGCGGTACTCCAGCAGCCGCTTGTAGCTCTGGTCGATGATCGCCAGCCGCTCGGCGTCCGAGAGCGACATCCCCGTCACGTTCACCACGTTCTTCAGATCTTGCAGGATGTCCGCACTCTCGCTCAGCAGCTTGGCGTACCCGAACGAGATGGTTGACAGCTCGTCCGGCGTGTAGTTCGGGTCGCCGAGCATCTTCTGGTAGTTGCGCACGTAGATTTCCGAGATGTCCGCCACCATCTCGATGGACTTCTTCACCTTCACGCCGCCTTTCACCACGTCATGCACCGCCTTGAGCGCATCGTAATACTTCCGTCCCTGCTCGAATATCTTCGCCGTCTCCTTGAACCCGTCCAGCGTGTGCTGTGCGGTGGCGGAGGTCTCCACGATCTCCTTGGTCGTGTTGATGATGCCCTGCGCCAGATTGCCGGGATCGTGTACGACCCACTGGGCGTTGGCCGCACCTGCCGTCAGGCACGCCACGCCCACGATGATTGCCTTTATCGTTCTCATGTCCTTACTGTTTTAGGGTTCCGTCACTCTTTCTCCTGTACTGTCTTTCAGATGATTTTGACGATGATGCAATCGTTCTGCTGGAAAGTATGCAGGACGGCGGTATCGGGTGCAGCCGGCTGCGGTCTTTCTCCCGGTCATAGTCCATCATCACGGCGAAGCCCGTCTCGATGAACAGCACCCCTTCCGTTTCCCGGACGAGGTAGGTCTCCGCTTCACTGCCGCCCGTGTGGTTCCTGTGCATGACCGTCACACGGTACCTGCCGTCCTCTTCCCAGAGGGTGAAGGGCGGCTTTCCGCCCGTGCTGACCCATTCGCCGCACATCTTTTCCAACCGTTCCGCATTTGTCTCCTTGCAGGAAATGACAAACGCCAGCGCCGCCGTCACCGCCGACAGCAGCAGGATTAAATTCAATCGTCTCATCTTGATTCCGTTTTTTTTTAAGTTTTACAAAATTTTATTCTCTCCATGCCGTTTAGCCGTTTGTACATCCAGCCGTTTAGCCAGCCAGCCGTTTAACCGTTTGACCGTTTAGCCGTTTGGTCAATCATCCGACCCTTCAGCCGTTCGTCCGGTCAATCAACCACCCGTCCGGCAACCTGTCCGCCACTTCAGCGCATCGGCACATTATTTATACTTCGTTTCCGCCAGCCGCTTGATGGCAAGCTCCAAGTCGCCGCCCAACTCTTCCGCCAGTGCGAACACCTCCGTCTTCTCGCTCTCCTCGGTGGTATAGGTCAGGTACTCGGCAGCCGACACCTCCGTGGCGTACACCGCCGACTGCACCCCGTTCAGACCGATCCACACCTCCTTGTACTTCCGTCCGGGATGGTTGGCGAGGTTGATGGAGAGTATCTGCGACTTCTCCTTGTCCGTCAGCCCGAGCATCGACTGGATGCCGTCGAACTTGTTCATGTACTTCTTCTGGTCCAAAAGGATCTTGCAGTCCGAGTTGGTGATGATAGCCTCCTTCACGATGGGGGACGAGATAATATCATCGACTTCCTGCGTGACGACAATCGCCTCGCCGAAATATTTCCTGACGGTCTTGTACATGTACTTCAAATACTCACTCATGCTCGGCGAGGAAAGGGCTTTCCAAGCCTCCTCGCAGAACAGCATCTTCCGCACCCCTTTCAGGCGGCGCAGCTTGTTGATGAAGGCTTCCATGATGATGATCGTAACCACGGGGAACAGCTCGGCGTTATCTTTTATACTGTCAATTTCAAATACGATGAACCGCTTGTGCAGCAGGTCGATGTTCTCGTTCGAGTTCAGCAGGAAGTCGTAGCGCCCGCCCTTGTAATACTGCCGGAGCGTGGTCAGGAAGTTGTCGATGTTGAAATCCTCCCGGCTCACCTTGATGTCCCTTGCAGCCAGCTCCTTCCGGTAATCGTTCAGCATGTACTCGTAGAAGGTGTCGAACGAGGGGGCGATGTCCCGGTTCTGTTGTATCCGGCGGATGTACGCCGACACCGCACTGCCCAGCTCGCCGCTCTCCGTCTTCGTGATTTTCTCGTCCTCGCCCTTCCACAGCGCCAGCAGCAGCGTCTTGATGCTGTCCTTCTTCTCCACGCTGAACTTGTAGTCGTCCGTGAAGAAGGGGTTGAAGCTGATGGGCTTCTCCTCCGTGTACGTGTAGTAAATCCCGTCCTCGCCCTTGGTCTTGCGGTGGATCAGCTCGCACAGCCCTTGGTACGAGTTGCCCGTGTCGATCAGCACGATGTGGCTGTTTTGCTCGTAATACTGGCGCACGAGGTGGTTCATGAAGAACGACTTGCCGCTCCCGCTCGGACCGAGGACGAACTTGTTGCGGTTCGAGATCACCCCTTTCTTCATCGGCAGGTCGCTGATGTCCAGATGCAGCGGTCTGCCCGTCATCCTGTCCGCCATCTTGATGCCGAAGGGCGAGAGCGAGTCCTTGTAGTTCGTCTCCTCGGTGAAGAAGCACAGGGCTTGCGGGATGAACGTGTAGAAGCTCTCCTCGAAGGGGAAGTCCCCCTCGTTGCCCGGTATCGCCGCCCAGAACAGCGTCGGCACGTCCACCGTGTTGTGCCTCGGTTTGCACTCCATCAGGGCGAGCTGGCTGCCCACCTCGTTCTTGATGCGCCTAAGCTCCTCCCGGTCGTCGCTCCACGCCATCACGTTGCAGTGGCAGCGCACCGAGGTCAGCCCTTTCGAGTGCGCCTCGTTCAGGTATTCCTCGATCCATGCCTTGTTGATCTGGTTGGAGCGGGAGTAGCGGGAGAGCGAGTGCATGTTCCGGGCGGTCTGCTCGAAGCGTTTCAGGTTCTCCCCGTGGTCGTCGATGAAGATGTACTGGTTGTAGCAGTGGTTGCAGTCCAGCAGCAAGCCCACCGGGGCGGCGAACGACAGCCGGCAGTCCGAGCGGTCGGTCGAGAGCCGCTCGTAGCGGCTGTCCGTCGCCACCTTGCCCGGCAGGTCTTCCGTGTCCGAGAGGGTGTGCAGGCAGAGGATGTCGTCGCCGATGCGCATCTCCTCCGGGTTCAACTGGATGTCCTTCAGCACCGTCGTGTCGTGCTGCGAGAGCGAGAGGTACTTCTCCACGATGCCCGCCGCCGTTTCCGTCCCGGTGATCTCGTCCGTCGTGAGGCGGCGCAGCGTAACCAGTCCGCTGTCGTTCATGATCTTCTCGAACTGACCGACCGCTTCGATGAACCTCGTAACCGTCTCCCGGTCCTCGATCTCCTTGGGGACAAGCCTGCCCTTGCAGAGGGTGGAGAACGTGCTTTCCTGACGGCTCCGTGCCTTCGTCGTCTTGGTAAGGAACAGGTAGCAGAAGTGGTTCAGGAACGGGCGTTCGTTGAAGTGCCTCTCAAAGCTCCGGCTCAGGAAGCTAAGGTCGTCCCTGTCCGTTTCCGGCCGGTACTTCTCCTCGATGAAGAAGTCTTGCTTGTGCACGATGGAATACTCCGGCAGCACCTTCACCGCCTTGTGCCAAGCCGAGTGGACCGCCTCGTACTCGCTTCCCGTGACGGAGAACAGTTCCGGCAGTTCCACCCTGAAGGCGACCGTCACGTCCGCCTCCTTGCTCACGATGCAGCCGTTCTCCACCGCCAGCAGCGGGAACTTGCTTTCGAGCGTCGCCGCTTTCATTACGTTTCTCATTCTTGCCAGTGTTTAAAGGTGAATAATCGGGGGATTTTCAGCCGGTTCACCACGTACCTCGGATGCCGCCTGCGGGCGGCTGCCTTCATCAGCCCGTGCGTGCCGTACCGGGCGTTCAGCCGGAAGGTCAGCCATACCAGCAGCGTAGCCGCAACCACGCCGAAGCCGATGCACACCCACTGGCTCACGCCCGCCATGTACAGGATGACGAACACCACGAACACGGCGAGCAGACCGCCGCAGAAGATGAAGAGGTACTGGCTTTCCAGCCCCTTGAACTCCACGTTCCTGCCGATCCCCTTGTTGATTTCCAAGTCCATAGTCCGCTGTTTTACAGGAAGAACGAACGGAGGATGGTAGCCGCCACGATCAGGAAGATGCAGGCTCCGAACCAGCTTGCGGCGACTTTGCTCACGTCCGGATCGCCGGCGCTGTCGAGTAGGTCAGCCCCCTTACGGGAGCTTTCCCCTCTAAGAACCGTACGTGCGAGTTTCCCCGCATACGGCTCAAGCAACATGACCGTTACCGACTTTGTTATCGGTAGAGCCATCTCATTTTCGACTTTCATATTCATAATCTACTTTGCATTTTACGTTTACAACTGGTATGTACAAGAGTTCTTACCTTTCGTCCACTGACTATTTGTTCAGTGATACTCCAAGGTCTTTCCCTGTCAATACGCTCTCCACATACAGGACATACTTTATTCTGTCGTTTCCAAATGTTTATTAGAGATTGCCTGCCTTTCAGCGTTTGCTTCATTCGGTAGGTTTCTCTCCATTCGTAGTACGATTTATCTGATGGGTCATACGGATTGGCATAATGCCGAACCTTGACGAATTTCTCATGGTGGATGGTTGGTAGATAGGTCAGTTCGAGATAATCAATCTTATCTTTCTTGCCCATATCTGCCGCAAATCTCCACGAGTGCCCATTTAGTGTTCTGAAATACTTATCCTTTACCCATCCTTTACATTTCTGCGGATGTCTGCGTCTTGCCCATTGCCATATTTTCTTGAAGATTTCCCAATCCATTCGGTGGAATACATTCGCAGAAGTACCATATTTATAATAATTACCCCAACCTTTTATGATTGGATTCAGCATCATAATAAGTGACTTCTGTTTTACACACTTGTTGGCTTCTATCGTCTTGCGGATTTTTTCGCAAAACCTCTTTTGCGCATCTTTGGATGGAGTTGTCAGCAGCGTATTATTGCGGAACTTTCGGATATTGAAACCGAGAAAGTCAAATCCCTCATTTATATGTGTGATTTTTGTCTTTTCTTCTGATAGTGTCAGACCTCTTTCCGCAAGGAACTTACGTACTAATGGAAGTATAACCTGTTCTATCGTTTCCTTATCCTTTGCCGTTACAATGAAATCATCTGCATATCGTACAAGATGTATCTTAGGAACTATCTTTTTGTAGTTCACCTGATATTTCTTGACACTCTTTTCCAACAAATCTTGCAGTCCGTCAAGTGCCATGTTTGCAAGAGTTGGGGATATTATGCCACCTTGTGGGGTTCCCTCTTCCGTAGGAAAGAGTTCTCCATTGAACACATATCCGCATTCGAGCCATTTGCGTAGTATCTCCTTATCCATAGGGATATTGTTGATTAACCACGCATGGCTGATATGGTCGAAGCATCCTTTGATGTCCCCCTCAAGAATCCATTCGGGAGCGACCGAACGAGAAAGAACGATGTAGCATTGCTCGATGGCATCATGTGTACAGCGATGTCTGCGGAATCCGTAGGAATGGCTGTCGCCAGTGGTTTCCGCTATCGGGTCAAGTGCCATTAGGTACAATGCCTGCATCGCACGGTCTTTCATCGTTGGTATTCCGAGTGGGCGTAATTTCCCGTTCTTCTTTTTGATATTTACACGTTTTAAAGGTTGTGGCTTGTAGCCATGTCTTTTCAGAGTGAATATGGCTTTGGCTTTCGCCAATGGAGAAGACCATGTAATCTTGTCAACGCCGGAAGTAGATTTTCCTTTGTTAGTCGTAACTCGTTTTACCGCCAATGCTTTGGCGTAGAACGAGTGGGTAAGCATCCATTGCAGGGCTTTCACCTTGTTATTTCTGCCTTCCCTTTGAGCCTTTACAATACGTGCTTGCAGCTTTTGGACAAAACGCTCACATTTGTCCCAGTCGATTTTCGACCAGAGTTCGTGAATGTCTATGTCTTCGGGCGCACACGCCAATTTCTTTGCGTTCATTTGCTTTCCTTTCTTTAAAAGTTCTGTAAACTATCTTGTAAAGTGTCACCATAGGCGGAAGTCTGCCCACTTTCGTGTCGGATGATGTTACCTTTACCAACCCGTGATATTGGCTCAATCCGTATCCTCCCCATTACAGGGAGGCATTCGCTTTTTCCGCTATCCTATACCCACACCCCATGTAGGCTTGCCTTGCGGCTTGCTTACCAGCTCTGATGAACTGGAGAGATACGGGCTTACCGTGTTTTACATAAGTGATAAATAAGCGGGTTAGGTCCTGTCTATTCCACCGGCAGTGCTAATGTCCGTGTGCCCCCAAAGTTCAAGAGGACAGCCGACTGCTTACCTTTTGGTCCGAGCCTGTCAACAGCCTTTGGCTCGTTATACCTTACGATGTTTATCGGACAGTTCACTTTCGTTGACCATACCGCTAAGCCAAGCTCCTCGTGCTGAATGGTGTTATCAGCCGTTGATTTCCCCTCACGGTTCAATCTTCTCCTTTTGGAAAGGCTACCTTGTCGGGACAGCTCCGTACAAAAGGATTACTCCCAATGCACGTGTCCGTAGGCTACTCCAGACGGAACTGGAGGTGTAATCTTGATGTTACACAATCACTTACGCAACTTCACGTCGCACAAACTTGTTATAGACCTTGATGCCCCCGATAAGGCCGACCACAGCCCCAATCGCG
>OGLN01002733.1_pt1 | contig 10506 bp, 10 predicted proteins | sample 1572641 | NCBI WGS metagenome assembly OGLN01 (sample SAMEA2581903, study PRJEB24529) | metagenome | biome: Human gut stool | place: China | collected 2011
TTTGTAATCGCCATACTTCCAGCACCTCCCCGAATGTTTTCTTTACATCATCCAGACTGTTCTGCAGCTTGTCAATGTCGCTGTAATACAACTTCCCCTGTGAATTGCCAAGCTTTACCGCCTGATTAATATTATTTGCAATACCGGCAATAACACGGATTGCTCTTGCCCTGTCCTCAGGATAACTTGTATCTATATTGCCTCCTGTCCGGATTAATTCTCTTATATAGGCACTTGCTGTCATTCCCGTCCGCTTAAGTGCCGCTTTCAGAATATCCATATCTTTCTCTGACAGCTTTACCGATATCTTATAATCTTTCCTGTCAGACTTGTATCTTCTCTTTCCATCTGCCATGCGTTTCTCCCCTTTCGTAATTTTTCAATGCTGTATCAAACCAATCTCTTTTTATCTGTACCATTTCTTTTTCATCCTTTCTGAAAGTTCTGCTTATAGGTTTTGCAAGATGCGGAAAAGGTCGGACCTTTCCCCCAAAAAAATATAATTGCTAACCGCAATTACCATTTTTTTGTCTTGGCAGGAGCTCCTGCACCCGATATATGGCACAAAATATGTGCCAAAATACCGACAGCAAACCGTCCGCCAACTGGCGTCAGTTTGCAGTCAGATATATTTATTTTATACATGAATGACGTCAATCTGCCGTCATTTAGGATTCCATTGTCGTCAATTCGACGTCGTTTGCACATCTTCCTAATCATCATTCAGTCCTTTTAGAAAATTGAATGTCTGACTTGGAATAATGACTTCATCATCAGTTACAGGTACTGTATTATCCTGTGGAACATCATGCGTTGATGCCAAAGCCAGCTCGGGTAATGCTAGTGTTTCCGCCGTGGCAACTCTCGCCTCACACTCTGCCATCAACTTCTCCATTTCCGGCTTCAATGCCCTGGCAACTTCTTCCGCAAACTTCTTTACATCAATCTCTTGCCTATGGGACGCCTTAACCTCTTCCGCCTCTCCATACACTTCTTCATAGGCCAGTTCAATACCTCTCTTGATAAGCTCCGTCTGGTTAGGAAAGCTACCATCCACAAGCATCCTATCCAGCTTTTTAAGGATATTTGCATCCGACTGGCGGTCCATATAGAGACGGCAGCCAAGCCGCCTCTCTCTAAATCCCATTGCCATGTGTACCACCTGCCTTTATGCCATTTGTTTTGCAAGAAACTCATAGCCCTTTGCATTGGCTCTGACATCCGTCACATAAGAAATGTTATCCCCATGTTTTCCAAATCTCTCCATTGCCTTTGCTCCGCCACCCACATAAATAATGTTGGTAAATTCCGTATCGTGCCCGTTCTCTTTCAGAACTCCTTCCACTCTTGCAACAAACTTTTCAAGCGCCTCGTCCATAATCCTTGCATACTTTTCCGGATAATTGCCGCCAAAATTGCTGATATAATCTGTAATCACATTCTCCGAAATCTCCTTGCCAAAAACCTCACTGCTTCTGCTCTTGATTTCCTGAATAACAGAAATCATGGACTCCGTGAAAGTCTCACATTTACTTTCCACTGGAACACCATCCTTCACATGCATGATATCAATTGTCCAGGAACCAACATCTACAATCAGATATTCCCCCTTCATACTGCCAAGCCTGTCTGCCACTGCTGCATAACACTGCGGAAATGCCAGTACATTTTCAATGGTAAAATCATATGCCACATCCTCAAATTTAAAATGCACCGGCTGATTTCCACGTTTCAGATATTTCACGAACTGCTTTCTTACCGTTGCAAACTGTTTTAAAGGAAGTCCGACTCCAAGCACCACTCCGGCACCATTTGGAATATTCCCTGACTGACATTCCTTTGCCAGTGCCGCAAGTGTCAACAGATAATAATCATCATCTGCAAGCTTACTGTCCTTCACACTGTTACGCTTTTCTCCAATCTTATAAAATGCTCCATCATAAACCAGTGTATTAGCCTGAAAGGTAGGCTTTACAGCCTGCCTTTCCACACCATTCTCAAACACATGGTTTGATGTTTTCATTAAATGATTTCCGTGGTCAATTCCCACATAATAAATTCTTTTCTCTTCCATAAACTCATGCCTCCATTCTCTGTGTCTCCGCATGTTCAAACGCGATATTTTCCTTTGCATGTTCCAGACGTACACGCTTGTTGTAATCAATTGTTGCAAACAAATCCTCTGTTACAATCTCATCTGCTGTCATTGCCGCCTGCATGTTTTCCTGAAATGTTACCTGAAATCCTTTTTCTTCCAAAGTATCCAAACCAATTCCTCTTACCTTGCTTATTCCCTGTAAAACAGTGTCATACAGTTGCCATGCATAATTCTCATATTCCGCTGCCTTATCAAAAAGTACCCCTTGCATAAAATACTTGTTATACAGATAACGGTCATTCTCCATCAAAGCTCTGAGATAACGGTGTCCATACTTTCCAAGACTTGCATAACTCTCTGGCTCCGACTCTCCCAAAATCGGATAAAACAATCCATCCACCTCTTTGTACTTAATACCACACTGTTCTATAATTGTAGGTGCTGCAGTCACCTTTGCTTTTTCTTCCATAAAAAATCCTTTCTGCGCATTGCGCCTTAAAAATATCGTTATTTGCCTTAACGCCAGCCCGCGGAGAGTTACTGCTCTCAAATGTTCTGCCATGCAGAAAATCCTCCTTTCTCATTGCCTCTTGCGAAGCTATGTATAAATGCTGTTCACACCTGACAGTTAAATTATCTGTAACGCCAGAATACACAAAAATCACCATTCCATCCTAATCAACTGCTGCCCTGGCAAACACAAGAAATACTCTTGCAACCAGCCCAAACACCAATAATGTCAGTTTCGCCAGTTCCAGTACACACCGAAGCAGGAACAACACAAGCCATACCATAGCCTTTAAAACATTCAGTAAAACTCTGCCAATAAATTCTAAAATCATAAATTCAACTCTCCTTTCCATCCATCGGGAGCCACCCGCATTGGATATACCTCGTAACCAAATCACTTGTTGATGCGCATTCGCCGAATGTGCTTTCATGCAAGCATGAAGCCCGCCCGGCTCATTTTTGTGCACAAAAAATAGAACTACCTGACTGTAGCTTTCCATCAAATCTTCCGATTCAATTTCAACTCATCATTTAGTCCTATCAGTAAAAATACCTGTTAAGTTTTCCCTTCCGGAGCCAATCCGGACAATTATCACACGGAAACGTCTAGGACCAGGCTTCCGAAGCCCTTGTAAATCCTGGGTTTCTTCCACCTGTCACAAATATACCACGTTCCCCAGTTGCACAGACTAAGAGTACCCTGTCCCTGCCACTTGCTACAGCATTTACAGTTCTGTCAATGGCGATTCTCTGATAGTAACGAGGTGTCTTATAACCTGGCACCCAGTAATATGGCTCTAGCAGAGCTTTCTCACCAGTTTCAGAGAAATTCATCTCATTTACATATCTGTGATATAACTCATCTGGCGATGGGAACTCATCTAAGGAAAGGTTACGAATATCACCAGTTATTAAATCCTGCTCTACAAAGCCATCTCCATTAGATGCATATACAAACTTTACATCCAGAGCTTCTGCATACTCTATAGCCTGTTGCAGTCCTGCTCCTACTGGATGGTTGTTATCCTTAGCCTCTATGATTGCTAATGGAAGATTAGGCTTATAGAATAGCAAATAATCTGCTCGCTTCTGCTTGCCTCGTGAAGTTACATTACCCCTTAGGATGATGCGACCTGCTGTGAATGCATACTCATAACGAATCTGCTTTTTGTCCCAGCCTGATTGCTCTACCGCTGGAGTTATATATCTTGCTTTTATATCTTCTTCTGAAAGTTTTTCTTTTCCCATACCCGACATAACTCCCCTCTTTAGTACTCGTAAAATCTTACGCATCACTTATAATGTGAATTATAGCAAAATTGTATTGTTAATGCAAAATGTCAAACCTCTATTGCTTCTGCAAAATCTTTGGCTAATACATTCTATAGATTTTTTATTGTTCAATGCTTTTAAAAATATTATTTTTATATGGTAATTCAGTGCTTTTTATAGTATACTATTTTCATTATTTATTTAAAGGAGCAACTTAATTATATGCTTGTATTCATAGACGAAAGCGGATATCCTCGCCCTACTGATTCAACCAAAAATCCAATTTTACTTGGAGTTTGTATCCATGAAAATGATATTAAACCTATAACAAATCAGATATATAAATTAAAAGAAACGATTTATGGGAAACAAGACGAAATAAAGTCTACAAAACTTATTCGTGAAGCTACTATTACAAAAAATCGAACAAATAATAAAACTTATGTTGAAGGCATGGTTGACATCATCACTTCTTATGACGCTGCCATTTTTGCTGTAATTATGGACAGACCCGATGAATCAATTATTGTTCCTGAGCATCATCTTCCAAAACAATATTATCTGTTATTAAAAAAAGTGGAATTTTATTGTAACCACCACCACTATGGAAAAGCAATGATGATATTTGATGAGGTACATGAAGATGCTGATAGAAAAATTGCTGAAGCGATTACTGGCTTTTTGTTCAAAACAAATTTTGGACGTTCTTTCCATCACATATTAGAAATGCCATTGTTTGTCAGTTCTGCTGTAACTCCCGCAGTACAGTTTGCTGATATATTTGCTGGTATCGTAAGACATTATTATGAAAACAAACTTGATCAAAAAGAACCAGAAACAGAATTTCAAAAATGGATTGTAAAGCTCTTTACCCAATTACATAATATCACAGAGAATAACTATATTCCAAAATCTCACTTTTTAGAATATGGTTTCCAAAAAATAGGCAAAAATTTTTCATACCCTGTAAGTGAAAAATTTTCCACACTTGATAAGGACGAAAATCTTTTAGATGAATATATTCCGGAAGATTTTTCAGAATAAATATTTAATTGACTTCATATAAATATTGTGTATAATATTATTAGAGTCATATGTTGTTCCGTCCTGGAGCTGCGTAGGACTCGTTATATTAGCAATGTGTCGCACCTGCAGTTTAGCAGGTGCGATTTTTTTATAAAAATTTTTTAAATAAAAAATATAATGCAAGCCTTTATACTCAATAACGACTCTTATTCTATGATTATATTTTTATAAAACCTTATCAATTGCTTGAATTATCATTGATGAATCAAGCTGAGATTTATCTAATATCATAATATAAATAAGTGCTCTTGCTATCATATAAGCAAAAATGTGTATATCTTCAAACTCTTCTACACTACTATGAATAAGTAGATTCCTCTTCTTTGCAAATTGCAATGATAAATCATTAAATTCCTCTAGTTCAAAATTGAAATTACGCAAAATTTTCTTTTTATATTCATCAATACACTTTTCATATTTTAAAATACAATAATCAAACTTCTCTGCTAAACCAAAATCCAATAATTCTATTATATCTGCATATTTTTGAAATTCTTTACGTTTTTTAGCATCTTGCCCTTTATACTTCTCCCTTTTCCAAGCAATATATTGTAAAAACTCATTTTTCACTTCACTTGCTTTCTCACAACTTTCTGCTTTAGCATTTGGAAAAGTAAAATTAAATACAGATTCAAAGCTTGTACAACATATCATATATTTTTCTGCTGATATAATTTTATCTTCTCTTTCGCTCCTAGGAATAAATAATAAATTCAAATCTTCTTTATTTACAATTTTCAACAGCTCATTTATATGATCAAACACAAAATTATATCCAATTATTCTATCTATATTCGTAATATTATTTTTTCTTTTTTCATTTAAATATAAATATCCGATCTTTCCAATACTATTTTCTTCATTTATTTTTCCAAATTCAATTTGCCCCAAACTTATATCTTTACGAAAATTAAGAAATACCATCAAATTATAAATCCACATATATACTTCTCTAAAATCCTCTATATCTACTGGTTCATTAAATACTAATTGAAATATAGATTTAGGTTTTCCTAGATTATAATCTATTTGCATATATACTGGTTCTACCGGCAAAGTAACGCTTAACATCAACTTTGCTTTTTTCCCAGCCACTTCAACTTCAATTTCTTTACTAGTCTTATCAAATGTTTTTAATTTCAATGCTGCTTCACCTGTATTATAATCATACTGAGTATTTTCTTTGTCAATAATATGATTTGGTCGATAAAAATAATCTATTATTCCACTCTTAAAAGTAATCACATCAAATTTTCTCTCATTATTGCTAAAGCATACATATCCAGCGGGCTTTGCAATATAGCCTGACAAATACACTTTTAAATGGCAATTCAAAAAGAATACTTTATCAAACCCAATAGTATTTCCCTCCAGTACATCATAATTCATATTCATATTCTTAAAGCAATCATATGGTTTTATTGACTCTTCATCCTTTGGAACTAACTGTAACAAATCTCCGTCGTATGTAAATATGTATGATTTATCCATACCTATTATATAGCCACTTTGCACTTTACGCTCAACCATTACTTCACTCCTCATCTCTTTCACTTAAAGATATTTTTGTTCCAAGGCAAAATTTTTCTTAATTGTATCATAATTTTCTAATTCTAAAACAATATTGTCATATTTATACATATATTTTATATCATAACTAAATCAAGATAAAATGGTAAACTCAAAATAAAATTTTTCCAATTTATATTTCAAATTTACATGTCTGTCAAAAATCATTACTATTGACTTTCTTTTAAATATTCAATAAAACTCGATACACTCACATTGGGTGGAAAACTATTTATTTCCTTAAAGCTAGTCGATTTTATTTAATAACATTTCGGGGCATGAAAAGCTTTTGCCTTCCATGCCCCGAAACTCGTGTTATGGTCAAAAATTGGATTATTTCTCTTCCGCAATAGCAGCCTGTGCTGCAGCAAGTCTTGCAATAGGTACTCTGAATGGTGAGCAGCTCACATAATCAAGACCAATCTTGTGACAGAATGCAACTGATGAAGGATCTCCACCATGCTCTCCACAGATACCTATGTGAAGATCCGGATTAACCGGTCTTCCAAGCTTTATTGTCATCTCCATAAGCTTGCCTACACCATTCTGGTCAAGCTTTGCAAATGGGTCATTCTCAAATATCTTAGATTCATAATATGCATTAAGGAACTTACCAGCGTCATCTCTTGAGAATCCGAATGTCATCTGTGTAAGATCGTTAGTACCAAAGCAGAAGAAATCAGCTTCCTTGGCAATCTCATCAGCAGTAAGTGCAGCTCTTGGAATCTCAATCATAGTACCAACCTCGTATTCAAGGTCGATTCCTGCTGCCTTAATCTCTTCATCTGCTGTCTCAACAACAGTCTTCTTTACATACTTTAATTCCTTAACCTCACAGATAAGCGGAATCATAATCTCCGGCTTAACATTCCAGTCAGGATGTGCCTTCTTAACATTGATTGCAGCTCTTATAACAGCTCTTGTCTGCATCTTGGCAATCTCTGGATATGTTACTGCAAGACGGCATCCTCTGTGTCCCATCATTGGATTAAACTCATGAAGACTTGCAATAATATTCTTAATAGTCTCTACTGACTTGCCCTGTGATTCAGCTAACTTCTTAATATCTTCTTCCTCTGTAGGAACAAATTCATGAAGAGGTGGATCAAGGAATCTGATAGTTACAGGATTACCTTCAAGTGCCTCATAAAGTGCTTCGAAATCTCCCTGCTGATATGGCAGAATCTTATCCAGTGCTGCTTCTCTTTCTTCTACAGTATCAGAACATATCATCTCTCTGAATGCTGCAATTCTGTCCTCTTCAAAGAACATATGCTCAGTACGGCAAAGTCCGATACCTTCTGCTCCAAGTTCTCTTGCCTTCTTGGCATCCTTAGGAGTATCTGCATTAGTACGAACCTTTAACTTTCTATACTTATCAGCCCACTCCATAACTCTTCCAAACTCTCCTGCAATCTTGGCATCAACCGTAGGAATCTGTCCATCATATATGTTGCCTGTTGTACCATCAATAGATATATAATCTCCTTCATGGTATTCCTTGCCTGCAAGTGTGAACTTCTTATTAGCTTCATCCATTGCAATATCACCACAGCCAGATACACAGCAGGTTCCCATACCTCTTGCAACAACCGCTGCATGGCTTGTCATACCTCCTCTTACAGTAAGAATACCCTGCGAAGCCTTCATACCTGTAATATCTTCTGGCGATGTCTCAAGTCTTACAAGAACAACCTTCTCGCCTCTTGCATTCCACTCTTCTGCGTCTTCTGCTGAGAAAACAATCTTACCACATGCAGCGCCAGGAGATGCTCCAAGACCTCTTCCTGCTGGAGTTGCAGCCTTAAGTGCAGCTGCATCAAACTGAGGATGAAGAAGTGTATCAAGATTACGAGGATCAATCATTGCAACTGCTTCCTTCTCTGTTCTCATCCCCTCATCTACAAGGTCGCATGCAATCTTTAATGCTGCCTGTGCTGTTCTCTTACCATTACGTGTCTGTAACATGAACAGCTTACCATGCTCTACTGTAAATTCCATATCCTGCATATCTCTGTAATGTTCTTCCAGAGTTGCACACACATCCTTAAACTGCTCAAATGCTTCCGGGAACTTCTCACTCATTTCCTGAATATGCATTGGAGTTCTTACTCCGGCAACAACATCTTCACCCTGTGCGTTAGTAAGGAACTCTCCAAAAAGTCCTTTAGCACCAGTTGCAGGATCTCTTGTAAATGCAACACCAGTTCCACAGTCATCCCCCATATTACCAAATGCCATAGACTGTACATTAACTGCTGTTCCCCAAGAATAAGGAATATCATTATCTCTTCTGTATACATTAGCTCTTGGGTTGTCCCATGAACGGAATACAGCTTTTATAGCTCCGTATAACTGTTCCTTAGGATCATCTGGGAAATCCTTGCCAATCTTAGACTTATATTCAGCCTTAAACTGTGTTGCAAGCTCCTTAAGATCATCCGCTGTAAGCTCTACATCAAGCTTAACCCCTCTCTCATCCTTCATCTTGTCAATAAGCTCTTCGAAATATTTCTTGCCAACTTCCATAACTACATCTGAATACATCTGGATAAATCTTCTATAACAATCCCATGCCCATCTTGGATTACCAGATTTCTGTGCAATTACATTAACAACATCCTCATTAAGTCCAAGATTAAGAATTGTGTCCATCATACCCGGCATAGAAGCTCTTGCTCCAGAACGAACAGAAACTAAAAGTGGATTCTCCATATCTCCAAACTTCTTGCCTGTAATCTGTTCCATCTTCTCGATATGTTCGTTAATCTGTCCCATGATCTCATCATTGATCTCTCTACCATCCTCGTAATACTGGGTACAAGCTTCCGTGGTAATAGTAAACCCCTGTGGAACCGGAAGACCAATATTAGTCATCTCTGCCAGATTCGCACCTTTACCACCAAGAAGTTCACGCATATCTGCGTTACCCTCTGTAAACAAATACACCCATTTCTTTCCCATAACAAAACCTCCATAATTTAATATTCAGTTATTTAAGTAGTATATTTCTTAGCTTGTTAAAATTATAACATAGTAATCGTTTTCGTGCAACCATAAATGTATTTATTTTAATACAATTTTATATACAAGCCTTACATTTACAGAATATGCTTAATATGGGAAAATATTCATGCTGTACTAAATAGTACAACAATAGAGCCATCACTGAAAACACAATATAAGGAGGATTTTTCTATGCCTAAAGACCCTGTTATGCTTTTAAGCTTTGTCAATACACAACTTCGAGACAATTACAATTCATTAGAGGAACTGTGCAAATCTTATATGATTTCTGAGGAAGAAATAACCAATAAGTTAAAATCAATTAATTATGAATATAATACTGAAAAGAACCAGTTTATCTAGTTCTGTATAAATATGTCTTAATCTGATTATTGATTCGTTGTTCATTATACCTATAGGTAGTCGCATTATCACTTGATTTATAGGACATATCCAGGCAGAATCCTTATTCAACATTAACTTTTTCTTCCAATCTGCCTATAGATAAACTTCCTCGTGCCTGCCTGATAGGTATATTCCTGCAATTTCATGTGATTCTGCCTGTATTTTACCTATATAGCTTGACTATTTTTTGTTCTTATAGGAACACATCGAAGTATGTCCCTGAACAGAAGCAGGCTTCTCCAAAAAAAGAAAAGCAATGCCAGTATCCACTCTTCCTAACATTGCTTTATCTTTATATATTATATTGTTATTCTGTCTTTCTTATCAGCTATCATTCCATATCCGGACAATTGTATCCCGCATTAATCATATTAGCTCGCAGCTTTTCTACACTTATTCCAAGCTTTTGTGCACCCTTTTCCATACTTATGCTCTTATCTTCGACCAGTGAATATATCATCTGGTTGCCGCCAAGACTAAGTCCTTCTTCTCTTCCCTTCTGAAGTCCTTTCTCAATTCCCCTGTCTTCAAGCCTCTGCGCTACATCACACATATTGCTC
>OGLN01002736.1_pt1 | contig 10489 bp, 9 predicted proteins | sample 1572641 | NCBI WGS metagenome assembly OGLN01 (sample SAMEA2581903, study PRJEB24529) | metagenome | biome: Human gut stool | place: China | collected 2011
ACAACCGTCTCCACATGCGGTGAAAGTTACTTCTTATACTAAATAGCGAAACCGTCACCTTTTGCGAAAAGGTTTATACCCCACTTAGGGGGATAGTGTTTACCCCTCTATATCCTGATCCTTCTTCATACAAGAAGTATACATCCACAATTTATCATCGTGTATCATTATCTGCTTCGCAGTATCGATGTCCATTCCCATATGACTAAACAAAATCATTATAATCAAACATTTTAACACATCTATACTATTACACATTTGTCCAAATGTCAGCACTCCATCACGATCAGGCTTATAATGTGAATAGTAATTTCTTGTTTTTACGATTGCACTAAAATATTTGTCTGCATTCGATTCTTTATATACATACTCGGTGTTTCCAGCCACTATAGAACCGTGTTCTTCGTCTAATTTCTTCAATCGTGTTTCAAGGGTAATTCGGCTCAAAAATCCTCCTTGTATCCATTGAGCAACTGTCTTTGGCTTATAAGATGAACCAGCTTTTTTGAACGGCTCACTTAACACCTTCTTTACATTTTCATCTTTTAGCTGCTCTAAAATTTCTATACCCAATTGTTCCGCTTTTTTCTCATCACCTGATATTCTTAGATGATAACCTTCTAAAATTTTTACATACTGTACAAACAAATCCTCTGCAAATATTTCTCTTTTTCTATTACTATTAAAGAACATCTGTCTCGGCAAAAAGAAATAATCATCATTAGAAAATGTATACCAATTTTCAAAATAATTTGCTAATTCATCTTTCACCTGAGAATATTCCGTTCTGAATCTATCTATCCCGTTAAGGTGCCTTAGGTTATGCGAAAAATCTTCATTAAACCATATCCATGTTTTTAAGTCTTTACCCTCAATATTTAATCGAATATCTTTCGCATAAGAAACATACCCTATAAGCATACCAAAGAAACGCATTAAAATTTGTATATCTGCATACACTCTTTCATCAGTTACCATTTCCTCATATGACACATGAACTCTTGGATAGTTTTTTACCACATATTCTACCCTATCATTTATTTCCGGTGGCATAAACGGTGATGCAGGCCCAAATGATATTTCAATATGTGGATTTTCATTTTTTATAATAATAGGTTCTATTTTCTCTTCAATTGCAAATAACTCGTTCGCCTCTGTAAAACCTATTGACACACTATTTATTTTTAACCAATCAACAAGTTCTGGAATTTCAAATGAGAATGCACTAATATTGTTTATTTCAAACCCCTCTTGAAATCCTGCATTTGTCATAGCGACCTTCACTACTCTATATCCAATACTCATATTTAATGACCTATGTTTTGTTTCTCCAGGTCCTTTAGCATACACTTTTATTGGATGTTCTCCATTTGAACCTATAAAAGTACAAGCCCAAGGAATAGATTTACCTCTTACAAAAAATTCAATATAATCATTGTCTATAACTAATTCCCCAATATTATACTCTTCTTCTCCTTCAACCTTCCAACTACCTTGATGTCTCTCCAAATTATGCAATCCTCCCTTTCGTTCAAGCTATCTATTTTATTTTACCATATCACCTGTTTTTTTACCATCTGCAAAAGAGCAAGAAAAAAAGCCGATCAGGAATCGCAACTCCCAATCGGCATCTTTTCTTACTCCTCTTCATTTTTACATTCAATTTCCGTTCCGCCCAAGAACATCCCCATCAAAAAAACTCTTTGATCTAAACCACTACTCATTAGATTCACAAAAATGGAATTCCTCTTTAAATCTTTCTTTAAAAATACTAAATACATTATTAAGTACTAAATCGTCATCAACTGATACATATGATTCTGTATCTTCTGTTTCACCATCTTCTACTTTCAAAATTACTACTTCATCAGCATTTTCATCGCTCGGCAACAAAACTACAAATTCATCACCGTCATACTCAATTAAATCTAAAAAATCAAACTTAATATCGTTCCCGTCTTCATCATTAAGAACAATTACATTATCGTCTTTACTTAAATTTTCTTGCTAACTATTCTCTTCTTTGATATTAGTTTCGTCTTCATCTAATGAACCAAATAACTCATCAAATTTTTTCTCTAATTCTTTTTGCAAATCTAAATCTATATCTTTATGTACACTAGATTCAGAAACATTAATATTCTCAAAAAATTTTGAATCACATGATTTATACCCTAATTTTAATAATTGGTTAGAGGAATTGTCATAATTAATCTCTTTATTGGAAAAGATAAAATTATTACGCCCTTTTTTGGCTTTATTAATAATTTCATAAAAATAATTAACTACATCACAACTAAAATTTTCTTTCTTCTCTTTTAAAAATTTTTCTAATACATTACATTCTTCTAATGATAAAAATTCTCTTTTCGCAATAATAAAATTAATATATACAATAAACTTCTCTTGTCCATCATATTTATTGCAAATATCAAATAGATTTTCCATTACTTCGCAACTAAATTCTAATTGTAATAGCTCGATACAAACATTTATTAGACGTTGATCTTCCATTGTTAAAAGCACTCTTCTTAATGCTTGATAAACACTTTTTTTCCTGTTATCAGATCCATATACTTTTGGTGTAATCTCTAGTAATGTTTGAATGATATCATCTCGATTAACTTGCCCTCTATAAAACTCCAAAGTAACCCTAAGAATGCCACAATAAAGCGGCGTCATATAAATTTCTATTTTGTCAATAGCAAGCCTATATGCCTTTTCCAGATATTGCTGTCCCAATTCAATTTGGTCATTATCATCATATAAAACATATAAGTCCCAATATATATCAGCCATTTTATAAAAATTATTTTTTACTAATTCTAATGCCTGTAAAAGGTATTTCTCACGACTCCTAAAATTCTCTAATTTGTCATTACCTTCTTTTTTCAGCAAATCGCTGCAAAATAATCTCATTTCATCTATATGCTTATAGTTTCTAGAATAATTTAGAATAGGCTCTACAAGTTCATTTAATTTTCTGACTTTAATAACAGAAAATGCTAAAACAAGTTTCTTTTGAATAGTGACCATATAAGGATTATTTAAAATAATATGATTATTATCCTTATATATTAAATTACATATATCATACGCATTACCAAAATAGTCTATTGCCGCATCTTGATGTTCAAAAAAACTGTCCTGTTCATTATAATATGAATACATAGAAACTGCCATATCACAATTACTTATTATCAATTCATATGCATCCATAAATCGAACATATTGCCTTATTTGCTCATCTATAATATCTAGTAATCCCTTAATTTTATATTGTGTTTTCCAACTTATAGCACATAAATATAAATATTTTGCATATTGATCATACTTAAAATATTCTTCTATTGTATTACTCATTTTTTCAACAAAATCTTGCTTAGCTTTATAATTCACACAACAATAACTGTATGCACTATAACATCTTAATAGGTTATAATTTAACATTTTATTATTTTCAAAAAATATAATTATTTTTTCTAAAAACTTCTGTCCTTCTACCAATCGATACTCACGACAATATGTAGAAAAAGTAATAGCAAATTTAGAATATAAAACAGCATTTTCAATATCTATTTCTGAATTAGAAATAGTAGTATCGTAAATCAAATTCAAAACCTTTTTTGCAGATTCATACTTAATTTGACGCCAATAACATTCCGCAAGTTTAATATGTGCATATAAATGCAATTGTTCATTTTCAGAGCATTTATTAATTACATATTTTAACTGTTCCTCTGCATCTTCAGGTTTTTTATATTTAAGTAAATAATTTGCAACTCCGATAGAAAAAAACACATCATGTTGTTTTGAGTTCGATTTGCTATATTGAATCATTTCTTCCAAAAAGGCAGTAGCACGATCGAAATTTTTTATCAATAATTCATCTGAAAACAAGAAATCGGATACTGCAAGTTTAGCTAACAAAAATTCCCAATAAGACTTATGAGAAAATTTATACATTCCATCACTTGTTCTGTTAATCAAAGCATGCCCTTTTAACTGTATTGATTCTATTCCTCCAAAAGTCACATCGCCCTTTATATCTTCAAGATAAACTCCTATTTTCCCGTTTTTTTGCCATTGATAATATATTCTTTTAGCCATTAACAAGCATTCTTCATATAAATTTTTTCCTAAATCTTCGTTAATATTTCTTTTTTCGCGTTCAATCCATTTACCAAATAAATACTCATATAATTGAAAATCATATTCAAAGCTATAATCTTCTTTTAGCAACTCGTCCATAAATCGTAATAATAATGGTCTGACAGAAAGGTTTTTGTTTTTCTCAACTATTGTCCATGCTTTCTTAATCTTTTTTGAATTATGATGATACCTTTTTCTTAAAAACTTTTTTATATCCTCATCGGTAAACGGTGATATATAATATTTTCGAGAACTGGATAGTTTATCTAACATCGAGGCATTACTTTTATTGTTTGAAATCTGTTCCTTCGTTTCATTTTCAAAAAAATTAGTTCTAGCCGTGATGATAACTCTATAAAAATTATGAGTTGCCCTCTCTAACATTGTACTAAATGCTGCATAATCTGTTAATGCATTTTCATTCTCATCTAAAGCATCTAATAGCAAAATTGTTTTAGATTGAAATTCAACTGCCTGTATTTGCTCAATACAGTTCTCTTCTTGCAATGAAATAAAAACACATTTATACTTATGCAACTTTAATGTTTGGTAATAAAGGTTAATTAAAAAGGTAGTTTTTCCCATTCCACAATCCCCCAAACACAGATAATACTTCCCTCCATTTTTAATACTATATTCATATTTCAGAAAATGTTCTAGCAAAAGCGGTTCTTTTTCACCTTCAAGAGCAATATATTCTGGAATAGGTTCTTCATTATTTGATGGATCTATCCGTGAAAATCTTGTTGGAACATAATTTTTTATAGCATAATATAAATCCGAGGAATCCATAAAACTCAGTTTCTCATAAATTTGCTTTTTGACAAACCACTTGTTTGAAATGTAACCATATAGTTTATATACACCTTTTCCCAAAGGTATAATTATCAATTTAACTAATAAGAAAAGTACAGCTCCTACCACTATAATAGGTATAGCATTTTCCCAAGGCGTTCCTTCTGCTTTACTATATATATCCCATAACATATCCCATACTTCTTTTATTTCGCCCATATGTTCTTTCCTCCACTGTATCTTTCATCATTGCTTCTCCTTTTGATATACACATTTATTTTACCACACCCACCTACATTTTACTATCTGCAAAAGAGCAAGAAAAAAAGCCGATCAGGAATCGTAACTTCCAATCGGCATCTTTTCTTACTCCTCTTCATTTTTACATTCAATCTCCGTTCCATCCAGGAACACCACCAACAATGTTCCATCTTCAAAAACCTTGATGTGGTCCAGTGTTTTCAGCATGAAGTCCGTGTCCATCTCTGTCAGAGGCTCTGCCCCATCGGTGTATTCTATGAACTTCTCTGCCCGATAACCTTCCAAGAGGTACTCGCTCTGCAGCTGTTCCGTCCACTGCTCCATGAAATCCTCTCGATTCTCTACCAATGCGTTCCAAGCCATCAGATAAGCCTTTATCAGCGTTTCTTGACCTTATACTGTGAGCCTTTGATTTCCTTGCCATCTTTGGTATAGGAATAATCCTCAATTCCTTCCGGAATCAGGTAAGCATCGTAAGTGCCTTTCTTTCCCTTTAAACCCTTGACGAAAGTCTTTTTTCCCTCCAGCATACTCTTAATCTGCGTATCGGAAAGTACAGTCCCCATAGCCTTGCCGACATTCATACCACACTTACTTTTGCAGTAAGCTCCATATTTTCCCTTTACCACATCCCCGCCACATTTCGGGCATTTTCCAAGGGCTTCATGTGCGCTCTGATTTCCTCCAAACATGGATTTCTGTTCGTCACTAATGCTGTGATAAGTCTGCACAAGGTTCTTTACCATATCCGCAATTCCATCCATAAATTCCTGCATGGAATACTCGCCCTTTGCTACAAGGGTAAGGGCATTTTCCCAATCAGCGGTAAGTTTTGGGGACTTCACCACATCAGGAAGCACCGTAATCAACTTCATTCCGTCCTCTGTGGGGATCATCTGCTTTTTCTCACGTTTCACGAAACCGTCCTTAACTAACTTCTCGATAATGTCTGCTCTGGTGGCAGGTGTACCGAGTCCCTTACGCTCCACATCGTCACTCATGTCCTCGTTTCCGGCTCGCTCCATTGCAGAAAGAAGGGAATCTTCCGTAAAATGTTTCGGCGGTGTGGTGTAATGCTCGCTGATTTTCGTCTGTACCCCGTCAAAGGTCTGCCCCTCGGAAAGCTCCGGAAGCTTCTTATCCTCCTGCTCTTTCTCTTCCGTGGTCTTAAAAGAACGCTTAAAGGCATCTTCAAAATCTTTCCACCCGTTTTTTAAGACCGACTTGCCGGAAGTGGCAAAGGTGTAACCGCCACAGGAAAACTCTGCCTTGACTGTTTCATAAAGATGTTTCTCCCCCGTAGCGCACAGCAGCCTGTTGGCCACAAGGTCTTTACCGTCTTATCAAAGCCGTCGCCTTTGATGTGGAAAGAGATGCCCGCCACAACGCCGTCCTCGGAAGTCTTTTTGAGGGCAATCGTACCTGTGGGCGTTTCCACATTGATATACGCCTTTACGCTTTCGGTATTTTCCACGCCTGTCACCAAGTCCTGCAAGTTCGGGTCGCCATAAGCGATGAGCCTTGCACTGTCGCTGACAGTCGGCACGCCGTTTCTGGTGGCTGTGATACGGACAGAGCCGCTTATCGCCTTTTTGGAGCTGACAGTCAGCTTGTTTCCGTCCTTTGATACGGATACATTGGCATCGGAGCTTGTAAAGGAATAATCCGACAATACGCCGTTTTTATCGGTCAGCGTGATGCTGTATTTCCCGTCCTTATAGGCAAGCTCCTTCGTGATGTCATTTTTACCGCCCGACAGAAAGCTCGGTATGGTGTTATGCTCACTCATCAGCGAAACAATCTGGTCGTAAGCCGCCCTCGCACCGCTATTGGCATAGTTAGAGCCAAAATGCAGGCTGTAGACTGTCGTGCTTGTCTGGCGGTATGAGCCTGTGGCTTCACGGCATCCCGTGACAAACTCCCATACAAGGGTCTGGGTGGCAAGCCATTTTTCATCATCGCTGCCCGTGAGGTTGCTGCGGTTGCCCTGATAGCCGTAGAGCAGGGCAAGCCCGACAGCCTTTTTTTGGTTGGCGGATAAGGCGTTCCATGTGTCGGAAGATGCCTTTTTCAAGGTGTTTCCCGTTTTCAACGGTACGCCAGGCTGGATACAGAACGCCGTTTCCCCGTCCACGGACATACGGTACTTGTAATTGCCCGTGCCGCCTGCGGTATAGCCGTTAATTGTGGCACTCGAATTGTACCTCATGGCGTTTCCGCCACTGTCATAGATGTGGGAAAAACTAATCGTGCCGATGTCGCCTGCGGCAAATGACGTGGTCGCAGGGATGAGCGACAACGCCGTGACCGCAGCCATGACAAGAGCCGCAGCCTTTTTGAATAATTTAGGGATTCTCATAGTTATCTCCTGTAATCTGAATTGAAAATTTTGCCTTGCTGACCGAAAAAAAGCTGCCCTCATGGACAGCTTAAATACTTTCTTTTTTCGGTTAGTTACTGGCAGTATCAAGGGGGTGAGGTGTGGAGAGGGGGAGCCGAAAAAAATATGGCTATCCTCCAACGGACAGACCTCGCCCTCGGTGTGTGGCTTACCTTTCGTGAGCCTTGTTCCGCTGCAAATGGCGGTTGTAGAACTCCAATGCCTTTACCACAAAGTCGGCTTCCTGCCCTCTGGGTACAGACTTCGGTATGAGCTTGGTTATCCGTTCATCACGGAAAGCGGGCTTTTCTTTCTGGTTTGGCTTTTCTTCCTCCATGATGCTCTGGATAACCTCGTTTGTGAGCTTTCCGTCTTGGTTAAACTTTTTCATCTTGATAGCCTGTGCAAGCGACGGGGTAGCGTCGTTGTAGCTCATGGCTTCAAGCAGGGTGTATTGCTGTCCCTCGGTCAGATAAGAGATTTCAACCGCAGGGCGGAAAGCAATCTGCCTGTCGTCAACCATTTGCAGGATTTCGGGTACAAGCTCGGTCAGACGGATAAAGCGGAAAATCTGTCTTTCGCTGTCGCCTACTTCTTTTGATACTTCTGAAGCACTTGTCAACTTATTGCCCACTGGGCAGGAAGTTAAATCGCTTCTCTGACCTTGCCTGTTCATTGCTTCAAGCCGCATCTTATACGCAAAGGCTTTCTCGCTCGGTAAAATGGTAGTTCTCTGGAGATTGCTTTCCACCATGACGATAATCGCTTCGTCACGGGTCAGCTCCTTGACCTCGCATTTCAGCGTTTCAAGCCCCGCAAGCTCACAAGCCTTTTTACGCCTGTGACCGCTGATAAGCTCATACCGTCCGTCCTCTTTCAGACGGACAGTAGCAGGTGTCATTACGCCGCTTCGCTTGATGCTATCGACAAGCTGCTCCATGTCCTCGTCCATTAAAACCTTGAACGGGTGGTCTGGAAACTCGTCAATCTGGGAAATTGGAATATCCCGTATCTTGCTTAACTTTGCTTCCTCACGGCTCTGGTCTGTTTCAAACAGGTCATCGTATGCGGTCAGCTCGATTTTTGTTTCTCTGCTTCTCGCCAAGCTCTGCCACCTCCTTTCCGAACTGCTCATAAGCTGCGGCTACCTTGCCGCCTTTGTCATAGACGAAAATGCTCTTTCCCTCTGCGGTGGCTTCTACTGCACGGATGGAATGGGGTATCTGGGTATCGAATACCTTGATTTTCTGTCCGTAGGCACTCCTTACCGTGGCGGTGATTTCCTTGGAGATGTTCGTGCGGGGCATTACCATCGTCATAAGGATGCCGTCAATCCGCAAAGGGGGATTGATTTGCCGTTTGACTTTCGACACGGAGCGAAGCAACAGCTCTAAGCCTTTGGCAGAAAGATAGTGGGGCTGCGTAGGGATAACCACGCTGTCAGCCGCCGCCAGTGCGTTGATTGTGAGCATACCAAGGCTCGGCATACAGTCTATTAAACAATAGTCGTAATTCTTTTTGACCTCGTTCACGCAGTTTTTCAGCACACTTTCACGGCTTATGGCGTTAATCAGCCTTACTTCCAAACCCGACAGCTCAATGTTGGACGGTGACAGGTCAACGCCCTCGCCGTGGTGCAGGATGCTTTTCTGAACATCTATGGGATTGTCATCAATGATGTCCTGCATGATGGTGGAGAGTGTGACGGGTAAATCGTCTGGTCTGTTGTAGCCGAGTGACATGGTTAGGTTTGCCTGCGCATCGGCATCAATGAGCAAAACTTTCTTGCCCTGCTGTGCCAGACTTACGCCCAGATTGACCGCCGTGGTGGTCTTGCCGACACCGCCTTTCTGATTAGTCAGAGCGATTACTTTGCAATTTGACATAGAGTGCGTCCTCCTTTCGCATAGATTTAGCCGCTTTGTCAAGGCGGCTATGTAACTGTACCAGAGAACGCAAAAAAGCCGCTTACTCTTAAAAATCAATAAGAATAAGCGGCTTCGTGTTGATGTGCCTTAGACATATTCAATTTTCATTCTCTTAACAGGAGCGTTGACAACCTTGAAAATGAGTTCGTCAACGGGGTCGGTATATCTGCCCTGTTGAATAAGCTGATTTTTCAATTCCACAAGGCTATGTAGCAACAGCTTTCTTTCCTCGCTGTCAAAATATAGGTGGGTTTTCTTTTCTCTCATAATCGCCACCGTCCTTTCCTGGCTTCATTATATAAGAAAGTGGCAGACAGCTCAAATATGCAATTCGAGCGAAAAAATAAGCGTACCACTATTTCTAATGATACGCTCATAATTTCAGATGACCTCAAAATGCTTCAAAGCATCTTTGATTGCTTCAACTTTTTCTGGTGTTGGGTGTTTCCTCGGCTGTTTCAATTTCTCTACCGCATTGGGAGCATCATACATCGGCAATCCTAAATCTCGTTTTACCTCTGCGATATATGCGGTATGTACTTTGAAGCCGTATTTTGCTTCTATGTACTCCTTAATCATTTTGTAGGTCACTCGCTCTTTCGGCTTGTACGCTTCGGCTCTCTTGGCGATATTATCAAGCGGCACTTTGCCCTCACCCTCGCCAAACTCCACTTTTACGTTGATTACGCTGTCGGGTTTTTTGTGGGAAAGCATTACAACCGTCTCCACATGCCCCGTATTAGGAAACATATCCACGCAGCAGCACTTCTCCACCTTATACCCTCTCTCCTGCAAAGTAACAAGGTCTCTTGCAAGCGAAGTAGGCTTACATGATATGTACACCATTCTGTCAACACCGTAGTCAATAATCTTCTCAAGTGCCTTAGGGTGGATTCCGTCACGAGGCGGGTCAAGTACGATGAAATCTGGCTTAATCTCAATATTATCAAGTGCCTTTAAGACATCATCTGCA
>OGLN01002744.1_pt1 | contig 10457 bp, 8 predicted proteins | sample 1572641 | NCBI WGS metagenome assembly OGLN01 (sample SAMEA2581903, study PRJEB24529) | metagenome | biome: Human gut stool | place: China | collected 2011
ACCATGGGTGTGATGGCCATTGTCGTCCTCGAAGACCCGACTAACGGGTTCTATTGCGTTCCTTTGGTGGCTGGCGAGTACGCAATCGGCGTGAACTACAAAGGAGAGCCGGATACGCTCTATCGTCGATTCTCGATGACCGCAGGGCAACTTGTTGCGAAGTACGGCCGCAAGGCTGTGGGGCGCAATGTACTCATGTGCTACGACGATCAGAAGGCTGTCGATAAGCGCTTCCGCGTGATCCACGCAATCGAGCCGCGCTTTGAACGTGATCCGTCCAAGATCGATAACCGAAACATGCCGTGGCGCTCGGTGGTGATGCTCCTCGACGGGAACGATAGCGAAGATTATGGAATTCTCGAGGAGTCTGGCTATCAAGAATTTCCTGCTGTTGTCGGGCGTTGGGGCGCGTCCGGTTCGGATATTTACTCCGAAGAAGCCCCGGGTATGGTGGCTCTTGGCGACGTCAAACAGCTTCAGCACCAAGAGCTGCAGAAGGGCAACGCAATCGACTTCCAAGTCGATCCGCCGAAGATTCTTCCGACTACGGCAAAGGACAAGGAAATCGACTTCCTGCCGGGCGGTATCAGCTACGTCGATATGCCGAACTCTGCGCATCAGGTGCAGTCGGCATTCAATGTGGCGCTCAACCTGCAGCATTTGACGGCCGATATGCAGGAGGTGATGCAGCGCATCAATCAGGCTTTCAATGTGGACCTTTTCCTCATGTTGTCCGGTTCAACCAAGAACATGACGGCCACGGAGGTCGCGGAAAGGCATGAGGAGAAGCTCATGATGCTCGGTCCCGTGCTCTCTCGACTGAATCACGAGGTTTTGCGACCGCTCATTGAGCGCGCGTACAACATTCTGGCTCGTGCCGGGCAGATTCCTCCGCCTCCGCCGGAGCTCGTCGGTCAGCAACTCAACATCGAATACACCTCGATGCTGGCACGCTCTCAGCGAGCAATCCGCGCCAACGGCTTGACGAACTTCCTCGGCATGATCGGACAGATCGCGCAGTTCAAGCCCGAGGCATTGATGAAGATCAACGCCTTCAATGCCGTCAACGAGTATGCCGACTACTACTCGGTGGCTCCGAGTGTCGTAGTTCCGGACGACGAGGCTCAGGCTCAGCTTCAGGCTCAACAGCAGGCTCAGCAACAGCAAGCGCAGGCCGAGCAGATGCAGCAGGGCGCCGATGCTTTGAGCAAGCTTGGTCGCGTGCCGACTGGTGATTCCACCATGGCAGGCCAAGCGGTTAACGCTCTTGGCGCTTTGGCGGGGCAGGCGTAAAGAACTACTCCCTAGGACCGTCGTAAGAGGCGGGCTTTGGCGGGGCTCCGGCGAGAGGCTCCGCCTTTTTTTGTGCGCGTGAGCCGATTTGCTCATGTGAAGATGCCTGCCATGAAGAAAAGAGACCCTTTTGATCTGCAGGCTTTGCAGGAGTCCCGTGACGAGATTGAGCATCAGCGTGAGCTTCGCATGGCTCGTTTTCGAGAACAAGTTAAGGCTGCAATGAGTACGAAAAGCGGTCGGGAAATGATCTTTTCAATTCTCGATCTGTGCCAGCTGCAGGTTTCTAGCTTCAACACCAACGCGCTCTCGATGGCATTTGCCGAAGGGCGCCGCAGCGTTGGGCTCGATTTGCAGGGGGCTCTCGATCCTGATCTGTATCTGCTGATGCTTAAGGAGCAACATGACAGACGAAACAAACATTGATACCGGCATGCCTCAAGACGCAAACCAGGGAGCCGGTGCAGAAGGCGGAACCGGGCCGGCCGCGTCCGCCGGTGCCGAAGGTGCAAACTCTACCGCTCCGCAGTCCGAAGGCAATTTGCTGACGGCCGCCGAGGGCGAAAAGGAAGGCGCAACCGAAGGTGCCAAGCCTGAAGGTGATCCCAAATCTGGCGACGACAAGAAGGAGCAACCGGAAGGTGCTCCCGAGTCTTATGAGGACTTCACTGCTCCCGAGGGGCTGAAGTACGACGACAAAGTAATGGATGCCTTCAAGGATGTAGCGAAGGAAAGCAATCTCTCGCAAGAGCAGGCGCAGCACCTTTTGGACAAGGTCGCTCCTGTTATCGCGCAGCGACAGATGTCGCAGATTGCTGAGGTGTCTAAGCAGTGGGCTGATCGCAGTCGTTCTGACAAGGAATTGTCGTCTGACTGGAATCGATCGATGGCGGATATAGCGCGAGTGCGCGACCGCTTTGCGAAGAATGCTGACGGGTCGGTTGATCCCGACATTGCCGAGTTCATGAACACGCCCATTGGGAACCACCCGGGGTTGTTAAAGCTCCTTGCACGCGCAGGTCGCGCTTTTGGTGAGGCGGATTTCCCGCGAGGCAGCACGGCTCCGGAAAAAGACCCCCTTGCCGCACTTTATGCAAACTCGAATCTTAAATAGGAGACGACAAAATGGCCGTTATTTCCAATCAGAATCTGACGTTGGCTGACGTAGCCAGCCGTGTGGATTCCAGTGGTGCCAGCTTGCGGATCGTCGAGGCTCTCAAGCAGTACAACCCGATCCTCGAAGACGCCCCGTTCATTGAATGCAATCAGACTGAAGGCCACAAGACCGCTATTCGCACTGGCCTGCCTGAAGTCACATGGCGAAAGCTTTACGGTGGCGTTCAGCCGTCCAAGTCCAAGACCGCCACGGTTGTTGAAAAGACTGGCAATCTGGAGGCTTACGCTGAACCTGATTGCGACGTCGTTGACATGAACGGCGGCACCAAGGAAGCTCGATTCCAAGAAGACATTGCCTTCTTGGAGGCTATGTCTCAGGACATGGCCAAGACGATCTTCTACGGCGACCTGAAGAAGGAGCCCGAAAAGTTTGAAGGTTTGGCTTCTCGTCTGTCCTCCAAGAAGGCTGCTTCAGGTGAGCAAATCATTCTGGCGGGTGGCTCGTCCGGCAATTTGACGTCCTGCTACTTCGTTGGTTGGGACCAACAGGCTTGCAAGCTACTCTACCCGAAGGGTTCGCAAGCAGGGCTCAAGACTACGGATAAGGGCCAGGTGACGGTTAAGGCTGCTGACGGAGGTCAGTATGAAGCCTATCGCACTCACTACAAGTGGCAGTGCGGTCTGTCGGTAAGCGACTGGCGCTCCATTGCTCGAGTCGCAAACATCGACGTGAATGACCTTCTTGACGAAAGCGGAACGCTTGCTGACGGAAAGCTGATCAAGCTTCTGATCCAGGCCAAGAACAAGATCAAGCCGCAGTATCGCCACAACGGCGTTCTGTACGTCCCGACCGAAGTCAAGACGTACCTTGAAATTGCCGCAATGGAAAAGTCGAGCAACGCGCTGAAGTTGGTCGAAGCTGCTGATCAGCTGCTGGTGAAGTTCTTCGACTGGACGATCAAGGATTGCGACGCAATCAGCCTGAACGAAACGGCTGTCGCTGCCGCCTAACAAAAGGAGCGAATCGTTATGATCATGGACACTTCTTTGGAGTTCTGCAAGGAACTGGCGCTCTCCGCAACAAGCAACGACTCGACGAACACGCTTGACTTTGACCAGGCGCAGTTGCTCTCGGTTCCGCTTGCTCTGGTTGTTGTTGTGAGCGGTGCTCCTTCGACCGCAAAGGCAACGACGGTCTCTGTTCAGGGCTCGGATAACAACAGCTCTTTTGCCGAACTCATGAGCTTCACGATTGCTGAAGCGGATATGGTTGCGGGCAAACACATCAACATGCTGTTGCCGTTGAGCTTCCCGCGGTATCTCAAGCTGACGATCAAGCCGACTGCGGCTGATAGCAATGCCAAGATCACGGCGTTCTTGACGGTGAGTCCGGATACGCCTCGTGAAAAAGCGGATTTCCCGTTTGCTTCGACTATCGCGTAAGCGTCTGAACAAGTTCTGACTTGAGGGAGGGGGTGGCAACGCCCCCTTTTTTGTAGATGGCAACAGAAGTGGACATTTGCAATTTGGCTCTTTCGCTTTTGGGCGAAGAGGCGAACGTCGTTTCGATCGATCCAAGTGACGGCTCGGAAAATGCGGGGCTGTGCGGCCGTTGGCTGCCGATGGCCAAGCGCCGGCTCTTTGAAGAAGCGGATTGGAGCTTTGCGCAGAAGCGTGCCAGGCTCTCGGAGCTGTCAGGCGTGGATGCGACGCTGTACGGATCCGACAAGGCCTATGCCTACCCGTCGGACGCCGTGCGCATCATTGATTTGTACGAGCAAAAGAGCGCAACGGCCACGGACTATCAGTTCTCGATCGACCCGGATGATGCCCGTCCTTTTGATGACGAGCCCGTGCCGCGAGATCGATGGCGCGTTGAGTACAACCCTGCGAACTCCAACCGTCAGATCATCACAAACATCAATCGTGCGGTTGCGCACTACACGGCGTTCATCGACTCGGTCGCGCTCTATCCAGCCTACTTCACAGAGCCGCTCGTGGTGCTCCTGGCGTCCTATCTCGTTGGCCCAATTAAGCGTCAGAGTTCTGCTTCGACCGAGGCCACAAACCTCATGAAGCAGTATCAGCAGTCCTTGTCGCTGGCAAAGACGATCGATGCGCAGGCGACTCGCCAAAAGACGCTGTTTGTCCCGACCAAAATCTCCAGCCGATGGGTGTAATCATGGCTCAGGTTCGTCTTTATCAGCAGTCATTTAATGGGGGCGAGATTGCGGACAGCATGTTCTCGCGCGTCACCGATTCCAAGTATCAGTCCGGCTTAGCCAAGTGCCGAAACTTCTTGGTCGAGCCCCAAGGACCGATCGTGTCCCGACCGGGCTTTCAGCGTGTTCTTGAGGTAAAGGATCCGAGTAAGCCTCCACGCCTTATCCCTTTCGCTTTCTCGTCAGATCAGACGATGGTTTTGGAGTTGGGCGAAAAGTACATCCGCTTCCATACGCAAGGTCAGACGCTACTCGATGATGACGGCGATCCCTACGAAGTCGAGACGCCCTACCTTTATGACGACATCGAGGGAATCCACTACGTCCAGTCAGCCGACATTGTGACGCTGGTGCATCCGAGCCACGCGCCGCGTGAACTCCGGCGCTACGGGGCCACGGACTGGCGCTTGAGCGTGATCTCGTTTTCATCCGAACTTGCGGCTCCCACAAACGTCAATGCGGTTCAAACGATTAACAGTTCTGTTACCAACAAGGAGGACTACACGAGGGAGTACGCGGTGACGGCTCTCAAGGCGGACGGCTCGCAGGAGTCAGAACGCAGTGAGTCTTTTTCGGTTAAATGCAACCCCTACGGTGATGGTGCCTACAACACCGTCACGTGGGACCCTGTCGAAGGTGCCGGTCTCTACCGTATCTATCGCAATTTAGGCGGCGTCTGGGCATACATCGGTCAGACAGAAGCCACAACAATTAGGGACGAAAACATTTCGCCTGATGCCTCAATTACTCCTCCGCTTTACGACGACCCTTTCCACATGGCCAAAGGTATCGAAAGCGTGACGGTTACGAATGGTGGCTCGGGTTATGGCATTTATGGACATATCGTAGGCGTTTATGGCCCAGGAACTGGCCGTACAAAATACAACGATAGAGGAGACTACAAAACAATTGTTTGGAATCCACTGAATTTGCCGACTCCTTGGCTGGTCTTTGGATTGGTGGAGGATGGCTGGGTAGTTTCGGGAACGGGAACAGGCGCAAAAATCAAGGCCGTTTGGTATAGGGAAGGAGACTACATCGGCCGGATCAATGGATTTGAAGTGATCAATGGCGGCAGTGGGTATGCGGATGGCGCAAAGGTGAGCTACTCCATGTACAACAGCCGCGGCATGGGGCAAAACTTCGAGTTCCCTTGCACAGTTGTAAAGGATCGGCCAAGTGCATACATTGTCGATCCTACTGGCACCGGGTGCGAGCTGACGGTCAACATCAACTCTGCGGGTCAAGTAACAGACATCCAAGTGGTGCGTCCGGGGACAGGCTACACAAATCCGACTGTGGTTATCGAGTCTGGAAATAGTGGTGGTTCAGGAGCCACGGCCACGGCAACCGTTGGCACGACAGGTGACTACCCGGGCGCAGTATCCTACTTCGAGGGGCGCCGCTGGTTTGGCGGAACGTACAACCGTCCAAACTATTTGTGGGCGACGAAGTCCGGCACCGAGTCCAACATGGGTTATAGCTTGCCTTCGCAGGATGACGACCGCATCAGCGCGTCTGTGGTGGCTCGCAATGCCGACCGCATTGAGCACATCATTCCGCTGGCGCGCATGATCTTTTTGACGGCTTCGGCCGAATGGCTGGCCACAACGAAGAACTCGGACGTGATCACGCAAAAGTCTTTGTCTGTGAACACGCAGAGCTACTTCGGTTCCTCGCCGGTGCAACCCGTCATTGTTGGCTCGACCCTGATCTATGCGGCGTCCCGCGGCGGACACCTGCGCGAATGTGGTTATTCATACGAGGCAGGCGGCTACGTCACGGCCGACCTCTGCTTGCGCGCTCCGCATCTTTTCGACAACTTAGAGATCAAAGACTTGAGCTATGGCAAGGCGCCATACCCGATGGTTTGGGCGGTGTCTTCGGACGGCAGGCTTATAGCTTTGACTTACGTTCCGGAACAGCAAGTAGGCGCTTTCAGCACGGTCGAAACTCAGGGTGAATTCTTGAGTTGTACGGTCGTGGCTGAGGGAGACGAGGACATTCTGTATGCGGTGATCCGCCGCAACATTAACGGTGTTTCCAAGGTCTTTGTTGAGCGTATGCACGAGCGCCAGTACACAAAGCTTGAGGATTGCGTGTACCTTGACTGCTCCGGTACGTACCGCGGTGAGTCGAAGACGGAAATCTCGGGGCTCACGTGGCTCGAGGGCATGGAGGTTTCGATCTTGGCGGACGGTTCTGTGGAGCCGTCGCAGGTTGTGACGAACGGCAAGATTGTGCTCGATGAGCCCGCAAGCGTCGTACACGTGGGGCTGCCATACACGTGCGACGCTCAGACTCTGCCGCTGGCAATGGCTTTGCAGGACGGATCGTTTGGTACGAGTCACAAAAAGAACGTCATTTCGATGGTGTTCCGCGTTGTGAACTCGTCGGGGTTGAAGGCTGGTCCGACCTTCGACAGTCTGACGGAATATCCTCCGCGCGGCATGGAGTCTGCAGGATCGCCGCCCGAACCTCTCACGACTGAAATCGAAGTCCGAGTGAATGCGAAGTGGCAGGCGACTGGACAGTGCTGCATCCGCCAGGACAACCCGTTGCCGGCCAAGATCATCGGCATGACGACAAAGGCCGAGCTCGTCTAAAGGCAAGTGCGCGTGAGCCGCCCGCGCGCACCCACAATACCTCCCAAAATGGGAGGTTTTATGCCTTGGAATTCAGGTCAGACATTCGGATATGGGAGCCTCGCCGGTATGGGCGTGGCGACCATTATCAATGCCTTTGGCTCTATCGGAATCACAAACAAATCGAATGCGATTTTGCAGTCGCAGGCCAACATCGCGCGCTTGACTGCGCAGATGATGGAGTTCAATGCACAGCAACGACTTCGCTCGGCTGAAAAAGATCAGGTCCGTCTCACGATGCAGGCCGGCCAGGTCAAGGGCAGCCAGAAGGCCGCCATTGCTGCGAACGGCCTGGCGACTACTGAAGGCAGCGCGGTTGAGGTTTTGGCCTCAACAGACATCATCAAAGAGATCGACTCCAACCAGATCAAAGAGAACGCGCAGCGTGATGCGTGGGGCATGCGTATGCAGGCCGCAGGTTACGAAGGACAGGCTTTGCAGCTCGAAGCCGGACAGCAGTCTGCCGGATTGAATTTTGGTACGACGCTTCTGCAGGGAGCGTCTCAAATCGCCAACCGTTACATGCTCTATGACGCGATGGGGCTTTTCGACTCCGGCACCAATCTTCCGCAGGCGACCGGTATCGGGTCGGATGCGTATGCGATGACGCCGCGCCCGACTTGGGGCGTTCGCAACGGCATGTTGTCTTTTGGCTAGAGGTGAATGATGCCTATTGTTCCTACTTTCCAAGGCGGCGTGCCGCAGGTTCGTGATAACGGCGGCTCCGGCTTTGTCCCGGCTCGTGCGCCGGCTGTGAACATCGATGCCTACGGACGCATGATGCAGCAGGCGATGAAGCCTGTCGAAGAGTGGTCGAACTCGCTCACGGAAGCTTTGCGCATTGAGCACCAGCGCACGGTCAAGGCCGAGTCTGACGATGCCGAGCGTCAGGTGATCGATGCGATTAACGCCCGCATGAGTGGCGAGAACGGATACATGACGCAGCAGGGTAAGAACGCCATGGATGCGTTCCAGCCCACGGTCGAAGGCATGACGGCGGACGTGGATAAGATCGTCGGTAGCCTTCAGCCTCAGGTGCGCGAAGTCATTGGCAGCCGAATCCAGGATCGCTTGAGCACTGCCGTCGAGCAGGCTCGACGTTGGAATGGTCAGCAGACCCGGGCTTATCACATGCAGAGTTCCGAGGCGCGCGTGCAGTCTTTGATGACGGACGCCGACAACCACTATGCCGAAACAGCCTATCTGCAGAAGACGTGGGGCTCGATCACGCAAGAGATCGATTATCAGGCCGCGATGATGGGCTTGCCTGCGGAACAGGTAAAGCGCCTCAAGGATCAGTCCTACGATCTCTTCACGGCCCGACGCTTTGAGGCGTGGGGCTCGGACAATCCTGTCTTGGCGCTTCAGGTTTTCAAGTCTCAGCGCCCGAAGGTAAGCGCTGACATTGCGGCCAGGATCGAGTCGGGGCTTTTCAGCAAGAGCCGCGACACGTTGGCCTTAAGCCTTGCACAGCGCCCGGTCACTTTCGACGAGGACGGCAATATCAAAAACCTCTCCTGGATGGATGATCCGGGGGCGGCCACTGGCGACGCCTTCATCGATTCGCTCAAGAACGATCAGCGTCTTTCGGTTGTTCTTCGCGCTCGACAGCTGCGCAGTCAGATGATCCAGATGCGCGGTGACGAGTTCAAGCGTGAGGTGACGAACAACCTTGCCGAGACGCTCATGGGCAACAACCCCGAGGCGTTGGCACGTGATCAGTTTGTGGAAGCCTACGGCCCCAAGCGTGGCGCAAAAGAATTCGAGCAATATCAGCTTGACCGCACGGAAAATCAGTTCCGGAACGATGCCAAGTTTATGAGCGATGCTGATTTGATGCTGACGCTTAAGGCGGCCAAGCCTAAGCAGGGCTCGGATAACTTTGCCTCTGAAATGAAGTCCTGGGCGTCGATGCAAAAGGCGGCACAGACGATTGCGACGGAACGCCGCAAGGACAAGATCGGCTTTGCGCTTGCAAACGGCTATGGCGGTTATCAGCCGATCAACTGGGGAAGCCAGGAGCAAGTCCGCTCGCAGCTCGAGTTCCGTGCGCAGGAAATGGGGACGCTTGCCGAACGGTGGGGTGGAGACAAGGAACTCTTCAGCAGCCAAGAAGCCTCTGATTTGGTGAAGACGCTAGACAACGGCAGCGTGGATGAACGCGTGGCGCTCCTTCGCACAATCGCCGATTCTATTGGCGATGCCGGCATTGAGGTGATGACGCGACAGCTCAAAAAGGGCGCGTCCAATTACGCGGTTGCGGCAAGTGCAATGGACGAGTTTCCGGATGGCGCGGGCGTGTCGTTGGGTGAAATGTACTTGCGCGGTAAAGATGCCGTGGATCAGAAACGTGTTCGCCTAGATGAAACGGCCGTGCTGGGGATTCAGGCGCAGACCTTTAACGCACTAGGGGCTTCGGATGACGCTGACGCCGTCTTTGACGATCCGCAGGTTCTCGATGCCACGATGGAATTGGTCACTGGGGTTGCCGGCTACAAAGCTTTGAGCGGCGGCAACGTGAACGATGCAATCGAGTCTTCTGTCGGGAAGATCGAAAACCACAACGGCAAAAAGATCGTCATGCCGCGTTCCACGAACGGATGGTTTGGCGACGACTTCGACGATCTGATCGTGAAGAAAAGCGAAGAGGTTCGTAAGGGCAAAGGCTCCTACTACGTGGGCGGCATTGCTTATTCCGCAGAAAAGCTGGCGAGCGAACTCCCCAAAATGAAATTGCAGACATACGGCCGCCTGCCTGATGGTGGCGTGTCCTACCTTGTGCTACGCAACGGGCAGACGGTGATGAATGCAAAAACGAACGAACCGCTGATTTTGGAGGTTTCCGGACGATGATTTTCCAGAACATCTTTGAGCCGGTCAGAAAAGTAGATGCTCCTGAAGAGCTTCGCCCGGAGACTGAACTGCCTCCGCTTGAAATGCCCGAGCCGAACTTCTTTGACGGCATGGGCGACACATGGAAGGCAATCCCTAATGCGGTCTTGGATACGGCTAGTTCCGCCATTACGGGGCTTCGTCAGATTCCGCTTGAAAATTTCACAACGCAGCCGGAAGTCCGCGAGTGGGTACGCCGACAGCGCGAAGAAGTGATGCCGGAAAATGCTCGGCGCATTCGTGAGATTGCGAAGCAGGAATACGAGCTCGATCCACAGACGTCCGGCAC
>OGLN01002747.1_pt1 | contig 10449 bp, 10 predicted proteins | sample 1572641 | NCBI WGS metagenome assembly OGLN01 (sample SAMEA2581903, study PRJEB24529) | metagenome | biome: Human gut stool | place: China | collected 2011
AGAAAATGAATTATTTCAGCTTGTCGACACTTTTCTGCCGCATGGCCTTCGTATTTTTCGCACAGGTATGCCTACAGCAGAAGAACGCCTGTTGTCACAAAGATTTTTTAAAAGCAATGCCCGTATTTTGGCAATGCTCCTAGGCCAGAACGGCGATCCGCGTTTTGTCCATAAAATGAAAAACCATATTCGGAAAGTACTGATCCAAAACCTGCAGCTGACTACTCAGCAGATAACACCGCAGCTGCAGCTGTTGATAGAATTTATCATCAATGGTCATCTGCAGGTATTGGTCTATTGCTACGAGCATGACAGTCCGCTTTCACCGCTCGATTTTTGGCTCAAACTACGCAGCTTTATCGACCAGCCCGCCCTGCTGGCTGCAATGACTGCAAAATCCGACAAAAGCCCCTGATTTGTTGATTGCCAAGAGGCTGCTCTTCTTCTATTATTAAATTAAGAAAGCACTCAAAGGAGCCGTATGATGAAGAAAAAATTTTTAATCATGATAGCAGTAATAACAGCGGTAATAAGCTGCCTGTGGTTTTTCTTGAAACCTGCTGCAAAAGATCCTACGCTGGTAACACTATATGGGAATGTAGATATCCGCCAATTTGATATTGGCTTTCAGGTTCCGGGACAAATCACCAAAATGTATTTTGAAGAAGGAGATACAATACGGGAAGGCAGCCTAGTCGCAGAGATCGACGCGGCAGATTACAAGCTGCAGGAAGCCAAGTCGGAAAGTGAAGTAGCCAAGGCCTATGCAGCAATGGTCCAGGCGCAGTCAGTCTATGATAAATATACTGTTTTATATGGCACAGGCGCTATTTCCAAGCTGGATTTTGAAACTGTGGAAAACACCTTGAAGGAAGCGCGCTCAGCTTATAATGCATCCGTAACCGCAAAAGATCTTTTAGCCAGGCAAAGTGATTACTCCAAACTTTATGCACTGGAAGAAGGCATCGTTACCGCACGTTTAGTTGAGCCTGGTACGATCATTCAAAAAGGAACGGCCGTCTATACTTTATCCAAACCGCGCCCGATCTGGGTCAGAGCCTATATCAATGAAACAGATCTGGGCAATATTTACGATGGTATGCCGGCACAGATCATTACCGACAGTACTGATCCGCAGACAGGCGCCAGGAAAACGTATCAGGGTCATATCGGTTATATTTCCCCTGTCAGCGAATTTACGCCCAAAAGCGTACAGACAACCGATCTGCGTACAGATCTAGTCTACATGATCCGTGTTTATGCCGATAACCCGGATAAATTTCTGCGTCAGGGAATGCCCACGACTGTTTTGATCGATTTGAAGGATACCCGGGGTAAGTAAAATGGATACGGTAGTAATAAATAATATTACTAAAAAATTTGAACATACGACTGCTATAGACGATTTGACGCTTACCATACCTACAGGACAAATGACAGGTATCGTAGGTGCCGATGCCGCGGGTAAAACCACGCTTCTGCGTATCATAATCGGGCTTTTGTGTGCCGATTCGGGAACCGTTACGACCCTTGGTTATGATCCGGCCCGGCAAAAAAAAGAACTTATCGCTCAAATAGGTTATATGCCGCAAAAATTTGGACTGTACGAAGACCTGAGCGTACGTGAAAACCTGGAATTCTATGCAGATTTGAAATCAGTCGATAAAAATTTTGACGAACTTTTGGACTTTACCGGTCTGCGGCCCTTTCAAAAACGACTGGCCGGTAATTTATCCGGCGGTATGAAGCAGAAGCTTGGTTTAGCCTGCGCGCTTTTAGGAGACCCTAAATTCCTGGTCTTAGATGAGCCTTCTGTTGGTGTAGATCCCATCTCACGCCGCGATTTAATGCGTCTGGTACGGGCGACGATCAAAGAAGATACCACCGTAATCTGGTCTACGGCTTATCTGGACGAAGCTAACAGTTTTGACAATACCGTCGTTATCGATAAGGGAAAAGTCATCTTTCATGGTCCGCCGGAAACACTGGCTGCCACTTCTGCTGATTTTGAACGCGAAGTTATCCGCCTGATGGGCGGCTATGAAGAAAAAGAATCACAGATCGCAGCCCATTATATTTATCGGGAAAGCACTGTAGAATATCCCGTGGAAGCTTTAAACCTCTTAAAAATGTACGGTAACTTTGCCGCTGTAAAAAATAACACCTTTCACATCAGAAAAGGTGAAATTTTTGGTTTGCTGGGCCCTAATGGTGCCGGCAAATCTACCTCCTTTAAAATGATGTGCGGCCTGGCCCGGCCAACAGACGGTACTGCAAAAATCATGGGGGTAGATATCAGGAAAAATCCTACTTTAGCCCGCTCCTATCTAGGCTATATGGCGCAGAAATTTTCATTATACGGCAATATGTCAGTCCGCGAAAATCTGGAATTCTTCGCCGGTATTTACGGTATTCCCCTGGCAAAAATCAAAGAACGTGTCGGCAGCATCGCGTCTTATTTTGGTTTGACTGTCTATTTTGACCAGCTGTCAGAAAAACTGCCTTTGGGCATCAAACAGCGCTTATCTTTAGCCTGCGCGCTCATCCATAATCCGCCGATCTTATTTCTGGACGAAGCCACCTCCGGCGTAGACGTGGTCACCCGCAAAGAATTTTGGTGTCATCTGCGCGCCCTGGCAAAAAAAGGCGTCACGATTTTGATTACTACTCATTTTATGGATGAAGCGGAATATTGTGATAACATCAGTTTATTTTATCAGGGCGAAACTATAGCCGTCGGCACTCCGGCAGCTTTAAAAGCGCAGGCTGCTGCTGCGACGATGGAAGAAGCCTTTATTACGCTTATTAACCGCAAAGATGCAGAAAGCGGACGGCTATGAGAATTTTATGGGCTTTTATCAAAAAAGAATTCCTGCAGATCTTTCGCGATCCCAGCAGTATTTTGATTGCTTTTATCTTGCCGACGCTGCTGTCTTTGATTTATATGTATGGCATCAATGTCGACTCCGTCAATATCAATCTGGGCCTTAAGCTGGATGACGCCAACCCCAGAGTAGTTTCTCTGGCCAGGTCTTTCAGTAATAATCAGTATATCAGAACGAAGGTCTACGATGACAAGGACGCCATGTACAGCGATATCGTCAATTCCAAACTTCAGGGAGCCGTGATCGTGCCTAACGATTTTACTGTCACTCTTAACAATGGCCGCACTGCACAGATCCTGGTCATTACCGACGGCAGCGAAACCAACACTGCCAACTATGTCCAAAGCTATGCCAGCGGCGTTATTTATCAGTGGCTGGAAACGACCGGCTACAGTAAGCAACAGGTAAGTCTGATAGATCCACAGCTGCGGATCTGGTATAACGAGAAGCTTGACAGCCATTATTTTATTTTGCCCGGTTCTCTGGCTGTAACCCTGAGTCTGGTCGGTATCCTTTTAACAGCGCTTGTCGTAGCCAGGGAATGGGAACGGGGTACAATGGAAGCTTTGTTAAGCACCAGGCTCAGCAGATTGCATTTTGTAGCCGGAAAATATTTTTCCTACTATATTTTGGGCATCTGCTCGCTTTTGTTTAACGTGTTTTTATGCATCGCTGTTTTTGATCTGCCCTTCCGCGGTTCTTATATCATACTATTTTTGGTGGGCAGCCTGTTTTTGCTGACCTGTATGGGCATCGGCTTACTGGTATCCACGATTTTTAAAAATCAATTTCTGGCCTGCCAGATCTCTTTAGTCATGGGTTTTTTACCGGCACTGCTCCTTTCCGGGCTGATGTTTCCGATTTCATCCATGCCTGCTTTTTTCAGATATTTAACAGCAGTTTTACCGCAGCGTTATTTTGTGTCGTTTATTGAAAGTGAGTTTTTAGCAGGAACTATCAGTGATATAGTTCTGATCAACACCGTTTATTTAAGCTGTCTGTGCCTTGTGTTGTTATTTTTAGTTTATAAAAATACGTTAGTGAGGTTGGAAAAATGACAACACGATTATTGACGCTGATCATTAAAGAATTTAAAGCAATCTGGAAAGATCCCCGCAGCAGAATGATCGTTACCATCATGCCTATTATTCAGCTTATTGTTTTCGCCAACGCTGTAACAATGGAAGTAAAAAATATTGATATGTTAGTGCTGGATAACAGCCGCAGCTACTATTCCCGCGAGCTGATCAGCCATTTTGCAAATTCGCCCTGGTTCAACTCTGTAGCGGTTGTTGACACGCCTGAACAGCTCAAACAAAGCATTGATATCCAAAAAGCAAGCCTGGCTCTGGAAATACCTCCTGATTTTGCCGTATCTATAAAAAACAAGACCGGCGCCAGCGTGCAGCTGATAACAGACGGCAGGCAGACAAATTCCGCTTCAATCATCGGCAGCTATGCTACACAGATCATCCAAAGCTATGCCAAAGAATTATCCGGCAGCGAGCCACGCTTGAAAATAGTCACCAGAAACTGGTTCAATGTCAACCTTGATTATAAGTATTACTCACTCGTTTCCCTGATGGCTATGCTCTCGATGGTCATTGTGCTTTTACTGACATCGCTGTCTATTGCCCGGGAAAAAGAAGTCGGTACTTTTGACCAGCTCATTGTCAGCCCTCTGTCTTCTACCGAGATCCTCATCGGCAAAGCCGTACCGGCCCAGCTCTTAGCCTGGCTTCTGACAATGGTGATGCTTGCTATTTCAGTACACTTTTTTGATTTTCCTTTGGTTGGTTCGCTTGCAGTTTTTTTAGCAGCTGACTTTGTCGCTCTTTTAGCTTTAGTCGGTGTCGGTCTGTTTATTTCATCCTTATGCAGAACGCAGCAGCAGGCTATTTTAGGTGTCTTTACCTTTCAGATGCCTGCCGTATTGTTATCAGGATTTATCTCGCCTATTGATAATATGCCGGTCATACTGCAATACCTCACTTACCTTAATCCGCTGCGTTTCTTTCTGGTCATTGCCAAAGGCGTACTGCTGAAAAATATGGATATGTATCATGTGCTGATAAATTTGACACCGCTGGCTTTAATAGCTGTTTTAACACTAAGTATTGCCGGCTGGACCTTTAAAAGTAAACTGGAATAAAATCATCAAATTCCGGAAACTGTTACTATCACACCGGAACAGAGCCTTGTACTCTTTGCCCTGCAACGTCACTTCAACCTTTATAAAAAAACAAGCCCTCCGTTTCATCAGAAACAGGGGGCTTGTTTTTCAACCGTTTTCATTCATATCTGCTGATTTCGACCAGATTGTTATCAGGGTCACGCACATAAAGGCTCTGCATTTTCCCTAAAGCACCATTACGCTCGACGATGCCAACTTCAACCGCGATACCATGCTTTGCCAGCTCCTGATAAACAATGGGCAGTTCCGTTACCGTCAGCAGACAAATATCCAGACTGCCGTAAGCCACATTTCCGGCCGCCGGCAAAAATTCCGCAGGACAACGATGAACATTGATCTTCTGCATACCGAAGCGAAATGCATAATGGTCGTTCTGGCACAACAGTTCCATCCCCAGGACATCACGATAGAACCAGACGCAGAGTTCAAAATTACTCGTTGTCAAAACCAAATGATCTAAAGCTGTAATCTGCATTTTGCGCCGCTCTCTTTCAATATTTTTAATTAAAAAGCTCTGCCTTACAGCAGAGCTTTTTGCTATTTTACTGATCGGCCGCAGAAACCACAGCTTTTACAGCTTTAATGAACTTAGGCCTGGCAATCATTACAAAATGACCGCAGCCCCTGCATTTTAAACCAAAATCCATTCCTGTACGGGTAATTTCCCATTCAAAGGACCCGCAGGGATGAGCTTTTTTCATCCGCACTACATCGCCGACATTGAACTTAGCGTCCAACATAGCTTATTCTACACCCTTCACCGTACTGATATCCGTTACATCGTAACCGGCTTCACGGATCTGCTCAATAATATCCATACCATGCTGCGAAAGGTCAGCGCGAATAGTCAGCTCCGTAGTATCTGCATCATTACGCTTGGTTACAACAGAAATGATATTAATGCCCTGATCGCGGAACATACCGCCGATATCAGCAATAACGCCGACCTTATCAGTAACATCTATCGTGATACGAGTGCAGCTTTTAGCAATGCCCATGATGGTAACGAAAGCACGGAAAATATCGCTGTCCGTAATAATGCCGCACAGCCTGTTATCTTCATTCACAACAGGCAGAGCGTTGATCTTATGTTTATACAATATATAGGCGACATCCTCAATTGCACTGTTATCACGCACAGTAATCACATCGCGGGTCATTACGTCGCGTACCTTCAGACGTGACAGCAGATAATTAGCTTCATAACGTGATAAAGTACTGGCATCAGAAGGTGAAGTGCGCCCAACGTCGCCATCAGTGATAATGCCCATCACTCTTTTGATATCATCTACAACCGGAATACGGCGAAAAGCACTGCTCTTCATCAGTTCCCGGGCTTCCAGCATGCTTTTGTCTTCTGAAATCGTTAATACGTTAGGTGTCATAAAGTCTTTAACTAGCATTGTAAACACGCTCCTTTTCCGGCATCAGCCGCCCAAATAAGCCTTACGCACAGCTTCACTGCTGGCTAATTCCTGTGCTGTACCTGCCAAAGCGATGCGGCCGGTTTCCAATACATAAGCTTATCGGCAATTGAAAAAGCCATATTGGCATTTTGTTCTACCAAAAGCACCGTTGTACCGCTCTCGTTTATTTCTTTTATTATATTAAAAATTTCTTTAACAAGCAATGGTGCCAGACCCATTGAGGGTTCATCCAGCAGCAAAAGTCTCGGCCTGCTCATCAAAGCCCGTCCCATAGCCAGCATTTGCTGCTCACCGCCGGAAAGCGTTCCTGAAATCTGGTCCTTACGTTCCAGCAGTCTAGGGAATTTTTTAAAAACGTCTTCCAAATCGCGGGCAATACCATCCTTATCATTACGCAGGTATGCACCCAGTTCCAGGTTTTCCATGACCGACATATTTGCAAAAACATGCCTTCCTTCCGGAACCTGACATAGGCCCATACCCACAATTTTATGTGCCGGTACGCCGACGATATTTTTATCTTCAAACAAGATCGTGCCGTTTTTCGGTTTCATCAGCCCGGAAATAGTCCGCAGCGTTGTGCTTTTGCCGGCGCCGTTAGACCCTACCAGAGTTACGATCTCACCTTTCGGTACCTCGATACTGATGCCCTTGATAGCGTGGATAGCACCATAATATACATCGATATTGTCTACCTTTAACATCAGGACACCTCCTCGCCCAAGTATGCTTCGATAACGCGTTTATTATTTTTGATTTCATCAGGCGTGCCGCTGGCAATACAAAAACCATATTCCAGAACATATATCCGCTCGCAGACCCCCATAACCAAACCCATATCATGTTCGATCAGCAAAATCGACAAGCTGAATTTATCTCTGATCCAGCGGATCATTTCCATCAGCTCTTTAGTTTCCTGTGGATTCATACCTGCAGCCGGTTCGTCCAAAAGCAGCAGCTTCGGTTCCGTGGCCAGTGCGCGGGCAATCTCCAGCCGTCTCTGTTCACCATAGGGAAGATTTTTTGCTGTTTCATAAGCTTTATCTTCCAGCTTAAAGATTTTTAAAAGCTCCAGGGCTTTTTTGGTAATTTCATCCTCTTCGCTGAAATAACGGCCAACCCGGGCAATCGCCTCGCCTAAAGTATATTTGACATGCATATTATAAGCAATTTTGACATTGTCGATAACCGAAAGCTCGGAAAAAAGTCTGATATTCTGGAAAGTACGCGCCATTCCCAGCTGCGTTACCTGATACGATTTTTTACCGCTGGTTCGCGTACCGTTGAACATTATCTCGCCTTCAGTAGGTGTATAAACACCGGTAATCATATTAAAAGCCGTAGTTTTTCCGGCTCCGTTGGGACCGATCAGCCCAATCAGCTCACCTGCTTTGATTTCCATGGAAAAGTTGGAGACAGCACGCAAGCCGCCGAAAACCATCGAAATATCATTTACTTTCAGCAGTGCTTCCATCTTTGCCACCTCCTAAATGAAACATTTTCAAGCTGAGCTCCTTATTACCGAACAGTCCCTGCGGACGGCGCAGCATCAGGACGATCAGAGTAATCGAGTAAATTATCATCCGCCATTCAGGATATTCTGCCAGATAAGCAGAAATAAAAGTCAGCAGCACAGCGCCGGTAATAGCGCCTGTCATCGAGCCCAGGCCGCCTAAAACGACCATGGTCAGAATATCGAAAGAACGCATGAAAGTAAAGGATGCCGGATGTGCAATATAAAAGTAATGCGAGAACAATACGCCTGCAGTGCCGGCAAAAGCAGCCCCCAGCGTAAACGCCATAACTTTGTATTTCGTAGTGTCGATACCCATAGTATCAGCAGCGATCTCATTCTCGCGAATTGCCAGACAACAGCGTCCTGGCGCTGAATTCTTGAAATTTTTAATAAAGAAAATGATGAAGATCATAATCCAGAAAACCCAGGGGAAATTGGTCAAACGGGGTATGCCCATCAGTCCGGAAGCACCGCCCACATAATCGATATTCAGGATACAGATACGAATGATCTCACCTAAACCAAGTGTCGCGATCGCCAGATAATCGCCATTCAGACGTAATGTCGGCAGACCGATCAAAAATCCCAAAAAGCCGGCAGCAACTGTGCCCGCTATCAATGCCAGCTCATATGAAAAACCAAGCTTGACCGTAACGATAGCGCCGGTATAAGCACCAACCGCCAAAAAGCCCGCATGTCCGATAGAAAACTGGCCTGTGTAACCATTGATCAGGTTCAAGCTGACTGAAAGAATAATATTAATACAAATCAGAACGATATTCAGTTCCCAGAAAGGTCCGATGATCTCTGCCATCATCAATCCCTGCATAACAGCAAAAAGTACAGCGCAGGCTACCAATGTCAGCAAATCTTTTTTTCTCAATGCATTCATAGCTCTCACCTACACTTTCTCACGTACATTTTTGCCCAATATACCGGCAGGTTTATAGAGCAAAATAAGGATCAGGATAGCAAATGCCGCAGCATCGCGGAAGGTTGAAGAAAAGAAACCGCTGACCATCGCCTCAACAACGCCCAGGATAATCCCTCCCAGCATAGCGCCGGGAATAATGCCAATACCGCCGAGAACTGCGGCAACGAAAGCCTTGATGCCAGGCACCATGCCCATCAGAGGATCGATAGAGTTATAATAGATACCTACCAAAACACCGCCGGCTGCTGCCAAAGCAGAACCTAAAGCAAAAGTCATGGAAATAACACGGTCAATATTAATACCCATCAAACGGGCGGCATCAGCATCAAAAGATACTGCACGCATCGCTTTGCCCGCTTTGGTGTTTTGTACAATGTAAGTCAGTACGGCCATCAAAATCAGCGCACTGATCAGGATAACGATCTGCTGGCTGTTTACTACCAACGGTCCAAAATGATAAATAGTCGCTTCAAACACAGCCGGGAACGTACGCGGCTGCGGCGTTGCAATAAGGATCATACTGTATTCCAGAAAGAAAGATACACCGATTGCCGTAATTAAGATTGCGATTCTTGGAGCATTACGCATCGGCCTATAAGCCACGCGTTCAATAATAATACCGGCTAATGCGGCACAGGCCATAGAAAAGAGTATAGCCGGAATAAAAGAAAAGCCAAACATTGTAGTTGCTATAAAGCCGAAATACGCACCCAACATGTAAATATCGCCATGAGCGAAGTTGATAAGCTTGATGATACCATAGATCATCGTGTATCCCAATGCTACCAGCGCATAAATACTGCCCAACGAAATGCCGTTAATAAGCTGTTGGACAAATTGCTGCATAAAGGAACCCATGTCCATAATTCCCGTCCTCCTGATCTCGTGGATTAAACGCAATGAGGCTGTGGTAATACCACAGCCCGCACCATTGCAAAAATTAATTGTGGATTTTTATCAAGGATTGATTTTTGTCCTGAAGGTTTGAGCGCCGTCTTTATGTTCGATAATTACAGCACTTTTAACCGGATTATGCTGCGCGTCAAAGGTTACGGTACCTGATACGCCCTGGAAACCGTTGATCTTGGCCATAGACTGAGCGATTTTCACCGGATCGGTATCGCCTGCGTTTTTGATTGCCTCGGCAACCAGCAAAGCAGAGTCATAAGCAAGCGCTGCAAAAACGTCTGGTTTTACTTTATAAGCCTTTTCATACTCGCTGACAAACGCTTTATTCAAAGCAGAATCGTCATCAGGAGAATAAAGGCTTGAGAAATAAGTATTATTGAGTGCCGCCTTACCTGCTATTTCAGGCAGTTTAGCGCTGTCCCAGCCATCGCCGCCGGCCATGGGGATCTCGATACCCATCTCACGGCCCTGCTTAACGATCATACCACTGTATACTTTTTCGCCAGGACCAACGAAGAGTGTTCCACGATCCTGTGCGTTGAACAGACCGTAAGCTACAGCTTCACCTGTCTCGAAGGCGATCA
>OGLN01002749.1_pt1 | contig 10447 bp, 5 predicted proteins | sample 1572641 | NCBI WGS metagenome assembly OGLN01 (sample SAMEA2581903, study PRJEB24529) | metagenome | biome: Human gut stool | place: China | collected 2011
ATAACCTCTGTATCTTCTTCGGACATCATAGAAAAACGCATAAGTGCCTCAGCACCAATAACCCGCTCTGAGCTGCAATCCACAATTGGCTGGTAATACACCTCAAAGCCGTTGAATCCATTCACAACAGAATTACGGAGTGCCGCTACTATCTTTCCTGTTCTTAAAAAGCTCTCGTAGTCGTTCTCATCAAATATATAGAATCCATTTTTTCCCATTTTTTTGGCTTTTTTAAGGACAAATGCAAATTTCTTGCGGCACTCCTCGTAGCCTTCGCAAAATGTTACCGCATCCACAACACCTACCGAAATCGAAAAAACAGCCTCGTAGTTTTCAGATACTATAAACTTATACAGTCTGTCATCTATCTTTTTCTTAAGCTCCGCGGCATAGTCCTTTGAAGAATGTTCCAAATCAACAATCACATACTGGTCGGCTACAAGATGATATATCCTCTGTTTATCAGAAAGACATTCCTTCATGCAGTCAGCTACACTTTTCAAAATATGATTACCATAAGCCGCTCCGCGGGAACTATTGATTGCTCCAAAATCATCAATTCCTATATGCATAAGAAATCCCTTAGAAAGGCGTTTCTTCTGAGAACGCATATATGCGTTAAATTCAAGTCCTCCAAGCAATCCTGTGACATTATCTGCTCTCCTCTGATTCCCGGTTTCATTCAGACATCCAACCAGATATTGTGGTTTTCCCTGTGAATCATCTATCACAATACCGCGGCAATTAATCCATACCGGCCTTCCTTCTTTATCAAGCCATCTGTGATGAAGATTATGTACCTTTTCTTTTCCTTCACATATAGCCGTAAGATGCTCCTGAAGCATCTTACGGTCTTCTTCATAGACTACCTGTAAAAGAATATTCGTAACGTCATTTATAACATTTCCGGATATCATAAAACGGTCCACAGCCGACTCAGACAACTCCATTGTATTATTCTGCAAATCATATACATACAGATAGTCATCCATACATTTTGCGATTATTTCTAATAAAGTTTCTTTTGTCTGCTCACCAAATACCTTAAATATATTCTCACTCACAACAAGAACCTTTCTTTCCTAATCGTATCATAAGATATCAGGGTTAAAAGTTCTAACCCCACATGAACCTGCTCATAAGTGGGGTCAGGCTTTTTATGCCCCAATATAATTCTCTTTTAACCTTTAAATAACTTAAATCTGTTTACACGCTCATTCATCTTATCTGCACCCTCTGAAAGATTAATACTAATTGCCGTATTCTCTTCTGATGATGCTGCTGTACTCTGTACAACACCTGAAAGCTGCTCGATTCCCTGTCCGATCTGCTCTAATGACTCTGCCTGCGAATTGGCTTTCTCCATTGTATTCTCTGCCATTTCTGCAAAAGAATCCATGTCTGAAATAATCTGATTGAAGGCTTCTGCCGTTGTAATTGTAACTGCATTTCCTCGTTGAATTTCAACTAAAGTTTTATCTATTAAATCTCTTGTATTTACCGCTGACTTAGCACTGTCTGCAGCAAGTTTTCCTATCTGATCTGCTACTACCGCAAAGCCCTTACCTGCCTCACCTGCCCTGGCAGCTTCTATCGAAGCATTAAGAGCTAACAAATTAGTCTGTGAAGCAATATCTTCAATATCTGTAATAATATTACCTATTTCCTTAGATATTTCTGTAATATGTTCCATCTCTGTCAACAGAACATTCATTTTTTCCTTTTCTTCATTCGCTTTGTTCGCAGAAGCTTTTACACGTTCAGATGCATTTTTTGTTTCCTTTGCAGTATCTACAGCAAGGTCAACAACTGTATCTATTGTTGCATTCAATTCCTGAATAACTCCGGCCTGTTCCGTTGCACCATCTGATAAAGACTTTGATGCACTTTCAACTTCCTTTGCGTTATGTGTAACCTGTTCAGCAATACCGCTAATTTCTGACAATGTACTGTTAAATCGTTTTAAAATATATACAAGTGACTCTTTCAATTCTGAAAAATCACCCAGAAATGGTGTAATATCATCACCATTTCTTGTCAAATCACCCTGAGCTATCAATTTAACCTCCTGAGAAATCTCACGGACATAATCTGAAAGAATATTCATTGCTTCTTTCAGCATTCTTATTGTATCTCCGAACTCATCATCTGATTCGTAAGTAAGCATTTCTATATTAGACAGTTCACCTTTTCTAAGACTGGCAACTGCTGCATCTATCTGCTGTACCGGTTCTGTTATTGAATCTGTAATTATCTTTCCGATAACTGTTGCAACTACTGCAATCGCGATTCCTGTTACAATAATGACAATAAAAATAATAATAGTACAGATGTTGGCAAGTGTTTTCGCATTATCTAATTCCACCTGGAAATCATCATGTAATGTATTTAATTGTTTTACAAATGACATATAGCTTTCATATGCACTTCCGATCATAATCTTCGCTGCTTCAGCCTGTTTATTATCTCTACTCAATTTGTATACTTCATCTGAAGTTGATAAGTATTCTTCCCACGCAGAAGTTGCCTTTTCGTAATCGGCTTTTCCTTGCTGTGCTTTCTTATTTGAATTAATTATCTCACCTAACTTAGCTGTCGCGTCTTTAATCTGACTTTCTATATTATCATTTTCTTTTTCACACGTAGCCATAGCTGCGGCATCTGATTCTACAAGATGCTGATACTGCTTGATTCTATACTTAGCAGCCATTGTTTCTAATTCCTGCAGATACTCAAGTGAAGGAGACCACACTTCCGTAATATGACGTATATTCGAACGAATCACTAATGTCGATACAAGTGCCACCAGTACGAAAAACGCTGTCATAACTAATACCGACGTCCGATATACCTTCAATTTCGCTGCAACTTTTAAATTACCTATCCATTTTTTTAACTTTGACATATGGTTTCCCTTTCTTTCGTTTTTTGAATGAATTTTTTTACTGAATTCCATTGTAAAAAGCTCAGAAACGACCGATTTTCCCCAGCTTTATAATTGTCTCTCAGGAGATTGTTTAAAAAATATCACAATCTAGTTTGAAATGCAATAAAATTTTTTATTTTTTTTTGTATTTTTTTGTTTTTTTGAAGCCTAATCTAATATGGATTTTAAAATTTCCGCCTGTTGTTCTCTTTCCATAACAGGATTTTTTGAGAGTTGTTTATTTCCTATAATATAAACAACTCTCGAAAATTCTAAGCGCTTTATGCAATATTCTGCTTCAGGCACGTCTTAATATCATCTTCCGCGTTGCTGATTGCGCGGATATGAAACGTATCCACCAGATACTGCAATACATTCGGGCTTAAAAAAGCAGGGAGTGTCGGTCCTAAATAAATGTTTCTGACGCCAAGGCTTAACAGTGCGAGCAAATCCGCTACTGCTTTCTGCTCATACCAGGACACAATCATGGAAAGAGGCAGTCCGTTTACATCGGTATTAAACGCATCGGCAAGTGCAGTGGCAATGCGTACCGCCGAATAAACATCGTTACACTGTCCGACATCCATCAGACGCGGCAATCCGGCAATTTCACCAAAGTCCAGCTTATTAAACCGGTATTTTCCACATGCCAGTGTCAGAATCACACAGTCCTGCGGCACCATTTTTGCAAATTCCGTATAATAATTTCTTCCCGGTCTGGCACCGTCACAGCCGCCAATTAAAAAGAAATGGCGGATTGTTCCGTCCTTTACGGCTTCTACTATCTTTTCAGCACAGGTCAGCACCGCCTGATGTGCAAAACCCACTGTAATTTCCTTTTCTTCTTCATCATCGGAAAATCCACCTAATGCCAATGCCTGTTCAATGATTTCATGAAAATCCTTTTCGCCGTTTTCCTTTTTAGGAATATACTTTACTCCTTCCCAGCCGACAACATTGGTGCTGTAAATCCTGTCCTTATACCCCTCACGCGGACGCATCAGACAATTTGTTGTCATTAAAATACAGCCCGGCAGATTGTCAAATTCTTTCTGCTGGTCCTGCCATGCACCGCCAAAATTGCCCACCAGATGCGGATATTTTTTCAATCCTTCATAGCCGTGACCCGGCAGCATTTCCCCATGGGTATAAATATTAATACCTGTGTCTTTGGTCTGTTCCAGCAGCATTTCCAAATCTTTAAAGTCATGTCCCGATACGATGATAAACGGTCCTTTTTTTCTACGAACACTCACCTTATGCGGATACGGATTGCCATAAACGCTTGTGTTCGCTTCATCTAACTGTTTCATTACCTCTAATGCCATTTCACCGGTACGCATCGTCATCCGAATTAATTCTTCCACCGTCAGCGCATCGTCTGTAAGTGCTTCCAGTCCGTAAATATAAAAATCATCGACCTGTGTGCTGTAATATCCCAGTTCTCTTGCCTGATGTCCGTATGCGCTGATGCCTTTTAATCCATAAAGAATCGTCTGTCTTAATGAACGGATATCTTCGTCAAGTTCTTTGTCATACATAATTCCTGCCATCGGCGCATCTTTTAACATTTCACTTTTCGTTTCCGGCAGATTATAAACTGCTGCCGGGCGGTTGATTTCTGCCTCTGTCTGCTCCCGCAATTCTTCCTTAATGTTTTGCGATACCTTTAATAATTCCACATGTACATCTGCATCAAAATTTACATTTGTAAGCGTTGTAAAAAGAACGTTTTCCAAAAAACGCACCACTTCTTTAGGCGCATGTTCCCCTGTTTCCAATAATTTTTTTGCATAACAGCAGATTCCCTTTGCCTGATAAATCAGCAAATCCTGCAAATTTGCGATTTCCGGTGTCTTTCCACAGACACCCATTTTCGTACAGCCTTTTCCGTTTGCCGTCTGCTCGCACTGATAGCAGAACATCTCATACCCCAAATCCATGTTATTACTCATTTTCCTCTCCATTCCTACCGCAATTGCGGTATATTCGTTCTTTCAATATATAAGTATTGACATTCTTTGAAACTGCATACACTGATAATAAAATCTAATTCGTAAAAGTTTTGTAATTTCCTGTATTCTCCATTGACATTCCTACCAAAATACTATATTATAGTACCAATATACTATTATCTGATAATCATTACTATTATTTATTGCAGACCAAATGAAAGGATTTCATATGAAAATTAAACACACTTTATATATTATCCTGCTGACAGCTTCACTGATTCCGCTTTATATTTTTGCTTCTGTCATGATTGTACAGAATAATAAAAACACTAAAAGCATGATGCAGGAAAATCTGCGCTTTATCAGTGAATCTACCATATCCAGTATCGAGAGTTTTTGTGAAGCCCGTAGAGATACGATTGATATGATTACCCAGTATGAAATGATACAGGATGCTGTTCATTCCAGTCTGGATGGCAGCATTTCAGATGATGATTCCATTTCCTATATTAATAATATGTTATGGGAGCGAAAAACCCATTGTGATTTTTTACAGAGTCTTTTCATTATTGATACCAATTTTAACATTGTTGCATCCAGTGAAAATATTACTGCTTCAACTTCAGATTATTTTGCCCATGCTGATTCAGACTCTTTAAACGGCAATTTCATAATTTCCGATGCTTACCAGCGGTTAATTGATGGTGAAATGACTACTGTTGTTGCTGCATACTCCGGTATTTTTGACCTTAATACACAAAACATAATTGGCTATGTTGTAGAAGAAATTCCGACTTCATACTTTGACAACTACCGCTCCAATACAACTTTATGGGAAAACGGGCTGCTCTATCTTATTGATAACAATAACTTTTTTATCACTGCCGGCAATCCGGATGAATCTACTTCCGATTCATTGACTGATGCCAATGACAACGCCATATGGCAGAAAATTACTGAACATTTATCCTGCACCAATCGTTCTAACACTTCCGGACAATTTTATTTTAACGTTTCCGGAAATGAATACGCGATATATTATGCACCGGTTCATTACACAGACTGGATGATTTTTATTACTATTGATTTAAGTTCTTATCAGAAAATGAAAACTGCCTACCGCATCCTGCTTGGCACAACAGTTCTTTGGACTTCCGTTGTCCTTTTACTGGTACATTACCTGATTACGAAAAAAATAACCAAACCGGTACACCTGATTTCCGGCACGCTTGAAAATGTCCAGCTGCAAAAAAACTATGCACTACGTATTCCGTATGATAAAAATGATGAACTTGGTAATTTATCCAATAAAATTAATGCACTGTTAGCCTATGCTGAAGCCAATGAAGTACATCAGCAGGAATATCAACGATATCTTACCAAAAAAACACAGTTAGACCCGATGACACAGCTTTTCAATAAAAATGCCATTGAAAATAAAATACATGCTATGATTGAACAGGCAAACGACACACATACCCGCATTGCCGTCGGCTTTCTGGATATTGATAATTTCCGTGACTATAATACACTCTACGGACATCAGGAAGGCGACCGCGTTATCCGCTTTGTTGCCTCTATTTTAAAAGAAAACATTAACGGAATTGTTGGCAGAAACGGTGGTGACGAATTTCTTTTCTGCCTTGCCGCAGTCGATTCAAAGACAACTATTGAAAATGAAATCCGTACAGTTTTTGAAAAACTACAGGAAGGTCTTATAAACTTAGAAACCGGTGAACGAATGTCTATTCCCTGCAGTATCGGCATTTTTGCTGAAAACGGCAGTCAGCTGCATTACAGCTATATGGTACAGGGTGCTGATGCAGCGATGTATCAGGCGAAAAAACTGGGCAAGAACACCTACTATCTTAATTACAATTAAAGGACAACCCATCGTGCAACCGCTTTAATCACGCACTTTCTATATTCTAAACAGTCAGTATAAAACAAGAGGAACGATATGATACTATCAAAGTTTTACCTCATCTGTTATCATATCGTTCCTCTTTTAATTCTATGTCAGTTTCCAACTTTTTTACAATTCCCGAAGCATTCCTGTCTTTTTCATTACCGGACGTAATGCCAGATAAATAATCGTTGCTACAATCACTGCTATGACTGCATTAACCGATGTTGTAATCGCACCGATTTTTGCAAGTGCCTTGGCAAGGTCCTGCGGAACACCAAGCAGATAGGATTTATAAAAATATCCCACAACCGGGTCTGCCACAATATTAAATGCCATACCGCATACACTTGATACAATCGTTGCAACGGTTACATACTTTGCTGAATGGTCTTTTGAAAGATGGAACAGCTTATGTGCTACAAATCCTACAATCAGACCGATACAAAGCTTTAAAATAAAGGTCTTTGGTGCGCTCGTTACATACGCCGTTGTCAAATCGCTGATTGTCATACCGACTGCTCCGGCTAAACCGCCCCATGCACCACCGATTAACAATGCCGCTAAAACACAGAATACATTACCGAAGTGAAACATTGTTTTCTCTGTTCCGACCGGAACATCAATTTTAATAAATGTTGCACCTACATAACATAATGCTGCACACAGCGCTGCCTGCGCCAATACCTTTGTATCAACCGGTTTACGCTCTCCCTTGGACACGATATTACAAATCCCCGCAATCAATACAATCACACCTGCAATTGCAACTAATAATGATACTGCATATGCCGTGTTACCCTTCTGTACATAATTGTGAAAACACAATACCAGACCGATTACAAAAATCACAGCGCCTGCAGCTGCTTCAATAATACTTCCTGACTTTTTCATCATCCTCATCCTCCGTTCCTTTTGCTTCGGATAAGAATAAGCTTTTACTGGCAATTATAAAAGTACCAATTTGAATTTTATTTATATAGCCAGTTTATTTTTGTTTTATGGTCAGTTTACTTTACTGATACTCACGAATTAAAAACATCGGCTTGATTGCCATAACTTCATCATATTCTTCCTGCTCTACTGCCACGCTGGAATTTAATGCTTTTAAATCACTCTTTAAAACTTCAAGTGCCTTTTCGATGGTCGTTGCACGACCTTCCTGCATAATATCAATCATTCTCTTTAACACGACCGGATGTGCATACCATGCCGGAACCGGAAAGTCCGGATATTGTCTGATGTACTGCTGCATTTCATCAACAGCCTGTTCCAAATGTGTTTCAATGTACTTTTTATTGTTTCTTGCAGTCGGTAAAACATTGGCACTGGAAAAGAAGAAAATGGAAGCCAGTCCAAACAACAGGAAATACATTGCAAATCCAGCATGTGTAATCAATGCGTAGATACCATACAGCAATGCCGCTGCTCCCAACAGCGTAATGCTGAGTGCTACCCATTTATATGCCGGATTACTTCTGTCATACACTCTTTTTCTTTTTGCCCCTGCACTTAATGCAATACTTAATTCTTCATTCTTATTCAGATACTGCATACAATTCTCTAATACGGCAATATTCTCCTGTGCTTCTTTTGTCAGAACCTTTGCTTTTTTCTTTGCTGCAAGACGTTCTTTTTCTTTCAGTCTTTTTTCCGCTTCTGCGCTGTGAAGCCGGATTTCAGGATGTGTCTGTTTTAAATAGGCTAATAAAGAATCGACATTTTCTTCAAATTTGAAATTGCACTGCTTTTCTTCGCCATTGTCATATTCCACAACCAGATACGGAATCGTTGCAAATAATCCCTTTCCTGTGAATCCGCCTTTGCTCATCGCAACTCTTTTAAATACTCTTTTTACGGAAGTGAGCGGAATGTAATATCTTCTCTCAAAATAAAAACTGTTCAGATAAATCGCTTTTTCTCCCACTCCGCATGGTCCAAACTTTCTACAATGCTTTTTATCCTGCGCCAATTCTTCCTTTTCAAGCGATTCTTTTCCTAAACAACGTGGTTTCCACAACATACAACCAGCCCCTTCCTTCAGTCATTGTTTCTTTGGTGTGTCCTTTCTATTCTTTCTATTATTTCACCAAAGAATAAAGACGGGGAGCCACACGAAACATCGTCTGCTTTCAACTATTTTCATGTGGCATCCCCTTTAATCTAAATTATTTTATCTTTTATGTACCTCTGTAAAATGCATTTACAGATTTTCTAAACGCCTACTGTTATGCAGCTTCTTTTGGCTGTTTCTTTGTTGCATACATGAAGATGCCAAAGAATACAATTGCTAAAATGATACCTGCCGGGTAAGCTACTGTTGTACCGAGGTTCAAGCACTCCGGTGCATAGAAGAAATAGGTCATAGATACGGCACTCATAAAGGTTGCCGGTACTACGGTAATCCAGTAATTCTTCTTTTCTCTGAATAAGAACATACTTGCTGTCCACAATACAATCATAGCGAGTGTCTGGTTTGTCCAGCTGAAATATCTCCAAACGATTGTATAATCCAGATGTCCGACAACTGCACCAACTGCTAAAAGCGGTACACATAAGATCAGTCGTTTTGTAAACTTAGACTGGTCAACCTTAAACCAGTCTGCAAGAACCAGTCTTGCACTTCTGAATGCTGTATCACCTGATGTAATCGGGCATACAATAACACCAATCATTGCAAGGGCAACACCGACACCGCCCATTGTCTTAGAGCATACATCGTAAATTGCTGCGGACTGTCCATTTGCAAGAATGGCACTTAAACCAGTACTTAAACCATCTGTTACTGCATAGATTGAACAACCTGCTGCTGCCCAGATTAATGCGATAACACCTTCTGCAACCATCGCACCATAGAATACGAAATGTCCCTGCTTTTCAGACTTCATACAACGCGCCATCAGTGGTGACTGTGTTGCATGGAAACCGGAAATCGCACCACACGCTACGGTGATAAACATAACGCTCCAGATTGGTGTTCCCTTCGGGTGCATATTGGTAAAGTGTGACCAGATTTCAGGAATCTGATAATCTGAATGTGTAAAGACACCAATAATAACACCTAATGCCATGATGATTAAGCAGATACCGAATACCGGATAAATACGTCCGATAATCTTATCAATTGAAATAAATGTGGCAATGAAATAGTATGCAAGAATAATCCACAGCCAGAATTCTGTACTTGCAACAATTCCTGATACATTGCCGTTCTTAAATAATGTAACAATTAATCCGGCCGGTCCTACTGCGAATACGGTACCTACCATAACGAGTAAAACCACACTGAAGATTCTCATAACATTCTTCATGAATCCGCCCAGATAAATACCGCAGACTTCTGAAATAGAAGCACCTTCGTTTCTTTCTGAAAGCATTCCTGAAAAATAATCATGTACACCGCCGGCAAATATTGTACCGAAAGTAATCCATAAGAATACAACCGGTCCCCATAAAGCACCCTGCATCGCACCAAAGATTGGTCCTAAGCCCGCAATATTGAGGAGCTGTACCAGAAACAGTTTCCACTGCGGCATTACTACATAATCAACACCATCGTTAATCTTTACCGCAGGAGTTTCTCTGTCATCCGGTGCAAACGTATTCTCTACAACCTTACCATAGACAAAATAGCCGCCGATTAAAAGAAGCAGACAAATG
>OGLN01002754.1_pt1 | contig 10436 bp, 9 predicted proteins | sample 1572641 | NCBI WGS metagenome assembly OGLN01 (sample SAMEA2581903, study PRJEB24529) | metagenome | biome: Human gut stool | place: China | collected 2011
CGCAAGGCGGGAATTGTGCGGTGTTGCCTTAGTGAATCAATTCCGAGAACAGCGGGCAAAGCACGGCGGTCATGATACCGGCCACAGCAACGGAAAGGCCGCTCATCGCGCCTTCCACTTCGCCGATTTCCAGCGCCTTGCTGGTGCCCACGGCGTGGGACGCCGTACCAATGCCGATGCCTTTGGCAATGGGGTTGGTAATGCGGAACACCTTGCAGACTGTTTCCGCCGCCAGCGCGCCCACAATGCCGGTCAAAATCACAATGGCGCCCGTCAGGGTGGCAATGCCGCCCAGCTCGCGGGAAACATCCATGCTGATGGCAGTGGTAACGGACTTGGGCAGCAGGGTGATGTACTGCTCATGGTTCAGGTCCAGCAGCAGGGCCAGTGCCAGCACGCTGAACAGACTTGCCATAACTCCGGCCAGCACACCGGCCACAATGGCTACCAGATTTTTGCACAGCAGATCCCATTTTTCATACAGCGGCACTGCCAGGCTGACCGTTGCGGGCAGCAGCAGGTAGCTGACGGGCGAAGCGCTGGCAGCGTATGTATCATAGGGGATGTTCAACACGCTGAGCACCACGATGACAAACGCCGTGCCCAACAGCAGCGGGTTGAGAATTGCCTTACCGGTGCGCTTGTTGATGAGCACCCCCAGGCCGAACGCAGCCAGCGTGAGCAGCACGCCCCATACGGCGGAAGATTCCAGAACTTGTGTGATCATTGCTTTTTCTCCTTCCGCTCTGCCAGGCGCTGGGTCACGCAGCCGGACACCGTCATGACCAAAATGGTAATGGGGATCAAGGCCAGCAGCACCGGCACCAGCATGGCCTGTAAGTCCGCCCACAGATCCATCACGCCCGCAGCCGCCGGAACAAACAGCAGCGGGAAAATGCCGGTCAGAAACAGCGCCGCCGTGCGCACCTGCTCTAGTTTGACCCCCCCAAAGCGCAGCGCCGCCAGCAGCAGCATCCCGACAAATGAGCCGATTTTACGCAACATATCTCAATTTTTTTATAACTTTGCACGTTACTACGATGTCGTTCAAAAGTAGACAAAAAAGAAACACGATCAAAATATGACTGACAAAATCAATGAACTCCTGCGACGTGTCGAGGAGTTTAAGCCGAAAGCCGCCGCCGAAATCGAGGAGTTCCGCATCCGGATTCTCGGCAAGAAAGGCGAGTTGACCGCCCTGATGGAGGAGTTCAAGACGGTAGCCCCCGAACTGAAACGCGAACTGGGCCAGCAGTTGAACCGTCTCAAAAACGAGGCCACGGAGCGCATCAACGCGCTGCGCGAGCAGTTGCAGAACGCCGCGGCCGACGAGGCCTCGTCGTCGGGCGACCTGACGCGCCCCGGCACGGCCGAGCACCTCGGTTCGCGCCACCCGATCTCGCTGGTGAAAAACCAGATCGTCGAGGTCTTTTCGCGGCTGGGCTACACCGTGGCCGACGGACCCGAGATCGAGGACGACTGGCACGTCTTCTCGGCCCTGAACTTCCCGCCCGAGCACCCGGCACGCGACATGCAGGACACGTTCTTCATCGAGAAGGACCCCGACATCCTGCTGCGCACGCACACCTCGTCGATCCAGGTCCGCACGATGGAGCGTCAGAAACCGCCCATCCGCGTCATCTGCCCGGGCCGTGTGTTCCGCAACGAAGCCATTTCGTACCGTGCGCACTGCATCTTCCACCAGATCGAAGGACTTTACATCGACGAGGGCGTCTCGTTCGCCGACATGAAGCAGTCGCTGCTCTACTTCGCCAAGGAGGTCTTCGGCGAGCAGGCCGTGATCCGCATGCGCCCGTCGTACTTTCCCTTCACCGAACCGTCGGCCGAGGTCGACGTGTCGTGCAACCTCTGCGGCGGCAAGGGCTGCAACGTCTGCAAGGGCACGGGATGGCTCGAAATCATGGGTTGCGGCATGGTGGACCCGAACGTATTGAAAGCCAACAATATCGACCCTGAAAAATATTCCGGATTCGCCTTCGGCATGGGTATTGAACGCATCGCCATGCTCAAGTACGGCGTGAAGGACCTGCGTCTCTATTTCGAAAACGACGTGCGGTTCCTCCACCAGTTCGACGAAGCGCTCTAAACCCCCTGACGCCCATGAAACGCCTCACAGCGACAACGGTCCTCTGCCTTCTGCTCTTCTCCGCGGCGTTCGTCACGGGAAAGGGTCCCTCGGCGGCGCCCGAATACCCCGATTCGCTGCGCAGCGTATGGCTCTACACCGAAGGCGTCAAGCAGAATGCCATCGCCGGAGACTCGGTGCGCGCCCGGGAGCTGTTCCTCGAGGCGATCCGCAACGACTCGACCTACGCCCCGGCCTACTACGAACTCGCGGCGAACGGCATGTACGCCACGCCCGACGAGGCCGTGGAACTGGCCCGGAAGGCTTTCCGGCTCGACACGACGAACAAGTGGTATCACCAGTTCTACGGACAGGCGCTCATCTACGCCGGGCGTTACGACGAGGCGCTGAAGGTCTACCGCCGCCTGCAAACGGAAAACCCGAAAGACCCCGACAACTACCGCATTCTGGCGGCCCTCTACGAGCAGAAGCAAAGTCCCGTCATGGCCCTCGTGACACTCGATTCGGCCGAACTGCGCTTCGGACGCATTCCCGTGTTGAGCGCCATGAAACGGCGTCTGCTGGTGGCGACGAACCAGATCGACAAAGCCGTGGTCGAAGCCCGGGCGATGGTCGAAGCCGCCCCCTATGAGGCGCAGCACCACGTGGTCCTCGGCGACCTCTACGCCATCGCCAAGAAGGATTCGCTGGCCCGCGCCGAATACGACCGCGCGTTGCAGATCGACTCCACGAACGTACAGACGCTGATGGCGCTGGCCGATTTTCACGCCGGACGGCAGGATTACCGGGCGCTGCTGGCCGTCACGCGGCAGTTGTTCCAATCCGACGAACTGCCGCTCGAAACCAAGATCAAACGCTTCGGGCAGTTCACCTCCGACACGCGCTTCTACCGCGAATATTACTTCCAGCTGAACGACCTGGCCTCGACGCTGGCCATCCGCTATCCCGACGACAAGCGCGTCGTGGAGCTTTACGCCGGCCACCTGATCGCTTCGGGCGAACTGGAGCAGGCCCTCGCGCTCTACAAGAGCCACCTCGCCGACCAGCCTCCCGCGGAAGAGTATTTCCGGGCGGTGATCGACATCGAAAGCTACCTCCAGCACCCCGACTCGGTCGACAAATACGTCACCCGCGCCCTGGAGCTGTTCCCCGCGAAGGTCGATTTCCACCTCTCCAAAGGGCATGTGATGAGCAACTCGAAGCAGTACGTCAAAGCCATCGGCGCCTACAAGGGGGCGTTGCGCCATGCCGACACGGATTCGCTGCGCAGCGTGATCTGGGGCATGATCGGCGACGCCTGGCATCAGAAGGCCGAGGCCGGAGAGCCGAACCTGGAGGAACGCCTGCCCCTGCAAACGGGTCTGCTCGGCAAAAAGGGCATTGCCCGCAAAGCCATGAAAGAGTGCTACAAGGCCTATGAGCGAAGTCTGCGCTACTGGCCCGACAACACAATGGTGCTCAACAACTACGCCTATTTTCTCTCGCTCGAGGAGCGCGACCTGGAACGGGCGCTCACCATGTCGAGCCGCGTCGTGGCGCTCACCGACAACAACCCCACCTACCTCGACACACACGGCTGGGTGCTCTTCAAGCTGGGACGCACGGACGAAGCCAGGAAGATTCTGCAAAAAGCCGTGGCGCTCGACGGACAGAAAAGCCCCGAACTGATGGTTCACTACGGTGACATCCTGCACCTCCTGGGCGAGCAGTTCATGGCTGAAATCTACTGGCGGAGGGCGCTTGAAAAGGGTTACGACGCCCGGCAGATCGAACAGCGGCTGCAACAACCCGCCGTCAAAAAGCCCGAACCCAAAGAATAGCCCTGCCATGAGACCGCTCCGCATCCTGACCCTTGCGTTCCTGCTCTTCACCCTCACCGCCGCCGCACAGACCGACCGCCGCATCGAGGAGCAGAAACGGGTCATCGCGGCCCTCGAAAAGCGGATCGCCACCGAAGAGCAGGAGATTTCGAAGATCCAGAAGGGCCGCACGGCCACCGAGGAACGGGTGCGCCGCCTGGCGCGCCAGATTGATTCGCGCAACCAGCTGCTCGACGAGACCGAAAAGCAGGCGCGCCTCCTGCGCGGAGAGATCGCCCGCACGGACAGCGTGGCCGGAAACCTTTCGGCAAAGCTCGAACGCGACCGCGCGCAGTACGGCGAAATGGTGCGCGAAGCCTACCGCAACTACAAGCACAACAACTACCTGACCTATATCTTCTCCTCGCGCGACTTCACGGACGTGGCGCGCAAGATCACCGCCCTGCGCGAGGTCGCCTCGCTGCGTGAACGCAAACTGCGCGACATCGAGGCGCTGACCGCCGAGGTCCGCACCGAAAAGGAGACGCTCGACCGCCGCAAGCGGTCGCTCGACTCGGTGACGCGCAGCCTCTCGGCGCAGCGCGAGAAACTCCAGCGCGACGCCCGCAACGCCAAGGCCAGCATCCGGTCGATGTCGCAGAAGGAAAAGACGGCCCTGCAACGCAAAATCGCACAGGAGCAGCAGCTCGACGTGGCCATCGGCGAACTGCGCAAGCTGACCAAAGGCAACACCGAGGGCGCCTCGTTCTCGGCGAAAACCTCCGGGCTGCGTCTCCCGGTGACTGCCGGACGCGTGAAGCGCTACAAGGAGAACATGGCCGAGATCACCGGTCCGAAGGGAGCGCACGTCATCTCGATCTACGACGGCAAGGTCGTCGACGTGAAGCGCAACCGCATCACCAACAAATACGACGTTTACGTCGCTCACGGCGAATACATAACCTCCTATGCCAACATGGGGACGATCTGCGTCGAGAAGGGCCAGAAAGTGGCAAGAAACGCACAGATAGGAACCATCGGCTCGGCGGTCAACGTGATGACGATGGAAACCGAATACAAACTCGTCTTCGGCATCTACCCGCCCAACCCCGGACAGAAGATGCGGGCGGAGGAGTGTTTCCGAAAATAAAACCGCCGTTTCATGCGGTTCCGTGCGGTGGCCGGCACGCCGTCCGCCCCGGGACGGACAACGACATAACAACAACGAAAAAAATGGCTGTCAGATACTTTACCGACGACTGCACCTACCGACTCCCGCAAAAGCGCCTCACGGCACGATGGCTGCACGAAGTGGCCGCAGGGGAGGGCTACGCGCTGGGCGACGTCACCTATATTTTCTGCTCGGCGCAGCGGCTGCTGGAGATGAACCGCCAATACCTCGGGCACGATTACTTCACCGACGTCATCACGTTCGATTACAGCGACCGCAAAGACGCACGGATCGTCTCGGGCGACATCTTCATCGACGTCGAGACCGTTGCCGACAACGCCCGCCAGTACGGCGCGACGACCTTGCAGGAGATGCGCAGGGTAGTGGTCCACGGGGTGCTGCACCTCTGCGGGCAGGGCGACAAAACGCCCCGCACCAATGCACAGATGCACCGAAAGGAGGACAAATACCTGAAATTCTGGGAGGACCCCCGGCAGTGACCTCGATGAAACACGCCCGATTTATCGCAGCGACCGTCCTCGCGGCTCTCCTGCTGGCCGGATGTACGGGCCGCCGCACGGCCGGAGACGCCGCAGACAAGGCTTCCGCCGGCGACGGCACGTCCGAAACCGCCGTTTCCACGCCGGAGCCGACAGGAGAGGAGACGCCGGCAGGGGAGAGGTCTCCGCTCGCCGCATCCCGTACCTGGACCGGCAGCGACGGCAGCAGCAAACGGTGGGGACCCTTCGCGGAGAACGACACGACGTTTCTCTTCGTCCACGAGTACCTTATCGGCAGCGACACGAACCGCTATAAGGTCTTTATCCGAAAAGGTCCGCAGCCGAACGACATTCCCAATTTTGCAAGCCTTTCGCCGCAGAACGAGTCGGCATGGAAGGATTTCACCGACCTGCTGCACACGCTCAAGAAACGCCGTCCCGGGCCGCTTGCACACCATGCGGCGCTGGCCGGACTTCCGCACAGCTGGACGCCGGTCCGCTCTTTCCGGGGGAGCTACTACGTAAACTGTTTCAATCCCTATCCGGTGTGGATTTCGGATTCGCTTTTCGTCCGTCAGACAATGGACGGCCCGCGGCCCTCACGCATCAGCGCGGCGGAACGCATCGCCCCGACGCATTACCGCCTCCGGACAACGGCCGGAGACGCCGGCATCGACCGGGTGGACATATACCTTGTGGACACCGTGTGCAGGATGGCTGTATTCGCCTTCAGCAATGACCGGAAAACAGAACGGTTTCAGTCGCTTTATGTTCCCTTTGAAACGGGACTTGAGATGGATATGATCGACTTTCACTCGCTGGAACTGCCCGACGAGAGCGAGGTGGAGTGGGACGAAACCGACTTCGAAGCGTTGATTTCCGGAGTCGTACCACTCCGGGAGACAGATCCGAAAACAGACAAAACGAATAACGAATGACACTCGATTACGACATTATCGTCATCGGCGGAGGACACGCCGGATGCGAAGCCGCCTCGGCCGCCGCACGGCTCGGCTCGCGCACGCTGCTGCTCACGATGGACATGGCCAAACTGGCTGCCATGTCGTGCAACCCGGCAGTCGGAGGAGTAGCCAAAGGTCAGATTGTCAGAGAGATAGACGCATTAGGCGGCCAAATGGGCCGTATCACCGACCTCACGACCATTCAGTTCCGGATGCTCAACCGGTCGAAAGGTGCGGCAATGTGGAGCCCCCGGGCGCAATGCGACAAAACCCGTTTTTCGGAGGAGTGGCGTCGCACGCTCGAAAACACCTGGAACCTCTATATCTGGCAGGACGCCGCGACCGAACTGCTGTTCGCCCCGGCTCCGGAAACAAATGCGGCGCCGTCGGACAACCTGCCCGACGAAACCACAACGTCGTTCAATTCTGCGCCCGGCACGATTTCTTCGGCAGCCGAATCGGATGCGGATTCAGATCCGACGCTCCGAAATGCACCGTCGGCCGTCGGAAAACTCGCCATCCGGGGCGTTCGGACCCGCATGGGCGTCGAATTTTCCTGCCGGAAAGTCATACTCACCTCCGGCACATTCCTCGGAGGAGTGATGCACTGCGGAGCCTCGCACGCCGAGGGCGGCAGGGCGGGGGACGCCGCTTCGCACGGCATTACGGAGAGTCTCCGGGCCATCGGTTTCGAGACCGGACGCATGAAGACCGGAACCCCGGCGCGCCTCGACGCCCGGACCATTGATTTCGAAATCCTCGAACCGCAATACGGCGACGAAAACCCCGCCAAATTCTCCTTTTCACCCGAAACGCAACCGGTCAAAGAGCAGCTTCCCTGCTTTCTGGTCTACACTTCGAAAGAGGTTCACGACATCCTCCGCACCGGATTCGACCGGTCGCCGCTGTTCAACGGCACGATCTGCGGCATCGGTCCGCGCTACTGCCCGTCGATCGAGGACAAACTCCGCACCTTTGCCGACAAAGATCAGCACCAGCTCTTCCTGGAACCCGAAGGCAGTTCGACCAATGAATATTACCTGAACGGCTTTTCGTCGTCTCTGCCCTGGGAAGTTCAATGGAAAGCCCTGCACAAAATCCGCGGATTCGAGGATCTGCACATTTTCCGGCCCGGATACGCCATCGAATACGACTATTTTCCGCCTACACAGTTGCACCATTCACTCGAAACGAAACTGGTTTCGGGTCTTTACTTCGCCGGGCAGGTCAACGGTACGACGGGATATGAGGAAGCGGCGGCGCAGGGCCTGATAGCGGGCATCAATGCCCACCGGGCAATGAAAGGGGAGAGTCCGGTCGTTCTGAAACGCGACGAAGCCTATATCGGCGTACTGATCGACGACCTGGTGACCAAAGGCGTCGACGAACCCTATCGCATGTTCACCTCCCGGGCCGAATACCGCATTCTGCTCCGGCAGGACAACGCCGACATCCGTTTGACTCCGCTGGGGTACAAAATAGGTCTGATTTCGCAAAAACAATACGATCATTTCACCAAAAAAAACGCACTCGTAGAATCGCTTATTTCATTCGCCCGCGAACAGAGTGTCAAAGCAGCCGAAATTAACGACTATTTAAAATCGGTCGATTCAGAGCCTTTATCGCAGGGAAGAAAGCTTTACGACATTCTGATGCGCAATAACGTCACATTCGATTCGCTGCAAAACGCGCTGCCCAAACTACGGAAATTCATCGCGGCAAACGAAATAACTCCCGAAGCGATCGAAGAGGCGGAAATCCAAATCAAGTATAAAGGATATATCGAACGCGAAAAATTCATCGCAGAGAAATTGCGACGCCTCGAAAACATCCGAATTCCGGAAAATTTCGATTTTCATTCGATGCAAGCGCTGACAATCGAAGCCCGTCAAAAACTCTCCCGCATCCGACCCGAAACGATCGGTCAGGCATCACGAATTCCCGGAGTTTCACCTGCCGACGTCAATGTATTGCTTGTAAAATTCGGGCGATAGGGTATAATGTTCCACGTGGAACAAGCGCAAGAAAACACACCGGATACCCACACAAAACAACTAATATTAAAAAACCACTCCTTCGGGAGTGGCTTTTTAATATTAATATTTCGCTATTTTACAGCACAACCGTACACCAGTCGTATTTATCCTCCGCACGACCATACTGAATATCCTGCAAGCGCGTGTAGAGTTCCATACAGTTCTTTCCGACCTCGTCGCCGTAATCATACGATTTTTCGGTCTGCATATCGTAAATATATCCGATAGGGGAGATAACCGCTGCCGTTCCGCAGGCGCCGCACTCCTCGAAAGATTCCAACTCCTCGACCGGAATATGACGCTCCTCTACAACCAAACCCATATCGCGTGCAATCTGACGAAGACTCATGTTGGTAATCGACGGCAAAACCGAAGGCGACTTCGGCGTGATATACTTGCCATCCTTGATACCGAAGAAATTGGCAGCTCCGCACTCTTCAATGTATTTATGCTCGGCAGCATCGAGGTACATGATATTCGAATAACCCATTTCATGTCCTTTTTCGCCCGACAACAGGCTGGCCGCATAGTTGCCTCCGACCTTCACATCGCCTGTTCCACGTGGAGCAGCGCGGTCCTGCTCCCGGTCGATAGCAACCCGAATCGGTTTGATTCCCGATTTGAAATAGGCTCCGACGGGCGAACAGTAGACGATCAGCAAGGCTTCCCGAGCCGGTTTCACGCCCAATCCGACCGTCGTTCCGAACATCACCGGACGCAGATAGAGCGAAGCTCCCGTACCGTAGGGAGGAACGAAACGCTCGTTGCGCTTGACGACCTCGATGCAGGCATCGACGATCATTTCAATCGAAGGAACCGGCAAGCACAAGCGTTTCGCCGAGGACTGGAGACGCCGCGCATTGTCGGCAACGCGGAAAAGACGCACTTTTCCGTCTACACCGCGGAAGGCCTTGAGACCCTCGAAAAGTTCGATGCCGTAGTGCAGGCATGAAGCCGACATGTGCATCTGGATATATTCGTCATCGGTAACCACCATATCGCTCCATTTCCCGTCGGCAAAGGAGTAGCGAACATTGTAATCGGTTTTGCGATAGTCGAAGCCCAAAGCGCTCCAATCTGTATTTTCCATATCCTATGTTTTTAAAAGATTTATCGAAAATTAGCTATATCAACGATCAACCCACAACAGCCCCGTTGTGGGTCGCCTCGCCGGGTTGCAGCAGGCGCAGTTTTCCGGAAGCATCCTCCGCCATCAGAATCATTCCGTTCGAAAGAATACCCTTCAGTTCGCGCGGAGCGAGATTCACCAGGACGAGCACCTGCTGTCCGACCAACTCTTCGGGCGTGAAATGTTCGGCGATTCCCGAAACTATCTCGCGTTTGTCGATACCCGTATCAATCGTCAGTTTCAGCAATTTCTTCGTTTTGGCGACTTTTTCGGCCGCCAGAATCGTCGAAACGCGAATATCCATTTTCTGAAAATCATCGAATTGAATCGTATCTTTTTGAGGTTCAACATTTTGAGCAACTTCAGCGGCTTCATTGGCTGCTTTGGTCGCCGCAAGTTTATCCAGCTGACGCTGAATCACGTCGTCCTCGATCTTTTCGAACAGCAGAGCAGGTTCCCCGATGGCGTGTCCCGCCGGAATCAGGTCCATTGCACCGAGGCGTTCCCAGCCGAATTTACCGACAGCCAGCATCCGGAGGATCTTCTCCGCAGAGAAGGGCATGAACGGCTCGATGGCGATGGCCGTGTTGGCCGTGATCTGCAAAGCGATGTTGAGAATCGTCTCCACACGCGCCGGATCGGTCTTCACGACCTTCCACGGTTCGGTGTCGGCCAGGTATTTGTTGCCGATACGTGCCAGGTTCATGGCTTCTTTCTGTGCGTCGCGGAATT
>OGLN01002757.1_pt1 | contig 10435 bp, 10 predicted proteins | sample 1572641 | NCBI WGS metagenome assembly OGLN01 (sample SAMEA2581903, study PRJEB24529) | metagenome | biome: Human gut stool | place: China | collected 2011
CCCAGCTGCCCCGCGCCAAAGTGCGCTATCCCGTGGGCAGTTTTTTTGTTGGGTAAAAATTCAGATTTGATTTATTATATCGGATTCCAGCTCCGGTTGCAACCGGGCAGCTCATCCTTTGCGGTTTTCCTGGATATTATAACCCAGCCGTCCCAGCGCAGGCAGCACGGCCCGCAGGGTGACACTGGTGAGCATTCCCATCACAAGGCCCAGCACCAGCATAATCGGTGCATAGTAAAGGGACACTGCTGTGGAAAGGATGGCACTGGCCCCCAGCAGCTGGCCGATGTTGTGGGCCAGCGCGCCGCAGACCGACAGGATGAACCAGGTAGGCCGCAGCGGGCAGTGATAATAGAGCAGCCACATCACCAGCAGTGAGAGCAGGCCGCCGCAGAGGGAAAGAAAACCTGCCGTCCAGCCGGAGACCAGAAAGACGAAGAACGCCTTCAGCACATCCAGCACAAAGGCCTGTTTTGGCCCCATGAAGAACAGGGCATACATCACCACAATATTCGCCAGACCCAGCTTCATGCCTGGCAAAAGCCCGGGGATGACCAATGTGCCCTCGATGAAGGAAAGCGCCATCGCCAGAGCAAACAGCAGACCTGAAAGGGCGATGCTGTGCGTTTTGTTGTAATTGCGGCGGTTATGAGGCATCATTGTTCTCCTTTGCAGCGGATTATTCTTCACCAGCAGCCTGTTCGTACTGCTCCTGCTCTTCCATTGCCTTTTCCCAGGCAGCAAACAGCTCCTCCTGATGGAAGCGCAGATCACTGAGCTCATCGCTCTTTTGGCGGAGCAGATCGGGGTCATTGTAGACCTCCGGGGAGTTGATCTCATTGTCAAGCTCCACTTCCCTTGCCCCGCATGCTTCCATTTCATCCTCGCAAGCCTTGATCTTGGCCCGCAGCTCCGCGCGGCGGCGGCGCTGCTCTTTGCCGTAACCGGCCTTGGCGGGCTGATCCCCGGCTTTTTCCGGAGCGGCAGCAGGAGCGGCACGGCCCATCAGGGCATCGTAGCTCGGATACAGGGTGGCCTTGCCATCTTCCAGATAGAGGATGGGACAGCCCAGACTGTTCATCAGATGGCGGTCATGGGTGACCATGAGCAGGGTCCCAGTGTATGCCATCAGGGCTTCGGTCAGGTTCTCGCGGGTGTAGATGTCCAGGTGGTTGGTGGGCTCGTCCAGAAACAGCAGATTGGGCCGCTCCAGCACGATCTCAGCAAAGCGCAGGCGGGCCAGCTCTCCGCCGGAAAGTGCCTCGCAGGGCTTGAACACTGTCTCGCCCCGGAAACCCAGCTTTGCCAGATGGCTGCGCACTTCCAGCTCCGTCATCCGGGGATACTTGTTCCAGATGACATCGATCACCCGGCCCTGTCCCAGACGGTTCTGTTGCTGGGCAAAAATGCTGGGCCGGGCTCCCGTACCCAGCCGTACCATGCCGCCGGAGGGGCGGCGCTTACCATCCAGCACCTGCATCAGGGTGGATTTGCCCGCACCGTTGGGGCCTGCGATCACCAGCCGCTGACCCCGGCAGACCGTGTAGGTAAAGGGTTCCAGCAGGGTGCGCTCCCCGATCCTGATGGTCAGGTTCTTCATCAGCACCAACTCGTTCCACGGCTCCACATCATACTCAAAGCGGAACTTGAGCTGGTTTGTTTCATCCTTTGGCGCTTCCGTGATCTCCAGCTTTTCCAGCTGTTTGCGGCGGCTCTGGGCCATCTTGGTGGTGGAAGCGCGCACAAGATTGCGGTCTACATAATCCTGCAGCTTTTCAGCCAGTGCTACATCTGCATCGTGCTGCTTCTGGCGCAGGGCATCCGCAGCTTCCTTCTGAGGCAGATAGGCCGAGAAGTTGCCCTTATAAGTGGTCATGGTCTGGAAGGAGACCTCCCAGATCCTGGTGCAGATATTGTCCAGGAAATAGCGGTCATGGCTGACGACCAGCACGGCACCGGAATAGCCCTTGAGGTAATTCTCCAGCCATTCCATGGTGGCAAAATCCAAGTGGTTGGTGGGCTCGTCCAGAATCAGGACATCCGGCTTCTCCAACAGCAGCTTTGCCAGACGAAGGCGCGTCAGCTCACCGCCTGAAAGCACAGCGATATTCTTCGTCCAGGTATCCTGCGCAAACCCCATACCAGACAGCACCTTTTTGATGTTGACATCCATATTGTAGCCGTCAGCGGCATCAATGATGTTCTGCAAGGCATCGTGCTGTTCCAGCAGAGAGGCATCCTCCGGGCTGGCGGCCATTCGGCGCTCCAGGATCTGCATCTGGGCCATGGCATCCAGCACATGGGCAAAGCAGGAACGCATCTCGCCGTAGATATCCAACGTGGGGTCGAGCTTTGCATTCTGTTCCAGATAGCCCAGCGTCACACCATGGGTCACACTGAACTCACCCTCGTAGTCCGTATATTCGCCGGTCAGGATCTTCAGCAGGGTCGTTTTGCCTGCGCCGTTCTGGCCCACGATGCCGATGCGGTCCTCCCGCTCGACACTGGCCGTGACATCATGCAGGACGATCTTCTCGCCAAAGCTCTTGCCCAGCTTTTCCAAATGTATCAGCATTGTTCGTTTTCCAATCTCTCACACAGGCCGCACAGCATTACAGCTGGTGGCGGCGATTCTTCAGGCCCACATTGGCCAGTTCCTCCGGCTCCATCACCAGCGGATAAAGCTCCTCGAGGCTGCTGATCTCATAGGTAGGCACGACCTTGCCGGGATTCTCGGCGTGGTTGGGGTTATACCAGCAGGTATCCAGCCCGGCGTTCACACCGCCCTGCACATCACTGCTCAGGCTGTCGCCCACCATCAGCACGTGCTCACGGTTCTCCACGCCCAGCGCACGGAGCGCGGCATCAAAAATCTTGCGGTTGGGCTTTTCGCTGTCCATTTTTTCAGAAACGAACACATCCTCCACAAAATCCAGAATGCCGGATTCCCGCACACGGCGGCCCTGCACCCGGTCAAAGCCATTGGTCACTACAGCCAATGTTGCCACTTCGGAAAGCTCCCGGAGCACGTCCAGCACGTTGGGAGATGCCAGGTCAGGGTGGGTAGAGAGCTGATCCAGATAGAATTTATTCATCTCCACACCGTTGCCTGCGGCATTCACTGCCTTCAGAAAGCGGGTGAACCGCTCCCCCATCAGCTTATCCCGGCGGATCTGACCCTTTTCCAATTGCCGCCAGAGCTCTTCGTTGATGGTGCGGTAGGTCTGCACCGTCTCGGCATCCGGCTCAATGCCGTACTCCCGCAGGGTGTCAGCCAGCGCCTTGTTTTCTGCTGCATCAAAATCCAGCAGCGTATTGTCTGCATCAAACAGAACACAGTAGTATTTTGCCATGATTCATTGCCCCCTCTTTCATGCTTGCATCATTTTTCCGGGACGCTTGTCCCCAATCGCCGGGAATTTTTCCCAGATCAAAAGAACAGCGAGAAGCCAGCCCCGCCCCGGCAGAGCTGGCTTCCGGTTATTCCTGAACTATCTCATAGGTTTCATCATCGGTCTGCACCGGGGAATTGTCCGTGCACGGATCTTGCGCGGTGCAGGGTTTGTCAACGTTTCTGGGCATCTGCTCCTCGGTCACGCCGTTGTCCACATTCTCCCAGTCCATTTCATACCAATCCACACTGCCATCGGTCACAGTTCCCTCACCGGGCAGCCCGGGGATCTTGATCTCTTCACAGAACATCCGGCTCCCTCCCTTCTGCCCAGCCTATGCGGGCAGACAGAAAAAGGTTTACCGGCTGGCTTCTGCTTCGGTGGAAGCGGAAGCCCCCTCTGCGGGTTCAATATCATTTTCAACCGAAGCGGAGACCGATTCACTGTTGGTCTGCTCTTTGGATTCCGTTTTGCTCTCAGAGGCAGCACTGCTGGAGGACGAAGTGCTCTCCGCCTTGCTCTCCGAGCTGCTGTGAGAAGAAGAAGTGCTCTCGCTCTTGGATTCGCTCTTACTCTCACTTTCCGCCGTGCTGTGAGAAGAACTGCTGCTCGTGCTCTCAGAGGTGGAAGCGCTGGACGAAGTGCTCTCAGACTTGCTGCTCTCCGAAGAGGACGAGGATGTACTGCCGGAAGAAGCAGAGGAGCTGCCGGAGCTTGAGCCGGAAGCGTGCTCCGGGTTGATCGTGATGGTCAGCGCATTACTGACCACGGCGCAGTCGTTGTACACGACCACCGCATAGATCTTATAGCTGCCGCTGGTGATGGCCGAAGCGGACACGGTGACCGTTGTCTGGCCTGCGGCCTCCTTCACTTCCTGACCGTTGGCGAACCAATGCAGGTTTTCACTCTTGGCATATTTGCCCTCCAGCGCAGCCTTAAAGACATAGGAGCCGGCGGAAGCCTTGCCTTCCGAGATGTGAACGGAAACAGCTGCAAACACGGCTGTCACGTCCAGATTCTGCTTGAAACCGGTATCGGTACGGGTCTTGCTGGTCACGCCGTCGCTCCACTTGACGAACACATGGCCCTCCGCAGGGGTGGCCGTGACAGTCAGCGACTGGGATGCATCTGTGATGCCGTATGTCAGGCTGGTCTTGCCGCTCTCGTTCCCACAGCTCAGGGTGCCGCCGCCGCTCTTTTCCACCTGATAACGGGCCTCAAACTTGACGCTGGCAGTCTCAGAGCTGCTGACGCTTTCACTCTCGCTGGAAGAAGCGGGTTCTTCCGAGCTGGGAGCCTGCACCGCCGAGCTGGGGTTGGATACATATTCCAGTGTGCGGGTGGGGATATTATTGGTGTCCGGGCGGCGATCCTCGGTCTGGTAGGCGTGGGTGCGCAGATAGCTCAGCGCAGCCTTGAGACCAGCGCTCTTGAGGTGGATATCACCATCCGTGTAGTAATCCGGCTGGCCGTAGCCATTTTCTCCTTTGAGGACCTCAGCCGTATTCAGAAATTTGACCCCCAGCTGTTCGCACATGTTGAGCAGCGCCATGTTAAAATCATCGATCTTGGCCTGATCCATGTGGGGGTAATTGGAGTGATTCTCCGGGATAGGAGGCACCGTGTTCACGATGATATCGGTGTAGGGGTAAGCCTCCTGAATAGCCTGCACCAGCGCGGTATAATTGCTGATAAAATCAGCCACCTCCATGCCGGTGTCGTTGGTGCCAAAGGTCATCACGACACGGCGGGGCTTCATTTTTGCCACCGCCTGTGCGATGGTGTAGTGGGTGGTGTCATTCTTAAAGGTGACGATCCCTTCGTTCAGGGCCACCTGGGTGCCAATGCCCTCCTTGGCGCAGAACTGCTGCAAGGAGATCAGGCCGTTGTTATACAGACGCACGGTGTTGGAGTCTCCCAGAAACAGGGTGCTGTCCAGATATTCCGTGCCCGCATCCGCTGTTTCAGTCAGCAGTGCACTGGAGGTGTTGTCGATCTGATAGTGATTGGCAAGATCTGTGCTTTCACCGTCCCCGGTGGTGTCCGTCGGCACGGAGTCTGCGGGTGTGCCGGGCGTTTCCGGCTTTCCCCGTTTGAGCAGGGTCAGGGTGATGCCTACGGTCAGCAAAGCCGCCAGTGCGCAGACCACACAGACCAGAACGGCCTGCCGCTGCAGCGATGTCATAGACTGTTTGTCCGATTGATTCTTATGATTCATGTTATATTCACCACTTATCCTATCGTTCAACCGTTTGCACGGCAGGCCAGGAGCTTGTCCGTCAGTTCTTCACAACTTTCCGCCAGTAGCACCGGGCCAAAGGGCTCCAATTCTTCCCTGCTGCCGTAGCCATACAGGGCACCGGCGGCATCCAGCCCGCAATCAGCAGCACCGCGCATATCATCGTTGCGGTCGCCCACCATCAGCACCCGCTTGCCCTGTACACAGGGCTGGGTGAGAACATAGCGCACCACTTCCGTTTTGGTATCCCGGCTCTCATCCATGGATGCGCCGCCGATGAAATCAAAGTAAGGGGCCAGCCCCTGTTCTTCCAGAATGGGGGTCACGACCACAGTCGGCTTGGAGGTTGCGGTGCAGAGCACAAATCCTGCCTCCTTCAGGCGGCGCAGCATCTCTGCCACACCGGGGTAGGCCGTACCCTCATGGCTGCCTTTTTCGCGGTAACTTTCCCGATAGAGCTCGGTGGCCTCCTCGATTTTTGCAGGGTCAGAAAAATGCTCTCCAAAGCTCTTGCGGAGCGGCGGCCCCAGATAGCGCCGCAGGTTCACATGGGTGACATCCACGCCCATCTTGGTAAAAACTTCTTCCAGTGTATTCAGGATGCCGGGGGCGGAATCGATCAGGGTTCCGTCCACGTCAAATAAGATCACGTCATAGTGCTGCAAGTTCGTTTCCCTCTCTTTCACACATATACACGGTATAGTATAGCACAGAATTGCGCTTTCAGCAATTCCAACAAATCGTTTTTATTCTTTTTATACAAATCGGTCACAATCTGGCCTTAAAACGCAAAATGCCTGCCCGCCAGAATGCGGACAGGCAGGGGATCATGCAGGCTTATTGGGCTGCAGCGCCGTTATCAGCGGAGGGATAATAGAGGTTATTGGAGATAAACTCCAGCTTTTCCTTCAGCACCAGCTCCAGATTTGCCACGGCGTGCACCATGTTGGTGGCCGAATCGTTCACTTCCAGCAGCTTGCACAGGTCGATCTCGTTCATAGCGAGTGCGGTTTTCATCTTCTGGCTCTCGGCGCAGAGGATGTGGCTCAGAGCACTTTCCTGCAGCGCGATACTTTCCATCAGATCGATCACAGCCTGACTCAGGGTAACACGGGGCAGGGCCGGACATTCCAGCGTGGTGGGACAATTGATCGTTGCCATAGGGGACTCATCCTTTCTATATAAGGTGTACCCCATCCTATGTCCCCTGCCGTGCAGCCGTTACTGCTTTTTCTCCTGTGCAGAGATCTTTTCAATTACGCTCTGGTAACCGCCGGTTCCGTATTGGATACAGCGATTGATACGGCTGATGGTCGCCGTGCTGATCTCTACCTCTTTCACGATCTGGTCATAGGTGCGGCCGCCAAGCAGCAGCTTTGCCGCTTCCAGCCGTTGTGCCATATCGGAGATTTCCTTTACTGTGCACAGATCCTCAAAAAAAGCATAGCACTCCTCCCGGCCCTCAAGGCTCAGGATGGCATCGAACAGTGCATCTACGGTCTCGTTTTTTTTGGAATTTTTCTCAGTCATTGCGGTCTCCTCTGCGGCAAACGCCGGAACTTCTGACAGAAAGAATCATATCATGTTATCACTTTAGCACACGAAAGTGTGAAAGTCAAGTCTTTTGCGTGAATCGTTTTCAATTCAACGTGTCCACAGTTTTCTTCTCTTCATAAATGAAATAAAATCACCTAAAATTTTTTGCTGGATTTTCAGTCGAATTGGCACATCCTCTGAACTGCTCCGAAATATATTGACAAATTATGAAAATGGGAATAAAGTATACACAATTTTCAGGCAAAGGAGCCACAGCGTGACCTCTTTGCCACATGAAAAGCAAAGGAAAGAGGTAAAAGAAATGAACACGCTGGTCATCGTTTTGATCGCAGCCGTGTGTCTGTTTGGTGCTTACACCCTCTACGGACGCTGGCTGGCAAACAAGTGGGGCATCGACCCCACCGCCAAGACCCCTGCGGTCGTCCATGAGGACGGCCGGGATTACGTTCCCACCAACGGCTGGACCGTTTTTGCACATCAGTTCAGCTCCATTGCAGGTGCCGGCCCTGTTACCGGTGCCATTCAGGCTGCTGCCTTTGGCTGGCTGCCTGTTCTGCTGTGGGTCCTGCTGGGCGGCATCTTCTTTGGTGCTGTTACCGACTTTGGCGCGCTGTATGCTTCTGTAAAGAATGACGGCAAGTCCATGGGTATGCTGATCGAAAAGTATATCGGCAAGACGGGCCGCAAGCTGTTCCTGCTGTTCTGCTGGCTGTTCTGCGGCATCGTTATTGCAGCGTTTGCTGACATGGTCGCTGGCACCTTCAATGCTTATGGCGCGGACGGCGCTCTGGTGGACGCTGCTCAGACCAACGGCGCTGCCGGCATGGTCTCCATCATGTTCATGGTCTTCGCTGTGGTCTTTGGCCTGATCCAGAAGAAGTTCAACTTCTCTGGCTGGAAGGAGAGCGTCATCAGCATCGTCTTCATCGTGCTGTCCTTTGTCATTGGCGCAAATCTGCCCATCATCCTGGGCAAGGCTGCATGGAGCTATATCACCTTCGTTTATATCTTCTTTGCCGCCGTGCTTCCCATGTGGCTGCTGAAGCAGCCCCGGGACCACATGACCACCTTCATGTTTGTTGCCATGATCGCAGGCGCTGTGGTTGGTCTGGTCGTTGCACACCCCACCATGAATCTGCCCGTTTACACCGGCTTCACCAACGAGAAGCTGGGCACCATGTTCCCCATCCTGTTCGTCACCGTTGCCTGTGGTGCTGTTTCCGGCTTCCACAGCCTGGTCTCCTCCGGTACTTCTTCCAAGACCGTTGAGAACGAGAAGGATATGCTGAAGGTCGGCTATGGCGCAATGATCCTGGAAAGCCTGCTGGCTGTTCTGGCTCTGTGCGTTGCCGGTGCTGCCGCTGCTGCAGACGGCACCCCCGCTGCAGGCACCCCGTTCCAGATCTTCAGCCGTGGTGTTGCCGGTTTCTTCGAGATGTTCGGCGTTCCCGCTTATGCAGCAACGGTCTTTATGACGATGTGTGTTTCCGCTCTGGCCCTGACCAGTCTGGATGCTGTGGCCCGTATCGGCCGCATGAGCTTCCAGGAGCTGTTCAGTGTGGACGACATGGAGCACGCTGAGGGCTGGCGCAAGCTGTTCTGCAACGTCTACTTCTCCACCTTCCTCACTCTGGCCTTCGGCTTCCTGCTGACCAAGATCGGCTACGCAAACATCTGGCCTCTGTTCGGTTCCGCCAACCAGCTGCTGAGCGCTCTGGTTCTGGCTACCCTGTGCGTGTTCCTGAAGGTCACCGGCCGCAACAACAAGATGATCTTCCCCCCGCTGATCATCATGCTGTGCGTCACCTTCACCGCTCTGGTGCAGCGCCTGATCGCCATGGTCAAGGCCATCAGCACCGCCGCTTCTGTCAGCATTCCTGCTGGCGAGACCACTTGGGGTGCCGTGTTCATTGCCAACGGCCTGCAGCTGATCCTGGCTGTCCTGCTGATCGTTCTGGGTCTGAACATTGTGTTCCACTCTTTCTCTGCTTACAAAAAGGCTGAGCACAACAGCGAGGCCAAAATCTGAGGTTTTCACGGTTTGACCGTAAAACGATAAAAATCTCCCACTGACGACATCGAACCCCGTCAGTGGGAGATTTTATTTTATCCTTTTCAGGTCACAGCATCTTCACTATTCCTCTCTCCTCTTCTTTCAGATATGTGCTCGCTCCCATTCCTGCAGAACAGCCAATTGCAGCTCGGTGTGGAACCAGTGCTCTCCTTCTTCCATGATGGTCAGATGCGCACCTGTCCGCTGTTTGAACTGCTCAAGCACTGCCCTGGAAGTCAGGTTATCCTTTGCGCCATAGAGCACCTGCGTGGGCACTTTCCAGCGGTAGGGATGCTCCCTCACCCAGCAGAGATACTGCCACGACAACGTCTCATCGAAATCCGTGGAAATCTCCCCTGCTTCTTTCAACCGGGCCTCACTCACATTTGCCCACTGCATCATATTGGTGATAAGATCTTCCATATCTACCACTGGTGAGAGCAAAAGAGCACTCCGTAAAGGCTTTGCCTGTAAGGCCAACATGGAAAACCAGGCTCCAATACTTGTAGCCCGCAGCGAAACATTCTTCCAACGCTCTGCAGCATAGGAATAAACCGCTTCCAACTCTGGAACCGCCACCCACGGCAGCAGCTTTTCGGAACTTTCCTTGCGCTCTCCATGTTCGGGCAAATCAACAGCAAGGACCTGATACCCTGCTGGGCAGGCAAGCTCTGCAAACGGCAGGGCTTCTTCTTTGCATCCCATTTTGCCATGGACATAGAGATATACTTTTCGGCTTTCTTTCCCGTACAGCAAAGCAGGAATACCGCTGATCTCAAGTTTCTGTGTTTTCATTGTAACATCTCCTGTCAGATGCCGCTTTCCTTTTTTCGGTACAACGGCTGGTTGAGATTCTTCACTTCCAGCCCTCCCTTCACTGTAATTGTTCCTATGATAACACACTTCCCGTTCAAACACAAACAAAAAGAGCTGTGACACCCTGTTACAGGTACCACAGCTCTTAAATTCATTCAGTCAGGCTGAATTACTTCACCATGCTTGCAACTTCAGCAGCGAAGTCATCAGCACGCTTCTCCAGGCCCTCGCCCTTCACGAAACGGGTGAACTTGACGATCTTGATCTCGCCGCCCAGATCCTTAGCGACCTTAGCGGTGTACTGAGCAACAGACAGATCGCCGTCCTTGACGAACTCCTGATCGACCAGGCAGTTCTCCTTGAAGAACTTCTTGATCT
>OGLN01002762.1_pt1 | contig 10425 bp, 7 predicted proteins | sample 1572641 | NCBI WGS metagenome assembly OGLN01 (sample SAMEA2581903, study PRJEB24529) | metagenome | biome: Human gut stool | place: China | collected 2011
TTTTAGCCCAATCACTGCAAAAAGTGTCGCACCGCTCATTAAAGAATCAGCATACTCGCGTACGTCGCTGAATTGACGCGGAGAGCGCACCAAAATATCCATATGACCGCCTTTAACTAAGTACGGACCGCTATAAACTTGATCTTCTTCTACATCGCTATGCCAAAGCTTACGTGCAGCATTTTTTAAATCCATCTTTTACGCCTCCAAACGTCCTTGTTGTCAGATATGCTAACTGCCTACTTCTACATAAATTCTCAAAATCCTTCTTTTTTTAGAAAAATTTTTATTTTTGTATTATTATGCTTTGTTACGGGAACGCTGACGACCACGCTCAACACGATCAAGAATCTTTTTACGCATCCGAATATTCTTCGGAGTAACTTCAACCAGTTCATCATCGTTGATATGCTCCAAAGCCTGCTCTAAAGAGAAAGTCTTAGGCGGAATCAGACGAATAGTATCATCGCTGCCGCTGGCACGCATATTGCTGACATGTTTCTTTTTACAGGGATTGACATCCATATCATCATCACGGCTGTTTTCACCAATGATCTGCCCTTCATAGACCTGTTCGCCAGGAATGATGAACATATTCCCGCGTTCCTGCGCGTTGCCTATACCGTAGGATGTAGTTTCGCCGTTTTCAAAAGCAACCAGGCTGCCTCTTGTACGTCCGGGGATCTCGCCTTTATAATCAGCATAACCTGCGAACACATGATTCATAACACCGTTACCTTTAGTATCTGTCAGGAACTGGTTACGGAAACCAATAAGTCCGCGGGCGGGGATCACAAATTCCATACGCAGGTAGCCGGCCATCTCTGTCATGTTAGTCAGTTCAGCCTTACGCAGTCCCAGCCCTTCCATAACAGCTCCCATAAATTCCTGCGGAACGTCAATTGTTAAAGCTTCCATAGGCTCCTGTAAAGTACCGGTTTCATCATGATGCATGATTACTTTAGGTTTGCCGACCTGCAGCTCATAACCTTCACGGCGCATAGTTTCGATCAATACAGACAAATGCAGCTCACCACGTCCGGAAACAATAAATGCATCTGGACTTTCGGTTTCTTCTAAACGCATCGAAACATTAGTTTTGATTTCTTTAAACAAACGGTCACGAAGATGACGACTGGTAACATATTCACCTTCACGACCTGCAAAAGGACTGTTATTAACAGAGAATACCATCGACAGCGTAGGCTCATCAATACTGATGCCTTTTAATTTTTCAGGACTTTCTGCATCAGCGATAGTATCGCCGATATTGGCATCTGCCAAACCGATCAAAGCAACGATGTCGCCTGCTCCAACTTCCTGCGTCTCAGCACGTTTCAAGCCTTCATAGGTATACAGACGGCCGATCTTCGCTTTACGCTCGCCCTCTTCATCCATCAAAGTAATAGTTTCACCGTTATGGATAGTACCGCGGATCACACGACCGACAACGATACGTCCTACATAATCATCATAATCCAAGGTATTGACCAGCATTTGCAAAGGTGCGTCTACTTCAACATCCGGAGCGGGAATATTTTCCAAAATCACTTTGAACAAAGCTTCTAAATTGTCGCTTTCTTCTTCCATAGTTAATTTAGCAATACCATTACGGGCAGAAGTCAATACTACCGGGAATTCCAGTTGATCATCATCAGCACCAAGCTCAATGAAAAGGTCTAAAACTTCATCAATAACCTCTTCAACACGTTGGTCAGGACGGTCAATTTTATTGATAACTACAATTGGTTTCAGATGCTGTTCCAGCGCTTTGCGCAAAACATACTTAGTCTGCGGCATAGGCCCTTCATAAGCATCAACCAGCAATAATACGCCATCGACCATAGTAAGCACGCGTTCAACTTCACCGCCGAAATCAGCATGGCCGGGGGTATCAAGAATATTGATTTTAGTATCTTTGTGCATAACAGCTGTATTTTTAGCTAAAATAGTAATACCGCGTTCACGTTCCAAAGCGTTGGAATCCATTACACGTTCTTCGACATGCTCGTTAGCACGGAAAATACCGCTTTGTTTGAGCATTGCGTCTACGAGGGTAGTCTTGCCATGGTCAACGTGGGCAATAATGGCAATATTGCGTAAATCATTTCTTAACATAAATCCTATCTTCCTCTCTTTTGAGCAGACGGCATACCGCCTGTAAATCCAAACCGAGCTATGCCATATACAACAAAAGCCTGCGGTCAAATAAAACTACTCTAAAATTAATGAAGGATGCTTGTCAATAAGCATCCTTCACTATGACTAATTAATTATATTCTTTTTAACTTACTATGTCAACAAAAACCGCTATTTTTCTATACCGGGGAGCCATGTAGCTATCTCCGGGAAGAAACACAGCAGCAAAATTTCCAGCGCCATAATAATGCCAAAAGGAATAACACCTTTGATGATCTGTGTCATTTTACTATCTGGGCTGATGCCCTGCAAAACAAACAGATTCATTCCAACCGGCGGCGTGATAAGAGCCAGCTCCAGATTGATCAACATCACAACGTTGAACCAGATCGGATCGAAGCCCAATTTCATGATAATAGGATACAAAATCGGCAAAGTGATAAAAATAATGGAGATAGATTCCAAAATACATCCCAAAACCAACAGCAGAATATTAATTGCGATAAAGACTATCCACCGGCTGGTTTCCATTTCGGCAACCAGGCTCGTCAAAGCCTGCGGAACCTGCAGAATAGTTAAAACGAAACCAAATAAAGTTGCGCCGATCATAATCGCGAAAATCATCGAGGTCGTTTTGACTGTATCCAGCAAAATTTCCGGCATATCCTTCAGACCAAGCGTACGGTAAATAACAAAAGTAATAAACAAACTGTAAACCGTACCTATAGCAGCAGCTTCAGTAGGAGTAAACGCTCCCGTATAAATACCGCCAACGACAAGCACCGGCAGCAGCAGTCCCCAAAAAGAACTTCTTAGCGCCTGAAAACGTTCCTCCCAGCTGGCCGCTTCCTGCAAAGGCAGCTTTCTTGAGCTGTAAACAACCACAGCAATAAACAGCAGTGTCAAAATAACCCCCGGTACAACGCCGGACATAAACAACTGACCTACCGATTCACCAGTAATAGCGCCATACAAAATCATTGGTATCGATGGCGGGATCAGAATGCCTAAGGTCCCACCTGCTGCAACAGCTCCTAGAACTAACGTTCTTTCATAACCACGGGACAGCATCTCAGGAATGGCAATAGCACCAATAGTAACGGCGCAGGCAACAGACGAGCCTGTAATCGCAGCAAAAATTGCACAGGCAAAAACTGTAGCTACACCTAACCCCCCAGGCAAATGACGCAACCATTTATTGCCCAGCTCAAATAAATCGTTGCCAACTTTGCCTGTTAAAAGAATCTGGCTCATTAAAATATATAACGGGACAGCCGTTAACACGAAATCATCCAAAGATTTGTAAGCCAAAATCGGTATCTGGGCCAAAGAAGATCCTCCGCCCATAAAAGCAAACATACCGAAAAGTCCCGCCGTTCCCAGTGAGAAGGCTACCGGCAGTCCCAAAACCAAAAGTCCCAGTAAGATAACGGTAAAAATAACAAGCATCTTATTCCACCTCCTTACTGAATTCACCGCTGCTGATTTTTTGAATATCTATAAGCAGAGTACGTACAAACTGTAATAGCAACAGCCCCATACCGATCGGCAGCGACATCTGAGGAATCCACATAGGAGTTCGCAGAGTACTTGGTGAAGTATTATCCATCTCATATGAAAGCAATGCCATATCCAAAGACTGCATTACAAATACGGCACAGAAAAAAATACCAACAATAGTTGTAAAAAATTCGATATAACAACGGGTACGTGCTGATAAATGGCTTAAAACAATATCGACATGGATGTGCTTGCCAGCAGCATAAGTAACGGACATCCCTAAAAAACCTGCTACTAAAACACAATATACAGAAAGTTCTATTGACCATTCTGTCGGCGCATTGAACAAACCTCGCATCACAACTTCATAAAAGACCATCAACGCCGGCAGCAGCAATAGAATGCCGGCAATGACGCCAACTGCTTTAGTAATAGCGTTCAAAAATTTTTCATAGACCTCGAGCGCGCTTTTCAAGTCTCTTTCCTCTCATTCTTTTCCAAAATAAAAACCGCTGCCGCTTATGGCAGCGGTCAATTAAGAATTTATCTATTGTTTACTGCATATTTCGATCAATTCCTTACCAAGATCCCCAGTATGTTTAACAAAAATATCCCAAACTGGTTTAGTAGCAGACTGCCATGCCGGCAGCTCAGCCTCAGGAACAACGTAAACCTGCATACCTTTTTCTTTTAATTTCTCTAAAGCAGCCATATCCTCTGCTTTAGCATTTTTACGCAGTTCGTCACGCACTTCATTTGCAGCGTCGGTTACTATTTTTTGCTGTTCCGGAGTCAGTTTTTGAAAAGATTTTTCATTCATCGCCAGAATAAACTCAGGATAAGCATGATTAGTAATAGTCAGATATTTGGTAACTTCAAACATTTTACGGTCATACATAGCTGTAGTTCCAGAAGTTTGTCCATCAACAACACCGCGCTGAATGGCCATATAAACTTCACCTGATCCCATAGTTACAGGAGAAGCACCAAGTGCTTTAATCGTTTCTGAAGGCAGCTCACCATAACCACGCAGCTTCAGTCCTGCAAAATCCTCAGGTTTAGTAATTTCCTTTTTGCTGTTAGCGAACTGCACAAAGCCATAATCAGCCCAGATCACAGGACGCACACCCTTCTTCTTCAATTCGCCTGCTAATTTATCACCCAAGCCTCCGTCGATGGCATGATCGACTTTTTCATAACTTGGGAACAGAAACGGTACGTCAAAAACTTCCATTGCCGGAATAACAGTTGACCACATTGCTGTGGAATTAAGCCCCATATCAATGCCACCAGACATAATTGCGTCATTCATACTTTTATCGTTGAACAGCTGTCCGGAAGGATAGATGTTCAGTGTAATAGTGCCGTTGGATTTTTCAGTAAGCTTTTTATTAAAAGCCTCCATTCCCTGGGCCAGCAAATTGTGAGCCAGTTTCAAAGTCACCTTTTCGCTGCCGGCAGATTTTTTATCTCCGCCCCCACCGCAGCCGGCCGTTACTGCCAATGCCATAATCATAGCGGCAGCCAAAGTAGTTTTAAACATTTGCGACATTTTCATTACTCTCACCTCATAATTTTTTATTTATAGAGTTTCTCCAGCTTCATATAATCATCAAGACCGATAAACCTGTTAAAATCAGTAAAATGCATCATTTTATCTTCATAGGCCTTAGTCGTCCCCGTTTGATGCAGCACTGTCATTGCTTCTTTAAAAGCCTGCGTAATGACGTATAAGGCACTGCAGGGCCAGAACACTATTTTAAATCCTATATTTTCCAAATCTTTTGCAGTCAGGTTCGGTGTCCTGCCGCCTTCGATCATATTAGCTATCAGTATGGTATCTGGAAAAGCTTTCGTAACAGCTTCTAATTCTCTTATATCCTGCGGCGCTTCTATAAACAAAGCTTCAGCGCCGTTATCTAAATACAATTTGCCGCGTTCAACAGCATCCTCCAGTCCATTCACAGCCCTCGCATCAGTTCTGGCAATCAGTAAAAAATCCTCGTCAGTTCTGGCATCAGCAGCCGCCCGCAGTTTTTTCGCATGCTCAGATGCATCTATGACCTGCTTACCGACCATATGTCCACAGCGTTTAGGCCATACCTGATCTTCAAAAAGCACTGCAGCTGCTCCGGCTTTTTCATATTCCTGCATCGTCCTCCGTACGCTTAACGCATTTCCGTAACCAGTATCACCATCGGCAAATACCGGTAATTCTGTGGCATCCACAATACATTTCACAGCCTGCACCATTTCAGTCATCGAAAGGTAACCTACATCCGGCTGCCCTAATCTGGAGGCAGCGATACTATAACCTCCCATAACCAGTGCATCAAACCCTACTTCTGCCGCAATTTTTGCCGTCAAAGCATCATAAACACCCGGCAAAACCAAAATCTCTGACCTCAGCAGACGTTCACGCAACATTTTACGCTGCTTGTTCATAAATTCCCCTCCCTTGCTGCCCAACAAATTCAACAAAAAAGCCCCTACCGGCATAGCCGATAGGGGCGTTAAGTACGCGGTACCACCCTAAATTATACTCTGAGGCCTTTAACGCAGCCCTGCGCTTTTCCCTACATTCGCCCTCAGAAAAAGAGTTCCTGGGTGAGAGGACTTATTTCCACGCTTACCGGCTCGCATCTACCGCCGGCTTTCTGAAAGCCTTCCACTGTCCATTCCCAGTCATAACCTGTAACCTGATGATTTGTCGAAACATTGAAATAAGTATAACAACACCTTAACACTATGTCAATATATTTTTAAAATTATTTTATCTTTCTGTTTTTTCTTGTACAAATGTATTGTTTTTATACTACTTTGGCATAATACAAAAAAATACAGCCGCTTTCAAAAAGCGGCTGTATTTTTTATTGATCATTCTAAATAAAAACTACCATCTCAATCAATGATCCTTCTGGCCCCATAAAAACGTTCATCCCAATAAGGACCAAACGCTTCACCTTCAATTACGCCATTTTTAGTACCGGCATAAATGAATTTACCATCTCCGCTGTAAATACCGCAGAAGGTCGCTCCTGGGCCATCAGTGCTATAAAATACCAGATCTCCCGGAAGCAGATCATCTTTTCCGATTCTCCTGCCTACATCATATTGCTCATCAACAGTTCGCGGCAACGCGATACCACTTTCACCAAAAACATACTGCACATAACCGGAACCATCAAATCCTTCTGACGGAAAACTGCCGCCCATTTTAAAAGGGGTTCCAACTAAAAGATACGCATTTTCAATAATATTTCCACGCAGGCTGCTGTATTCTTCAGCATAAGCCAACTGAGGCTGCATTGTATTCCAAACTGCTCCAACCGGCAAGGATAACGCTATACCTAAAGCAGTACAAACAGCCAATCTTTTACACAAACTAACATAATTCATATTTTTCAAAAACTCCTTTACTGAAAACCCTACAGCGATGACAGCATGTCATCCACATATTTTCTGATTTTTTCCATCTTTTTGCGTATACCAGCTGCTTTATCACCGTCACGAGCAACGATCTGCTCAATTTTAGTACGATACTGCAAATAAGAACTCTCAAACTGCCGCAAATACTCTCTAAGTGCCGCCACTTCAGGAACTGTCGTCACGATATTCGAAGTCGTAACATTCCATTCAGTACCATTTATCGTGACACTATCCCCATATTGCGGGATATAAGCAGCTGTACCCAAACGGCGCTGCAGCTCATCAGCGAAATTGCTGGCAGCATCAAACTCACCATGTGTAACGAAAAATGCTTTCGGCGGCTGTTTCATCTTACCGTACCATTCAAGCAGCTGTTCCTTGTCCGCATGTGCCGAAAACCCTTTCATATTGTAGATCTTGGCATTTACCTTAATATCTTCGCCCATAATCTTAACCTGCTTGGAACCTTCTATCAACCGACGTCCCATTGTTCCCTCAGCCTGATAACCGGCAATAATGACAGAGCAGTTTTCATGCCAGAGATTATGCTTCAAATGATGCAGTATACGTCCTGCGTCTGCCATACCACTGGCAGAAACGATAATTTTAGGCCCTGGCATTTCGTTAATCATCCGTGATTCCTGCGCAGTTGCCGTGAAACGCAGATTTGGAATCGCTAAAAGCCTGTTACCGTGCATTTCATACAAAGCCCGCGCTTCTTCGTCATATTCCTGAGGATTAGTAAGCGTGATAGCAGTAGCTTTGCTCGCCATCGGACTGTCGATAATGATTGGTACCTGAGGAATACGACCTTCCTGCAGAAGCTTCTGGAAATAATAAAGAAGTACCTGTGTACGTCCTACAGCAAAGGCAGGAATAACTACATTACCACCTTTAGCCACAGTGTCATTAATGATCTCAGACAGCTCCGCTTCTTTGTCATAGGCTTTATGCACACGATTGCCATAAGTAGATTCGGTGATTATAAAGTCTGCTCCGGAAATTTCTTCCGGATCCTCGATAATCGGCTGATTAGGCTGTCCAATATCTCCGGTAAAAACGAGCTTAGTTGTTTTGCCATCTTCATTAACAAAAACTTCAACAATCGCCGAACCTAAAATATGCCCGGCAACTTTAAATTTAACCTGCACCCCCGGAAGAACCTCAAGCATTTCACCAAACTCGTGCGTATGAAAATGCTGCAAAGCTTTATACGCATCATCAACAGTATACAAAGGTTCTACTACAGATTTACCTGCACGCAAACCTTTCCGGTTGGCAAACTCTGCATCAGATTCCTGAATATGAGCACTGTCAGGCAACAGAATCGTGCACAGCTCTAAAGTGGTTTTCGTACAATGTACAGGACCCTTATATCCTTGTTTTATCAGCTTTGGTATCAACCCGCTGTGGTCGATATGAGCATGGGTCAGCACAACTGTGTCAATAGCATTAGGCGCAAAAACAAAATCCTTTTCATTAAAAGCAGTAATCATTTTAGAACCTTGAAACATACCGCAGTCCAACAGCATTTTTTTACTGCCTATTTCAAGTAAATAACAAGAGCCTGTAACCATTCTTGTGGCACCTAAAAAGGTGATTTTCATAACGGTCCCTCCCTGCTTAAATTCTTAATTAATATATTCTGCATTCAAAAAATATTCCCTGCCCATTAACGAATAAGTTCACTGCCTTGTCACAAAGCACCTTCAATTACTGCCGCTGCAATTACTGCAATTCCCACATCTGTCATTTGTTTCCTGTCCAAAATATGTCAGCAGATATTTACGCAGGCAGCCTCTGGTAAAACAATAGCTTTCTATATCACGCAGCCTTTGGTAAGCATTTGTCAGCCACAGCTTTTTGTCTTCCGCACTGCTTTCTCTCTGCTCACAGCTATATTCCAGCAGCTGCCGCTGCTGCATTATGTCACGCCGTTCAAAAAGCAGTACGCATTTTGCCGGCAAGCCGTCACGTCCAGCCCTTCCTGCTTCCTGATAATAGCCTTCTACATCAAGCGGCAAAGTATAATGCAAGACAAACCTTACATCAGGTTTATCTATACCCATCCCAAACGCATTAGTCGCCACCATCACCTGCAATTCATTTTTAATGAAAGCGTTCTGGTTCCGCTGCCGTTCTTCCATTGTTAAACCAGCATGATAACGTCCTGCTGGATAGCCCCAGGCATTGAGGTCATTACATACTTCTTCCGTCTGCTTCTGCGTTGCACAATAAATAATACCGCAGCCGTTTTGCTCCGGCAGCCAGCTACGCAAAAAACGTCTTTTCACCATTGGTTTTTCCACAATAAATGTAAGATTGCTTCTGTCAAAACCTGTCACCAGTTCTAACGGCTGCTCTAATCCCAGACATTTACTTATCTCACGTCTTACAACCGGCGTGGCAGTAGCTGTAAAAGCCGCAACAACAGGAGCCTTCGGCAGGCCGTCTAAAAACGGCTTTATTGCCAAATAAGCCGGTCGGAAGGATTCACCCCATCGTACTACGCAGTGTGCTTCATCAACAACGACCAACGCTATTTGCAGCTCACTTGCAAAAGCCTTAAACTGCTCATTCTGCAGGCGTTCAGGTGAAACGTACAGCAATTTACATTTATTATTACGGGCAGCATAAACGGCGGCACCGTACTCCTGCTTACTCATCCCGCTGCTCAAATAAGCCGCTTCTACACCATGTTCCGCTAAACTGCGTACCTGATCCTTCATCAAGGAAATCAACGGTGAAACAACCAGTGTCAAGCCCTCCAGCATCAACGCCGGTAACTGATAACATAAGCTTTTTCCAGCTCCAGTCGGCATAACAGCTACAACAGGACGTCCGTTCAAAATTTGCTCTATCAGCTCTGACTGCCCGCTTCTGAACTCACTGTAACCAAAATATTTTTGCAAAATCATTTCTTTTGTCTGCACGGCTGCTCCTTAAACACAACAAGCCTGTGTGCCAGTCGCACTACAGGCTTGTCTGCAATTTTATTTTATAAATTCTTTTCCTTGTATGGACACAATTCTACCAATACGCATTCACTGCATAAAGGTTTCCTTGCCTTGCAAATCTTACGGCCATGCCAGATCAACCAATGATGAGCATCGCTCCACTTATTCTTCGGAATGGCTTTCTGCAGCTCTTTCTCCACTGCCAGCGGATCATCGCCCTTAGCTAAACCCAACCGGTGCGAAACTCTGAAAACATGGGTATCAACCGCAATCGCCGGAACCTTATAAACAATACTGGCGACAACATTAGCCGTTTTTTTACCCACACCCGGCAGCTTCATCAGCTCCTCGAATTGCTCCAGGGGGACGATTGACCGGATCTGGACCTCCTCCACCGGCC
>OGLN01002766.1_pt1 | contig 10416 bp, 11 predicted proteins | sample 1572641 | NCBI WGS metagenome assembly OGLN01 (sample SAMEA2581903, study PRJEB24529) | metagenome | biome: Human gut stool | place: China | collected 2011
AACCCAGTCGAAAAAAACTATGAAGCGCTTGTGTATTTCTTAAGTATTTTGTACTTGAATGTTCTAAGTCTTTTTTCAAATGAGTACATAAACCTAGTTAAGCGCGGTACATAACAAAAAAGAAAATACCGCTTAAGTGTTTTTCTTGTAATGTAATTCAGTTTGTAGGCAATAATAGCGTCTTTTTTATACGAAAATATGTCATATTGAAAATCGTCGTTTTTTATCAAATTTAAAATGACATCTAAAAAATTGCTGAAAACAATCATCTTTACGTCTTGTGATAAATGTCTTGATAAATCAAAACATATTTTTCTGCCATTGGCTAATCGTTTGTGAAAATTTTTTTGATGTGTTAAAGATTCGGGTGCGCATCTGTAGTAATAGAGAATTTTAGGAATATATACAAACTTTGGTGCTGACTTGGCAACTTTCAGACAAAAGATTTCATCTTCAACTACATTTTTGTCTTCTGTAAATCTTATATCTCTAATTGCTTCAACTTTGTACAGTTGTTTCCAAACCATCCCTCCGCAACTGTACGTTGATTTCCATTCTCCATAAGAAAAAATCATTTTTATAAAGTCTTTTTCAGAAAGAAATTTTTCTGGATAAAAATTTTTTTCCTCGCAGGTTTCATTGGTGCTGGCATATCCGCAAATTGAAACATCAGCGTGATTTTTTGTTAGACTACAAATATGAGCACTCAAAAAGCAGGGGTCAATATAATCATCGCTGTCAATAAAAGAGATATAGCTGACCTCTTTATCTTTAAGTGCAAGATTTAATCCTACATTTCTAGCTGCTGCTTGGCCTTGGTTGTTTTGATCTATAACTATGATTCGGCTATCTTTTTTCTTATAAAGGTCCAATATTGCGCTTGTGCTGTCAGTAGATCCATCATTTATTATGATTGTTATGAAGTTGCTGTAGTTTTGATTCAAAATGGAATCTAAGCACTGAGAAATATATTTTTCCGCGTTGAAAGTGGGGATGATAAATGCGGCTTTCTCTTGGCAGTTCATGGCTTCTTTGTATCTCAGGAAAAATTAAATATTTGATATATGAATGTGACGAATAAATTTTGATATGTAATGTTTTCTTTATAAGAAAAGTACAAATAAAAGAAATATCATTATAAATAATAATATTTCAAAATCAACACCCTTGCGCATCGCTTTACGCTTAGCGTCATTTAATTTAACACTTCGACTGTTGTTGTTTGGTGTAGGTAGATTACACGAACAGAATATTTTTTACAAAAAGCAACGAGCAACGATCTGCTCCTTGTTTGAGCTTTTTAAACTTAGTGTTGATGGTAAGTAATTTATTTGATGGCAGATCATATACATTAACGAATGAAATGAACAGATAGCATCAGGCAAACTTATATATTCTTTTTGAACTTTTTCGTTCCTTTTTTTTCTCGATATCTCAACCCTGACACCGATATAACTACTGGGTCAGAAGATCACAGCCGACCAGATCGCACTTTTTCCCCGAGCCAGATGCCTGTGCCTATTCTTCCTGACAGCGAACTTTTTCGCAAGATTCAACATGATCTCGTCGACACTGTCCATCAACGGGGCACAAGACTGTCGGCAATAGTGCTCAATATGTTCGAATGGCAGAGCCCGTGTTTCTCTGTTTTGCTGAGGATTTGTTGCTTCTTAGATTGGGAATTTGCTCAAATGTACAGCAGGTATTGTGGCGAATACTCTTCAAAACGGCTTGCCGCCAACTTCGTTGCTTTGGTTTGCGTGGCAATATCCGCGAGGAAATCAACATTGACGGCGTTGCAGATGCGCCTTCTGGAGTGCTCAAGATAGCTCTGCATCTGATGTCTCGCCCCTCCTCAGTGCTTGCGCCGTATAACCCACGTAGCTGGCTCGTGTAAGGGTGCAAATTGCCTACTTCTTCAGGCAAGCAGCTACGGATTGCTTGCACGGCTCGGAATATATTCTCGAAGGCCTCAACCTTATGGATCTTTTGAGCAAACCGGCAAATGTGCTGTTTTGGACTCGGAGTCCTTTCCCAACATGGGAATTTGGTTTCGTTAGCGCCTACGTATTTGGCTTATCGGGTAATCGCTTGGATTCGCTCGTCAAGACGCTACCGATAACGTCCATGGCTCATGGCGATCGAAGTTTTCTGTTGCTGGCTGACCAACCATGTAGGAGCCACCAATGAAAGCTTTGCTATGCATCGGAATGCCGCACGCTTTTATTGTGGCGTATTCAATGACCAGATCAGTAGAGGCCAGACAGATGGCCGTATTTGTATACGGCGCCGTCATAGATGCAGGTTAATCCGTCTACACGGAGCCGATATGTGAGCAGAATTCCGCCTTAAAAATGCCGAGGAGTTTTTGTGCAAGCTGTTTGCACTGTTACGTAGCGGCATCGTACGACAGACACCTTCATCATTGGGCTGAGGGCAAATGACACCGTGACCTGTTGGATTTGCAGGGGATAGAAAGTTTCCTAACTTGACGTATCTTCTCTCTAGAGTTACGGATTAAAAAGCGAAGATTTCATCTGATCTGTTGCAATGTCATCTATTCCACAAAAAATGTGAAGGATTTAATTAATTGTCACCATAAATATCTCTGGTGAAAACTTTTTCTAGTACATCTATCAGTTCTGGTGACTTTCGATTGGTTATGATGATGTCGCACTGAGCTTTGAATTCAGACAAATTTGCGATCAGTGGAAAACCGTAAAAGCTATGATCTTTAAGGGTGGGCTCGTATACAACAACACGGATGCCTTTAGCCTTAAGTCGTTTCATGATGCTCTGGATTGAAGAGGCTCGGAAGTTGTCGGAACCTGACTTCATGATCAACCGATAAACGCCAACACATTTTGGTTCTTTCTCAATAATCTTTCCCGCTAAGAAGTCTTTTCGTGTGCGATTTGAATTAATTATGGCTTCAATGAGAGTTTGTGGAATATTTGAATAGTTTGCTAATAATTGCTTGGTGTCTTTTGGGAGGCAATACCCACCATATCCAAATGATGGATTTCTATAATGTGAACCGATTCGTGGGTCAAGACAAACACCATCGATGATATTTTTTGGATTAAGATGTTTCTCTATGGCATAACTGTCTAATTCATTAAAAAATGCAACTCGCATTGCAAGGTACGTGTTAGAAAACAGTTTAACTGCTTCTGCTTCAGCGGATGGCATAAAAATAACAGGAATATTTTTTTGGGCTGCACCATCTAACAGAAGTTGAGCAAATTTTTTTGCAGCAACAGAGTCGCTTCCCACAATAATTCGGGAGGGATATAGATTGTCGAAAAGTGCTTTGCCTTCTCTTAGAAATTCTGGTGAAAAAATAATTTCTCGATGATTGAGATGACTTAACTTATTTGTATATCCAACTGGAATTGTGGATTTAATGATAACAGGAGCATGACATCCTATCTCATCCAGTATTCTTAGAACTTCTTCAATGGAATGAGTGTTAAGGAAGTTAGTTTTCGGATCGTAATCGGTAGGGGTCGCAATAATCACAAAATCGGCGTTTTCGCAAGCTACTTTAGGATTTAATGTTGCTAAAAGATCCAGATTCTTAGATTTAAAGAATTTTTCTATTTCAGTGTCTTTGATTGGGCTGATTCGTGAATTAATTTGATTGACTTTTTCTTTTACTATGTCAACCGCAACTACTTCGTTGTGTTGAGACAGAAGGGTAGCAAGCGATAGCCCTACGTATCCAGTTCCGAAAATGGCAATCTTCATGGTTAAATAGTAGTTAAATGTGTGGTGTTTGTAAATAGCAGGAAATGAATATGGCTAGAACATTTGTCATTGATATTTCGGTGTGAAGGTATTTATAGGTTAATATTGATTTTTTTAATATTGTAGAGAAGACAGTTAAACAATACTTTTTTGGGTGATAGACAACATCCTTTTGTTCTCCAAGGAAGCCTACGTCAGGATTCGAGGGGGTATGCTCAGCGGCTAGCGCTTCGGTCTAGTGACGTGACACCTTAAGAATTAACAAACTGTAGTAGCGTAACACATGAGAAATCGTAGAGATTCGCACGATGCTTCTCAAACATTTGGCCCCCAGGAGTGATAGACCAAGTCCTCTGTTTAACCAACCGGAGGACTCATGAACAAGTTTCCAGTTCCCCTTCTGAGGTAACTGCTTGGTTGCATGCAGAACAGCCGTACAATCTGTGTGACCGCACAGAAGTTGGGGATTCCCAAATCCACGGTGAGTTTCCTTTTTCAAATGGCGCTATCGCACGGCGAAGCCAAAGTGGCTGAGTCGATCCAATTGCCCGATACGCAGTTATTGGAGACTTTTTACCCGCCGACAACGAAGGCGTACCAAGAACCAGACTGGGTAGAAGTTCACAAAAAGCTGGCCCGACGGAATGCCACGCTCAAATTGCTGTACGACGCCTATAAGTCACAAGTCGTCAGACGTGCATACACCTACACTTCCTTTTGTCGCCGCTACTCCGAGTGGCGCCGAGCCAACGGCCTTGGCGTACCCAACGGCAACGTCCAAGTCATCCCCCGTGAGCGCATGGAGATTGACTTCGCTGGCGACAACCTCAAGTGGATTGATCCTAACTGTGACGTACAACGTGTGCGGTTGTTTATCGCGGTGTTGCCGTACAGCAACCTCACTAACGCTGAGGCCTTTCCCAATGAGAAGCAACAGAGCTGGATTTCCTGCATCGTTCACGCTCTCGAATACTTCGGCGGCACGCTGCAGATCCTCGTTATGGACAATGCAAAGGCACTCTTCAAACACTCGAGCTGGTACGAGGGCTAAGTGCAGCAGACGGTGCGCTCCCTGTGCAACAACTATGACATCGAGCCGTGGGCGTGACAGCTCCATCGCCCCATGCAGAAAAACCGAGTCGAGGCCGCTGTAGGGCTCGCACAGCGACGGATCATTGCTGAGATGGAGCTGGGGCGTCCCTCGATGGCGCGCGATCTCGATCACCTCAATGAACAGGTAAAACGAAACTCGAAGAGCTCAACAACGAGCCGTTTACTGCCACAGGAAGGTCTGACTCCCGAAGACAAATGTTTGAGGATGAAGAACGCGAGTACCTTGGCCGTCTGCCGCTTCAATCCTTCTGTCTGTTGGATATCTGCGTCCTTGTCGTTGATCGTGGCCATTGCGTTCGCATATCAGGTGATGGTCATCGCTACAGCACGCCGCCGGAGAACACCGACAAGCGCGTTTCCGTGACGATCACCGATGACAAGATATACATCTATGATCTGGATTCGTGGGTCAAAATCGCCGAACACAAGCGATACAAGAATGTGCAGGGCAACAATGACCCTCCTATTGACGGAACACCTGACTGACGCGGAAAGGAAATACCGACGCCAACCTCGCGAATGGGTTGCAGAATTTGTCAAGGCAGGATTGCCGGAAGACTTTGCCGATCGTCTGGTGCGGCATCTAAAAAAAGGAAAAACAAACTTTCCTTGCGGCCGAGCTTGCAATGCCTTGATGAGGCTCTTCAAGCTTTACCCGGTCTCCGTCATCTACCAGGCTCTGAGCACTCGCCTCGAGTACGGCAACGTTACCTATCAAGAAACGCGCAAAAGATGTGAGCAGATCATTTGGGCCAAAGAAAACAACCAGGAGTCCAACATTGGCAACGATCAAAGGGTCGCGGTCGACTATTTGTCTCCAACTCACGCCAATATCCGAAACAACTACCGATGAGGGGGTGAAGATGAGTCGATCGGTAATGGATCTCAAAGATGTTTACCTTGAGCTGTGCGCCGGCGGCATCCTGATGAAAGCTCTGGAACTTGTCAAGCTTCCGAATTATCGAAGCTTAGATCCAGTGGAGTTCTTATACGAATGTCTCACGAGCGAAGCGACTCGAAGGCAAACGAGACAAGTCGCAACACGGATCAAAAATCAGCATGCTTCTACCCGGACGCGTGTATTGAGAATACTTTGTACGCGCCTGACCGTAATCTGAACCGCGGATTGATTGAACGACTGGCCAGTTGCGATTGGATTCGCCATGGCGAGCACTGCGTCATCACAGGCGCCACCGTCAGCGGCAAACCTTGGATGGCCGGCGCGTTGATGAATGCCGCAATCCGAGCAGGCTTTAGAGCAAAGTATTAACGCGTCAACGAGCTCTTGCTCGAATACGCCGAAAGTGCTTCCAATACTACGTTGCGAACAAGTAAGAAGAAACAACTAAACAGGTATCACCTGCTGATGATTGATGAATCCGGCCTGGGCGGCTTAACGGCGAACCAACGTGCTGACCTGCTGGAAATCATAAATGAGAGAACGCGCGAAGGAGGCAAAAGCGTAATCGTTACAAGCGTGTTCCCAGTAGATGTCTGGGCGATCTGTATCGGGGACGTGTCGTTTAGTGATTCCATTCTGGACAGGCTCATTCATCGAGCTTGGCGCCGGAATTTGGAGGGCCCGTTTATGCGAAGCCGAACAGGGTGCGGCGCACTAGAAGATCCCTATGGAAAGAAGCTGAAGCCTTAAGGAGAAAGACTTTCAGACCGGCATCTCTCGAATCTTGAGTTTGATAAGCTGTGACTTGGGACGCGCTCCGCGAGGCTGCATGGCTATGACAGCCTGCAAGCTCTTGTTCTGATTACACGGGATGCCCCAGCCGACGCTCCGACCTGCCTACAGCCCATCGTTTACGAGATGAGCGGCAGGTCGGACGCAGGCTGGGTGAGGGAGGTAGAAACCTCAAAAGCAAAGATGCTCTCGGAACACCCACACTTGCCCAATCATCGGCATCGAAATTACTGTCCGAATATTTGAGAATTGGGGGGCCGAAAGGATGAGAATCATCGTGCGAATAAATGGTAATTTTCAGAATATCAAACGGCCAGTGGTCAAGTTTTCGGGAGTTACGGGCCCTCGCCGCCGGAAGGCTCGGGGGAATGGCCTCCGCGACGTGTCGCCGCTACCTCCATTCTCCCCAGCCCAAGGCTGCGCCACTCCTCGGTCTGTCAAGGGGGCGGCATAAACGGTCTCCTCCCTTCTGACGCGGGGTCCCTCTATTTAATTCTCACTATCCTTGACAGTCCTTGCGGGGTGGCTATCCCCATTTGTAACCCCCGGTGGAATTCTGAGCGATCTGTCGAGAAAGCAGCTACGATTGTTGGCTGCAGTATTTTTTCACGCCGTTTCTGCGGTACTTTTAAATGCCGTCTGACATATGCATGAAAGTCTAACTCCAATTTGGTTGATAGTGAAATTCCCCTTCGAGAACAAAGGGTTAATGCATTCTATCAGCTAAGACTCGTTGCTTTTCCATTCGGCGCAAAGGAACGCTTGAGCGTTCAATTCGGCGGCGATTGCCGTTTCCCATGGCTTCGACTCGCGTTCGATCCGAGGCGCCGGAAGCCAACGTTCCAAATTTGGCGACCGGCGAGAATATTTCGACTTGAAATCGCAGAGCGTTCGATTGCAAGCGAGAAATGGTTTCCCAGGGGAGATGCCCGTTCGATTGTGAGCGATGCGAGTTCGATCAGTGGAGCCAGGCGTTCCGTCTTGGGCGACTGGCGTTTCATCAGCGAAGATCTGCGTTCTCAGGCATGCGCTGATCGTTCGAGGTTCGTTGACTTTCGTTCGATTGAAATCATCTCGAAAGATGAGGCGAGGGGTGAGAGGTGGACGACCGTTCCGTCTTCGTTGATTCTCGTGCCGTTTTCAGTTCCCAAATTCAACCTGAGGTCATTATCGTTTTGTAGGCCTTGATGTAAGTACCGCTCAGGGCGTTGGTTTCGGCGGTGAAACTCCAGTTGACAGAGGAATAAGCGAACAGCACATCATAATTCGGCAACCTGTAGCGCACACATGGCACCGATTCAATATTTATGGGAATTGGCGTAGTGTGCAGTACTTTTGAACGACTATTTTTTGCGGCACTTTTTGACGCCTTCTAACAACTCGCACAAACGGTACAGATTAGCCCTTGATAAATACATCAGAATGAGCCCGCGATATCATTAATCAATAATAGATGAATCTAGTTGCGCGTTACTACGCGGTATGCATATAATTGATGGATATTTTTCCTTAACCTTTTGATAAAACAACATTAAGTCATTTGGCACACTTTCCGCGTTTTCTATAAGTTCGTAAAGTAGCACTATTTTTATAGTTGGAGTTTGATTTAGACAAACTAGGCTGTTTACCGCGGAACTGGAAAATAAAGTAACCAGTTTGCATTTGTTCATTTCAACATTTAAACAATAAAGTTCCCACGGAATATTGTTGCTGTTATTTTCATTAACGAGCAAAAAATGCTTCCATTGCAAATCAAGCCCATTAACAGTTCTAGGATGGACTTTTATTTTAAAGTTTCCAATTAACCCATGCTGTGTCAATATTTGCATCACTTTCTCAATAGCTGAACACTTCTCTAAAATAATAAATGTTCTTTCATATGTTTATTGTATGCATTCCTAAAAATTATCCTCGTTAATTTCGATGCTTTTGCCAGGTGACTAGGCATTGGTTCAGCGACCTGTTCAAAAAAAACTACTGTGTCCTTAAAGTCAGAAACACAAGAATTCCCGTTCCAGCCAAATACTCGATTTAAAATATTTACAATTGAGTCGCATTTTGATAATTTTGGAATATCACAATACTCTACATTGAGTCTATTTTCATACGAAACCAAGTCTTTATTGTACAAGTGCTGTATAATCTTCAACTTGCTGTACCGATGTACATATTTTTCAATAATGTATGACTGACAATAATCCCTAACTCCTTCCTCCACAAGGTTAATTTCCGATATCACTCCTAATTTATATAAAATATCTGTACATGCGAATGAAGCTCGCGTCGTACAACAAACAAATACTTTGTCATAGACCGAAAAATCAATCTCGCCACCATCTATTATTATATTATTTATATAGGATGGCAAATTGATCCTAAAGAGAACAAAGTCCTTAATTTTCAGCCAAATCTCCGAGACGATATCCCCAACTGTTGGAGCAGATATTTTTTTTAGAAATAATTTTATATAACTTTTTCGCTTCGACTGGAATATGAAAGTTTTTTTAAAAAGACGTTCTCGCTTAATTCTACGGGCCAAATCAAAAATATAATCATGATCATCATCAAGTATTAGGTCCGCTTCCTCATGCTTTAGAGTATTTAGTCGTATATTAATTGCATTGAGCAAGGGATACTTCTGTGTAATAATAAAGAGCGATCTAGACATGGATGACGACAATATGCAAGCTGATTACAAATTAAAAAAGCATAGACATACACTATTTCATATAGAGAATATCGCAATCATTTAACCTGTGGCGGCGCAACAAGCCCTCTCTCAATTAACCACTCCGCATACAGAAGATCCTCTTGTTCGTCAATGTCTACGGCCTCTATTTTATCGGTCAATACCGCATACGGGTTATCATTCAAGCTATTGTGAAAAAAATAGTCCCTGACGGGATTAACATAAACAGCACCATTAACGCGATGTATTGCAGGAAAATCCTGCCGCCGGATTGTACTATCTATCCCTGGAAGTAATTTTTCTACACTTGCGTCTTTTTGTCTGTATCGGCGCATCAGAACAGGGTGCTGATCTACTGGAGAAAGAGTTACGACTCCTGAATTAATTTTTATAGCAAGGTCAATCGAGTTACAAATTGTCTGAAGTGTTCTGAATGGTTGAGTAGGTTGCAACAGAACTACAAAATCTGGACATGAATCCTCTTGAGATAATTTTCTGAGAAAGTCATCAACAACTTCAACTGTAGCTGCTGAATCAGAAGCTAAGTGCGCCGGTCTCATAAATGGAACTTTCGCCCCAAACATCCTAGCAATATTTGCAATTTCATCATCGTCTGTGCTGACATAAACCTCATTAATTTGGCTACACAATTTAGCCTGACAGATACTCCACCCAATCAATGGCACCCCTCCTAAAAGACTCAAATTCTTTCGCGGAATACCCTTACTTCCACCTCGTGCTGGAATAATAGCTACTATATTCATACTGCTTAATATGTTAGTCTTTTTTGAATTGTGCGACTCCAGAACTCATCAGAGTCGATAATCTCCAGAAACTTACTAGCTGAACCGCCATTCCCAAACAGTTTTGAGCTATATTTATGGTTTTTTGCGTCCGCAATAGCATGTAATATTTCAGACTTATTAAAGTCAACATGCTGAAGATTATTTAACTCATTAATAGAATATCTACCCTGTTGTCTATTTCCGACATCAATGGCAGGAATGCCATAGATGCCAGCCTCGCGTATACCTGCACTGGAATTTCCAATGATAAATTGACAATTCTTCAATAAAGTTAAAAATGCCTCAAATCTTAGCGATGGAAACAATCTAAATCTTGGGTTATTCAATAATCTCGCATACGCTGCGAGGATTATCTCGTGCCCAAG
>OGLN01002767.1_pt1 | contig 10416 bp, 6 predicted proteins | sample 1572641 | NCBI WGS metagenome assembly OGLN01 (sample SAMEA2581903, study PRJEB24529) | metagenome | biome: Human gut stool | place: China | collected 2011
CTTACAATACATGCATTATATTTTGGAAATGATGTAACTAATAAATTAAGTATAATGTCACATGATGCATTAACAGTTGCACAAAGTACAGATTTAATGTTTTCTATGATAGGAATCATATTACCTTTAGCAGTTTTAATAGACTTACTTTTAGATAAAAATAGAAAAGAAAATCCAACAGATAAGAAAACAGATTGGTTCTACAAAAACGAAGAATTTGATAGAAAATTAGATGATAGGGCAGACAAAAATAATTATAGAACTTTGTAAGAACAAAACAAAAATATAAAATTTTCAGATTTGTTTATAAATTTGTCAAAGTTTAGAGGTATGCACGAAAGGATAAAAAATGAATAAAAATATCCAAAGCAAAAAAACAAAAATACAATGCTGCTTTAGCAATGGTTGTTTTGATGACCTTGGGTGGTTTCACCTTTGGCACCAATCCGACCTTTGCGGAAACTAATGATAAGCCTGTATGGGTTGGCTCATACAATGCCGGAGCATATAAAGATGGCATTTTTGTAAGCAATGCTGATACCACGGATAATTTAGTTCATATCGGGGCTGATGTTCAGACCAAAGTTGTCAATGTTACTGATTCTGTTACTAGCAACAATAAAGCAGTATATGTAGGAGCGTATGATAAATTAGTTGCCAATGAAGGTGTAAATATTTCAAATATTAATTTCCATGACACTACAAGTACTGGTGAAAAACATGGACTGTATGTATTTGGCGCTACAGTAGAAGCTCCGACTATTCGTGTAGATAATTTGACCACTGATTCTACCGAGGCTTTAGCAGGTTTGGTGGCAGGTACAGATGTGGGTTATGGCATGAATAAGGAAACTTTAAAAGCAGACTCTATCTATGTAGGCAATGTCAAATCTGATACAAGTAAATATGTATACGGTAGTTTGCTTCAAGGTGCTTTATGGCAAAGCTTTCATGAATGGCAGGATAATAATCTCACAATAGAAAATATTACCGGTGGTGCAGATAATGCTATAGTCGGTGGTATTGAAGTACAGTTTGCAAATAGTACCATGTCGGATTGCTCTTATGATATTACAGGTGATACTGTAATCAGCAACATTAATTCCACTCAGGGCTCGGCTTATGGTATTATGGCTAAGGGCTCTTCTACTGGCTCTGAAGCTGCTTACATGCATTTAAATAACTTGAAAATCTCCGATATCCATGGTAAGGATTTATCTGTTGGTATATGCGGACATGTCGGTGATATTATTGTTGATAATGCGGATATTAATATGACCGGCAAAGATGGTTATAATGGTCTTTATGCTGAGCCGGTGGCCGATGCGGAAAAGGTAGCGGTTAATAGCTTTGCCATCAGTGGCTCACTGGTGGGTAATATTAAATTGGATAATGCTGAAGGTAGCTACAATATTCAAGGTGATATTCTGGCAGACAGATTTAATCTTGATAAACAGGTTGAAGTAGCTATTAAGCAGCTTGAGGATCCTAAAACACTGGAACAACTCAAAGAACAACTTAAAGAAGGTCATCCTGATTGGACGGATGAGCAGGTTGACGATTTCATTAATAACCAAGTTGCAGATTTAGTTAATACGTTGAAAAATTCCGGACACATCAATTTAGGTGGCAAGCTTGCTCTTTACGGCGATGTATATGCAAAATGCGGTGGCAATGTAAACATCAATCTGACTAAGGACAGCATTTTTGAGGGACAGGCTGATAACTATGCTGATTGTGATACATTTTGTTCTATAGTATGGCGTAAGGCTGACCTTGATGGTCTTAATAAATCTGCCCTTTATAAATTATTTGGCTTTGATTCGATGCAGGAACAACTCGAGATGCAGGGACTGCCTATAGTTGGTGCCGGTAAAATCGATATTTCTATGAAAGATGATTCCATTTGGAAAGCGCATGGCAAGAGCTTTGTTGATACGCTGAATTTTAAAGACGGTGGTCTTGTTGATATGCACGCAGAGGATGGTTCTTCTATTACTGCAGGTAAAGTAACTGGTAACGGTACCTTTATCATGAATCTCAGCAATAATGCAGATAAGTCTGATATGCTTTATGTTAAGGACTTCAGTGAGGCTGGTGTGCAGACTATTCAGGCTAACCTTAAGGATAGTTTAAAACCTGAAGACTTGAAGGGTATGCGTTTTGCGACAACCGGCGGTGATGACTAAAAACGTAATCCTAACGAAAAATTCAAGGTTGTGCTCTATAAAAATCAGGGCGTTAATGACGTAACCTATAAAGTCAGCAACGAAGCATTTAACGTTAAAAACGAAAAATTTGATCCTGAAGCAACTGAAACCAACGAAAAATTCAATGGCGGTAAGGATGGTGCAGGCACCTATAAGCCGGGAAATGACTATATTACTGCTATCTTCTCTGGTCAATCCTTTACTCGTGAAACGGTAGATTTTGAAAAAATTCAGCAAGACGTCAATAATGGAACTATTGAAGATTGGGATGATTTGTATGATGAAAACGGTAAGTTCTTACCTCAATACATAAAGAAAGAAATCATTGAAAATCCTGTTAAGGAAGGCACTAACTGGTATCTCGACACTGCTGTTAATACTACCAGCAACAGCGGCAACATTATTAAAAATGCAGCTGCTCTTGATTATGCCAATGCTGTAACTACAGATACTTTGAATAAGCGTCTTGGTGAAGCACGTTATTCTAATGAAGGTGACGGCATGTGGGCACGTGTACGCCATGATCGTTTCGGCAAAACAAACCGCTACGAAGGTAAAAACACCATGACCGAGCTTGGCTACGACTGGAAGCGTTGCGACACAAGCTATGGCAAGCATATGCAGGGTGCAGCTGTGAACTACACAACCGGCAGTGCTGATTATAAAGGCGTCACCGGCGAAAGCAGTACTAAGCGTTATGGTCTTTCCTTCTATGATACCCAACTGAGAGAAACAGGTCATTATCTTGATACCGTTGCTAAATTCGGTCGCGTTTCTAACAAATTCACTCTTGAACAGGAAGACGAAAATAATGTAAACGCTGATTACCATAACAATTATTATGCTTTGAGCTTTGAATATGGTCGCAAAAACCCGTTGGAAAACAACTGGTATGTTGAACCTCAGGCTCAGCTGCAGTACACTTATCTTGCTTCTACCGATTATCGCACCAGCCAAAGTACTGATGTACAGCTTTCCGGTACTGACAGCTTAATCGGCCGTGTAGGCTTCCGCATCGGCAGAGAGCTTGATGATAAGACTGCCTTCTATGTTGACGACGCTAATGCTTACCATGAATTTCTGGGTAATCAGGATATTCTTGCCAGCGATAGGACCGGCATTATGAATGCTACTACCCATAACGATGGCATCTGGTATGAAGCAGGCGTTGGCATTTCCGGTAAATTGAATAAAAACACTAATGGTTTCGTTCAATTTACTAAAGGCTTTGGCTCTGATGTTGAACACACCTGGAGCTTTGAAGGCGGCCTGAACTTTACGTTCTAATCTGCTGGTTTGCAAAATGACTTAATACTTTGTTCATTTTGTTCATTATATTTATTTTGTTTGTTGTTTTTTAAAAGCCTATGCTTTACTGCTTGCGGTAAGGCGTAGGCCTTTTTTTGCAGAATATATAAGAACGTTAGCTTTTTTTGTCTAGAGCATAGCAACAGATAATATGCTAAATTTTTCTGAAACAAAAGGAGTTCTGCCAACGTGAGGCAGAACTCCTTTAAATCTTTTTATGCTTCTTTTACTTCGCTGTCGCCAGCATCAGCTTAATACGGTTTTCCTGATTGACGCGGGCAGCGCTGGCATCGTAGTCCAGTGCCAAAATATTGGCTTCTTCGGCAATCTCCTTGATTTTGTTAATCATGCCGCGGCCGGCGATGTGATTAGGCAGGCAGCCGAAGGGCTGAGCACAGATAATATTGGTGTAGCCGCTATGCACCAGCTCCAGCATTTCGGCAGTCAGTAGCCAGCCTTCGCCCATATTGTTGCCGTAGCCGATAACACCCTTGGCCATAGCCTTAGTTTCCTCATAGGTGGCGGGGGCGCTGAAGGGAGCGATACTGAGAGCCTGATGCAGAATGCCTTCCATATATTTCAAATACCACATAGCGCTTTTGTTGACACTGTATTTGATAAAGCTGCCGCCGTAAAGCTTGTAATCCGTAAGATAAGTATCAACACAGTACATGATGAAATTCATCAGACCGGGCAGCATATATTCGCAGTTCTGACGTTGCAGGAAAGCTTCCAGATTGTTGTTGCCCAATGCGGCATATTTGATGTAGATTTCACCGACAATACCGACCTTGATTTTTTCCTTGTTGGTGATAGGCAAATCCGCAAATTCGTGCGCAATAGCCTTAGTAAGCTGCTTGATAGTGCCCAAGGCCTGCGCCTTGCCGCTCTTGAAGGCTTCACTCAAGCGTGCCAGCCATTTTTGCGCCAGTCTGTCGGCAGCGCCGTGTACAACCTCATAGGGACGTGTTTTATTCGTCAGGTACATCAGGGTATCGCCGTAAACAACGGCAGCCAAGAACTTATGCACCATGGATGCATCCAGATGGAAGCCTGGCTGCTGCTCCAAACCATTGACATTGAGGCTGATAACAGGAATATGGGTAAGTCCTGCTTTTTCCAAAGCCTTGCGCAGCAGATAGATATAGTTGGAGGCACGGCAGCCGCCACCTGTTTGGGTGATAATCAGCGCAGTGTGCTCCAAGTCGTATTTACCGCTTTCCAGAGCGTTTATCAGCTGGCCGATAACTAGCAGTGCCGGATAGCAGATATCATTATTGACGTATTTCAGACCGGTTTCGATTACTTCGCGTCCTGTGTTGTGCAGAACCTCGGCTTTGTAGCCGCAGCTTACGAGTGCTGCCTGCAGCAGTGAAAAATGCATAGGCAGCATGCCGGGTATAAGTATAGTATGCGTTTTTTTCATATCCTCCGTGAAGGGGGTAAACTTAACGTTAGCTGCTGGTAGCATATGCAAATCTCCTTTAATAATTATCTATATCGAAAAGCTGGGCTGCGGAGAACAGACTGCGGATGCGGATTTTGGCAGCACCAAGGTTGTCGATATCGTCTATTTTTATTTGTGTATAGATGCGTCCGCGTTCTTCGAGGAGGCGGCGGCATTCATCGGCCGTAATCGCATCGCAGCCGCAGCCGAAGCTTACAAGCTGAATCAGATGCATATCAGGATTTTGGGCAACATATTCGGCTGCCGCATACAGGCGGCCGTGATAGGTCCATTGGTTGAGCACCTGCAAATCGCGGTTGAGTTCCTTGGTCTTAATATGACTGCTTACGGCATCCTCACTGACGAGGGCAGCGCCCATGTTGGTAATCAGGCGGTCGATACTGTGGTTGACCTTGGGGTCGATGTGATAGGGACGGCCTGCCAGTACAACGATAGGCTTATGCTCTTCGCGTGCCTTGGTGATGATTTCCTGTCCTTTAGCCTTTACTTGTGCTTCATAGTCATAAAAGGCAGTGAAGGCAGCATTAACAGCCTTTCGGATTTCCTCCTTGGTGATATCCGGGTAGGCATTGGAAAACATTTCCTGCAGTTTTTTGACCAGCTTCTTTTTATGGAGCAGGCCAAGATAATCATAGAAGAAATGTATCTCAGGCTTATTCAAATCACGGATATTGGCGTGCAGAACTTCGGGATAATAGGCTACAACAGGGCAATTATAGCAGTTTTCCGTGCCCTGTTCATCTATATTGTAGGTCATGCAGGGATAGAAGATATTGGTGATTCCCTGCTGCAGGAGCCATTTGATATGGCCGTGCATCAGCTTGGCCGGATAGCAGACGGTGTCGCTGGGGATGGTTCCCTGACCAAGACGGTAAATAGTTTTGTCTTCAATCGGACTGTGTACAACCTTGAAGCCCAGGCTGGAGAGTAAGGCATTCCAGAAAGGGAGCAGCTCATACATATTCAGGCCCATAGGTATACCCATAATGCCGCGTTTAGGCGTTTCATTAACCGGCAATTCCTTGAGCAGCTGCAGCTTCTGACGGTACAGGTTCAGCTCATCCTTGGGGGCCATGTGGGTGATGGGGCGCTCGCAGCGGTTGCCGCTGATAAAGCGTTTGCCGCCGGCAAAGGTGTTGACGGTGAGGTGGCAATGGTTATTGCACAGGCCGCAGGTCATGCCCTTGACGGTGTGAACGAATTCACCCAGCTGCTGCAGGTTGAGCAGTGTTGTCTGATGCGGTGCGTCCTTGTAGCGGCGCTGTGCGTATAGGGCGGCGCCGTAGGCTCCCATAAGGCCTGCAATGTTGGGGCGGATAACGTTCAAATCCATTTCCTGCTCAAAGGCGCGCAGTACGCAGTCATTGAGGAAGGTGCCTCCCTGAACGACGATGTGTTTGCCGATGGCCTCCTTGCTGGCCGGGCGGATAACCTTATACAAAGCGTTTTTGACAATACTGATGGACAGGCCGGCGCTGATGTTGGCAACAGAGGCACCGTCCTTCTGTGCCTGCTTAACGCTGCTGTTCATAAACACGGTGCAGCGGCTGCCTAAATCTACAGGCATATCTGCTTTAAGGCCGATTTGTGCGAACTGCTCGGCTGTGTAGCCCAGAATTTCGGCGAAGGTCTGCAAAAAGCTGCCGCAGCCGCTGGAGCAGGCTTCGTTCAGAAAGATATTGTCGATGGCACCGTTATGGATTTTCAGGCACTTCATATCCTGACCGCCGATATCAAGAATGAAATCTACCTCCGGCTCCAGATATTGGGCAGCATAAAAGTGCGCCATGGTTTCTACGATACCATAGTCAACACCAAAGCCGTGGCGAATCAGCTCCTCGCCGTAGCCGGTGACTGCACCTGCCAGCAGGCGGCAGTTGGGATATTTTGTATAGAAATCAGTAAGATAATTGCGGACGGCAACAACAGGATTACCCTTATTGCTTTGATAGAAGGAATCAAGCAATTTGCCGTCAGGACTCATAACAGCGATTTTAATAGTCGTACTGCCGGAATCGATACCGATAAAGGCTTCCCCAGCCTCCGCAGGGGTACCTATAGCGACACTTTCTTTAGAGTGACGCATCTTGAAAACGGTATATTCACCTTCGTTTTTAAAAAGCGGCGGCAGATGCTCAAAGCTGTGCTGTGCTGCTGTCTGCAGTTTTTCTGGCAGCGTGGTAAGATCCACATCATGCTCGGCGCAGAAGGCTGCACCCATTGCTACATAAAGCAGGCTGTTTTCCGGGCAGACGCCTTTGATATTCAGAACACTGTCAAAGGCATCACGCAGACAGCTCATAAAGGTGAGCGGTCCGCCAAGATACAGCACATTACCGCTGATGGGACGGCCTTTGGCAAGACCGGTGATGGCCTGGCTTGCTACAGCATGGAAGATGCTGGCTGCCAGATCGCTTTTTTCCGCACCCTGGTTGAGCAGCGGCTGGATATCGCTCTTGGCGAAAACGCCGCAGCGGCTGGCGATGGTGTAGGTGTTATGTGCCTGCTGTGCCAGCTCGTTCATTTGGGGTGGTTCTACATTCAGCAGGGAAGCCATCTGGTCGATAAAAGCACCGGTGCCTCCGGCGCAGCTGTCGTTCATACGTGCGTCAAAATGGCGGCCTAAGAAGAGGATTTTGGCATCCTCGCCACCTAATTCGATAACGGCGTCGGTTCCGGGATTGAGCTTTTCAGCGCAGATTTTTTCCGCAAAAACCTCCTGCACGAATTGCAGTCCGCAGCTGTCTGCTACACCGATACCGCCGCTGCCGCTGATGGCCAGACGTGCGCTATGCAGTGTAGGGAATTTAGTCATCAATTCTTTATGTAGGGCCAGAATTTTCTCTGCAATCTGGCTGTAATGTCTTTCGTATTTATGGAATAGCAGATTGCCTGCATCGTCCAGTACGGCGATTTTAATTGTTGTACTGCCAATATCCAATCCTATCTGCATAGTAACCTCCTGCGAATATGACGTTCAGAGCCATGTCTGAAGCATGTTCACATTCTTTTTTTATAATCTGAATCTAAGCTGATAAATACTCATCTTATATTGTAATACTTTACCTGTAATTAGTAAAAGGTGTCATCAATAATTAAAGTAAAAAAAGTGCGAAACGCTGCAGCGTTTCGTCGTTTTGCAGCGGAGAAATGTTGTGCTCAATATATATAATATAGTTTACAAACTTATATATTATAAAAATCTCTGCTGCAATAGGTATAATAAAAAACCGTAAAGCCGATTATGGCTCTACGCGTAACCAAAAAGGACTGCGCTAAGACTGTAGCAGTCGGAAACGCAGTCCTTGCTTACTTAAATTATAGCAAAGATTTTGTGAAAAAGCTGTGATTTTATAAGTACAGCAAAATAGGTATGTAAGAATAAGACTATGGTGATTATATGGTCGTTTTAGGTAAGCAGGGTTTGCAGTATTTCGAGTAAATTTACTCAAGTACGATTTACTAAAGTATACTTGAGTAAATTCATAAGCGCATATGAGAAAGTGCGGATTAATTATGTACGATTTACTAAAGTTTAGTGGAATAACGATGAGGGCGTCGATGAGATTGTGATACTGAAAAATGTACGTACTCTGTTAGCTTAGCAATGCTTTTACGCAAAAGAAAAGCATACAGACTATGTTGAGCGGTAGTCTGTATGCTTGCTGTTGCTTTATAAGTTTTAGAATGTTCCCTGCACCAGCTGGGCAATGTTTTTGGAATGATCGGATACACGCTTCATATTAATCAGCAGCTCCATCATAACGAAGCCTGCAGTAGGATTGCAGATATGTTCGTTAAGGCGCGTGATGTGATTCTTGCGGATTTCCTTCTGATATTGCTTAACCTCACGGCACAGACGCACAGCATCCTCCGCAATAACCTTATCATTTTTCTCCAGTGCTTCCAATGAACGTCCGGAGGCACGCAGTACCATTTCGCTGAGCTGCAGCAGCTCGGCCTTAGCCTCGTCAGAGAAAACCACGTCATCCTCAACAAGCTTACGTGCGCGTTTAGCCAATGTTTCACCATGGTCACCGATACGTTCGATATCCGTGCAGGCGTGCAAAAGACCGGTGTGGCGTGTCGTCAGGCTTTCGCTCATTTCAGAGGAGCTCATCTGCGTCAGATAGTCGGTAATATCTCGCTCCAACGCATCGACAACAGGCTCGTGCTCCAGAACATATTTTACCTTGTCGGCATCAAAGCTTTGAATAGCCTCCATGCCCAGGCGCACGTCCTTGCGTGCCAGCTCGCCCATACGCACAACCTCTTTGACAGCAAGGCTGATAGCGATAGAGGGAGTGTTCAGCATGTTTTTGTCAAGATAAACAGGGCGCATGGAAATGATTTCTGCCTTGCCCGGAACAATCTTTTCTACCAGCTTGATGAAAGGGTTGACAAAGGGCATAAAGAGCAGCGTGTTCAAAATGTTGAACGCCGAGTGCGCATTCGCAATCTGACGCGCAATGTCGCCGTCAGGCGATACGAGCAGCACGAATTTAATGAAGAACGGCATCAAGATTACGAAAATTATACTGCCGATAACGTTGAACATTACGTGAGCTGCAGCTACACGCTTAGCCGTAAGGTTAGCACGAAGCGAAGCGAGTACGGCAGTAATACAGGTACCGATATTGTCGCCGAGCAGTACAGGAATCGCACCCTCCAACGGAATAAGTCCCTGACCGGCCATAGCGATAAGAATACCGATGGTAGCACTGCTGGACTGAATCAGTACAGTCATAATCATACCGATGCCGATGCCCAGCAACGGATTGCTGGAGAAAACCTCGATGAAATGCACAAAGCCGGAATAGTTACGCAGAGGCATAACAGCTTTGCCCATCATATCCATGCCCAGCATCAGAATACCGAAGCCCAGCATAACCTGGCCAAGATATTTTGTGCGGCTTTTTCTCGCCAGCAGCTGCATCAAAAAGCCGATGAAGATTAAAATCGTGATATAGTCGGAAAGCTTGAAGGCGATGAGCTGTGCCGTCATAGTAGTACCGATGTTGGCACCCATGATAATGCCGAAGCCCTGCTTCAGTGTGAGCAGGCCCGCATTTACCAGGCCTACGGTCATAACGGTGGTAGCACCGCTGGCCTGCAGCACAGCAGTAACAACTGCGCCCAACAGAATGCCCATAGCGAGCACGCCTGTCATGGCCTCCAAAATCTTTTGCAGCTTAGCGCCGGCAGCCTTTTGCAGACCGTCACCCATCAGCTGCATACCATACATAAACAAGGCGATACCGCCTAAAAATGCCAAGAAATAAGCAAGCATAAAAAATAAGTCCCCTTTTTTAATTTGTATGCATCCATGATTGCTGTAAAAACAGCGTATACCTATACCTATTATACTAGAAATTGATGACGTATAATAAGTTGCGCAAATTCAATTCAAAAAGATAGACATAGAGACTA
>OGLN01002768.1_pt1 | contig 10415 bp, 8 predicted proteins | sample 1572641 | NCBI WGS metagenome assembly OGLN01 (sample SAMEA2581903, study PRJEB24529) | metagenome | biome: Human gut stool | place: China | collected 2011
TGGCCGGGATGGCCCAATAGGTGTCGAAGCCGCGGAAGTGGTCGATGCGCAGCAGATCGTAGATGCCCAGTGCGTGGCGCACCCGCTGGATCCACCATGCGTAGCCGGTCTTTTTGTGGTACGCCCAGTCGTACAGGGGGTTGCCCCACAGCTGGCCGTCTGCGGAGAAGTAGTCCGGCGGGCAGCCCGCCACCCGGGCAAAGCGGCCGTCAGCGTCCAGCTCAAACAGCTTGCCGCCCACCCATGCGTCCACCGAGTCGGCAGAGACGTAGATGGGGATATCGCCCAGGATCTGCACGCCCTTCTCGTTGGCGTAGGCTTTGACCGCCTGCCACTGGACGCTGAACTTGTACTGCACAAACTTCCAGAAGCCGATCTCCTCTTCGTTTGCAGCAGCAAAGGCAGCCAGTACGGCCTTGTCGCGGCGGCGGTAGGGGGCGTCCCACTCCACCCAGTTCTTCATCTTGTTGGCTACCTTCAGCGCCATGTACAGGGCGTAGTCCTCCAGCCAGTCCTCGTTGGCAAGGGTAAAGGCGTAGTAGTCGTCGGGGTAGTAGTAGGCACAGCCGTGCAGCCCGGCGCACTGGCTGCGCCATGCGGCGTAGGCCTTGCGCAGCACCGCAAAGCGGCTGACGTACAAGGTGCCGTAGTCCACTTCCAGCGGGTCTTTGCCCCAGCTTTCCGCCTTGAGATCTGCGGCGGTCAGCAGGCCCTCTTTTTCCAGTGCTTCAAGATCCACAAAATAGGGGTTGCCCGCAAAGGCAGAGCAGCTCTGGTAGGGGCTGTCGCCGTAGCCGGTGGGGCTGAGCGGCAGCAGCTGCCAGATCGTTTGTCCTGCCGCAGACAGGAAATCCACAAATTGAAATGCCGCCTTGCCAAAGCAGCCGATCCCGTAAGGGCCGGGCAGACTGGATACCGGCATCAGAATACCACTTTCACGCATGATCCGTTACCTTCCTCGCTGTCAATTTTCGGGAATATTCGTTGTTTCCTATCATAACATAACTGTAAACTATTTTCCACAGGCAAAAATCGTGGTATACTGGTTTTTATGGGGTACCCCCTCAGCTTCGCTGCGCTCAGCAGCTCCCCCAAGGGGGCGCCTTTAGACTATGCCGGAAACTTTATCGCCACCGTTGGAGCCGTCCCCTTGAGGGACGACTTCCCCCGCTCCGGGGGAAGATGTCGCGTAGCGACAAAAGGGGGCGTGTGGATTGCCGCAAAGCGGCAAGACGGAAGGGGTATTTTGGGTATTTTCAATCGTTCTATCTACAGGAGGTACTCGCGCGATGCAGCGCACAGAAAAATATTTTGAGCAGGACGCTTTCCGCACCGAATGCGAAAGCGTCATCCTTGCCGCAGAGCCGGACGAAAAGACCGGCGGCGGGCGCATTGCGCTGGACGGCACGGTGTTCTACCCGGAGGGCGGCGGTCAGCCCGCCGACCGGGGCACGCTGACCCTGCCGGACGGCACGGTGCTGCGGGTGCTGGACGTCCACGAGCAGGCGGGCATCATCTGGCATACGGTGGATGTCCTGCCCGCTGCCGCCGCGCCCGGCGCAGCCGTTGCCGGCTGCATCGACTGGGACTGGCGGTTCGATAAGATGCAGCAGCACACCGGCGAGCATATCCTTTCCGGCATTTTGCACCAGATGTTCGGGGCGGAGAATGTGGGCTTCCATGTGGGCAGCGAGGTGGTGCGCATGGACACCAGCGTGCCCATCAGCCCCGAGGGGCTGCGGCAGGCAGAGCTTGCCGCCAACCGCATCGTGTGGCAGGATGTGCCGGTGCTCATCAGCTACCCCACCCGGGAGGAGCTTGCCGCCCTTGTCTACCGCTCCAAAAAGGAGATCGAGGGACAGGTGCGCATCGTGACCATCCCGGGTGCGGACGTCTGCGCCTGCTGCGGCACTCATACCCGCACCACCGGTCAGGTGGGGCAGATCAAGATCCTTGCCAGCGAGAACTACAAGGGCGGTGTGCGGCTGAGCGTGGTGTGCGGTGCCCGTGCGCTGGCGGCGGCACAGGCCATGCGCGCCCGTCAGGCGGATATCGGCGCGCTGCTCTCTGCCAAGGCCGACCAGACCGCTGTGGCGGTACACCGCATATACGACGAGTATACCGCGCTCAGGTTTACACACTTTGGACTGTGCAGCCAGCTGTTTGACGCCCTTGCGCAGCTGACCGCGCCCGATGCAGACGCCATCCGCACCCTGCCGGGGCTGGACCCGGACGGGCTGCACCGGCTGGCTGTCCGTCTGACCGAAGCCACCACCGGCCTGTGCGCCGCCCTGACCCCCACCGAAAAGGGCACCGGCTACTGCCTTGCCCGGCGGGACGGCGATGTGCGCGCCCTGACCAAAGCCCTGAACGCCGCCCTGAACGGACGCGGCGGCGGCAAGCCCGGCATCTGTCAGGGCAGCTGCGCCGCCACCCCGGAGCAGGTGGAGAGATTTTTGAAGGAGAACAACAAACTATGAGAATGCGTTTCAAACCCTATGCCCACGACGAACTGATGGCCGCGGATTTCCATGTGCACGAGCCCCTCATCTGGGGCGGCAAATGGCATGGCCAGTATGCCCGCCCGGAGCAGCCCTTTATTCTGGAGCTGGGCTGCGGCAAGGGCGGCTTCATCTCCCAGCTGGCCTGCGCCCACCCGGAAAATAACTATCTGGGCATCGACATCACCGACAAGGTGCTCATCCTTGCCAAGCGCAAGATCGAAGCCGCCTATCAGGCAGCGGGACGTCCCATCGACAACGTGAAGATCATGAGCACCGATATCGAGCGCATCAAGGGCGTTATCACCCCGGAGGATGAAGTCAGCCGCATCTACATCAACTTCTGCAATCCGTGGAGCAAGAACGACTCCTCCCACAAGCACCGCCTTACCTACCCGCGCCAGCTGATCGCTTACCGCGAGTTTTTGAAGGACGGCGGCGAGATCTACTTCAAGACCGACGACGATGATCTGTTCCGGGACAGCGTGGAGTACTTCCCCGCTTCCGGCTACGACATCGAGTGGATCACCTACGACCTGCACGAGAACGAGCCGGAATGGAATATCCGCACCGAGCACGAGGGTATGTTCACCGAGATGGGCATCAAGATCAAGGCACTCATTGCCCGCAAAAAGCCCGGTGCCGACAGCGTGACTTGGGTAGACCCCAAGGTGCTCAAGCGGATGGCACGGGAGGCTGCCGCCGCCGAAGCCGCCGCACAGGAAGGCGAAGCCAATGTCTGACCCCTGTGAGCTGTGCCTGAATAATGTTCAGGACGAATACGGCAGCTACTACTGCGCACAGGGCGCTGCGCTGGACGAGGACGAGATGGCGCGCTATCTTGCGCACAATACCGCTGCCTGTCCCTTTTTTGAGCCGGGGGACGAATATAAGATCGTATCCAAACAGAACTGAAGAACGGAGGTGCCTATGGTAAGCTTTCTTACCGATACCGTGATATGTGGCTTTTCGCTGTACCATATTCTGGCCTATTTCCTGATCTATTCCTGCATAGGCTGGTGTCTGGAGGTCATCTATGCCGCCGCCACCACCGGTCAGCTGGTGAACCGGGGCTTTCTCAACGGCCCGGTCTGCCCCATCTACGGCTTTGGCATGATCATCGTGCTGTTTGCCCTTACGCCCTTGCAGCACAGCATCCTGCTGCTGTATATAGGCGGCGTCATCCTGCCCAGTGCGCTGGAACTGGCGGGCGGCTGGGCGCTGTATAAGATCTACCACACTCGCTGGTGGGATTACAGCGATTTTCCCTTTAACATCGGGGGCTATATCTGTCTGGAATTCTGCCTGCTGTGGGGTGTGGGCACGCTGGTGGTCATGCGTATCGTGCACCCGGTGGTGGCTGACCTTGTAGACCTGATCCCGCCCTTTGTGGGGGTTATCCTCATGTGCTTTTTGTACGCCGTATATGCGGTGGACGTGGTGGCTACCGCCATTGCTGCCTCTGCACTGGCTGATACGCTGGACACCATGGAGCAGCTGGGCGACAGTATCCACGCCGTCAGCGACGCCATGACCCAGCTGCTGGGCACCACCACCCTGAACGCCGACAAGAAGCTGGACGAGGGACGGCTGCAATTCAAGCTTGCCGCCGCCGAAGCGCGGGATGCTGCCGGAAAGCGCCCCTCTGCCCGTGAGACCATGGCTGCCATCCGCGCCAAGGCTGCCGAGGCTACCGAGGCTGCCCGCCGCGCCAGCGAGGACGCCCGCCTGAACGCTGCCGAAGCTGCCAACGCCGCACGTCTTGCCGCCAAAGGCACTGCCGAGCGCGCCGCCGAGCTGCTGCAATTGGAACAACTGGCCGCAGAGCTGCAGCAGCGCAGCGAGGAGATGCAGGCGCAGCTGCTGCGCACCCCCCGCATCGTGGGCCCGCGCCGTATGCTGCGTGCCTACCCGAAGCTCCGGCACGGCAGCAAGCTGCGCAGTCTGCCCACATTGCGGGAGATGCTGCGCCGCGCCGAACAGGAAAACAAGGACGACAACAAGAATACCAAATGACCCCGAATGCCGCACCGGCTCCGCCGTGTGTGGCATTTTTGTTGCACTTCGCTCGAATAATGTTGTTAAAAAGTGTGAAAAAACTATTTCAAAACGACTTAAACCGTGTTATACTGATTATAAAGTATACAAACCGACCGCAATCGGCTTATCCGTATTGAAACTATCCAAATTGTGAGGAATCGTTATGTCAGAGGAACGAAAGACCAAAACAGATGCCGCCGCACCGGCATCTGCTGCGTTGGAGCGGATCGACCGCAAGGACGCATTTTTACAGGCCCTGCATACATTCCTGACCGCGCATCAGGGAACAGAATGGGCTGTTGCCGCTGTGGATATCCAGCACTTCAAGCTTTATAACGAGCTTTACGGCACCGAAAAGGGCGATGTTCTGCTGGAAACGGTGGCAAACTGTCTGCTGGGCTACAGCAAGCAGACCGGCTATCCTGTGGGCTATTTTGGAAACGATGACTTTTTCCTGTGCCTGCCGGACGAAAAAGCCGAGCAGACCGTCGTGCTTGCCACGCTGCAGGCGTGCATGGCTGCCGGCAGACAGGATGTCACCTTCTTTGTGGTAATGGGCGTGTGCCCCGTGCAGGCAAACCCCGGTGCAGATGCCGCCACCCTGTGCAACTACGCGCAGATCGCCGGTGTGACGACCGACAGCGGCTACCTGCACCGCTTTGAGCCCACCATGCTCAACGAGCTGAAAGAACAGCAGCAGCTGCTGGGCGAGCTGGAGCGCGCACTGGATAACCACGAATTCTGCTTCTTTTTGCAGCCCAAGTGCAACAGCATCACCCGCGCCATCGTGGGCATGGAGGCACTGGTGCGCTGGAACCATCCCACCCGGGGCTGTGTTCCCCCTGCCGAGTTCATGCCGCTGCTGGAGCGCACCGGCCTTGTGACAAGGCTGGATCAGTACATTTGGGAATCTGTCTGCCAGACCCTGCAGAAGTGGCAGGAAAGCGGCAGCAACCTTGTGCCGGTGTCGGTGAACGTTTCGGTGCAGGATATCCTGAACCTGGATGTGCCGCAGATCTTTGCGGATCTGGTGGAAAAATATAAGCTGGAGCCAAAGCTCCTGCTGGCCGAGATCACCGAGACCATGGTAGCCGAGGACACCCAGATGGTGGAAAGCGCCATTCAGGGCCTGCACCGCAAGGGCTTCTCGGTGATGATGGACGACTTCGGCAGCGGGTATTCCTCGCTGAATATGCTCAAGGATACCAACGTCGATGCCATCAAGCTGGACATGAAGCTCATCGACATGAATCAGGAGAACCGCAGCAAGGGCGTGCAGATCGTGGAGTCGGTGGTGGATATGGCGCACCGGCTGAACCTGCCCATCATCGCCGAGGGCGTGGAGACCCCGGAGCAGGTGTCCATGCTGCAGGCGGCGGACTGCCTGTACTCGCAGGGCTACTACTTCTTCAAGCCCATGCCGGTGGAAAACGCCGAAAAGCTGCTGGCAGATCCCACCAATCAGGATTACTGGGATCTGCGCCGCGACCTGATGCGCCGCGACCGCCGGGTGGAGAACCCGGGCACCGAAAAGACCGCGCTGGCCTTGCAGGCCTACCAGATCTTTACCGATAACGTGCTGGAGCTCTCGCTGCTGAACCTTGCCACCGGTGCGTACTGGGTGATCAAGCGGGACGCCCGCCTGCTGGGTGCGGATCTGGAAAAGGAAGAGGATTTTGTCAATTACTGCGACCGTCTGGTGAACGAAAAGATCGTGCACGAGGAGGACGCAGACCTGTTCTTGGAGCAGACCGATCTGGAAGCTTTGCGCTCTGTGCTGTACCACGCCACCGCGCCGGAGTTCTACCGCTACCGCGAGAACGTGTCCGGCCAGTATATCTGGATCACCACAGAGGTGCTGCCCTGCCGGGGCTGCTGCGCCCAGAACCCATGGGCGACCGTGCTGGTGCGCAACGACGCACAGGCCGACCAGCTCAGCGAGGAGCTGGACTTCTCTTACAGCCACGACACCCTGACCGGTCTTGCCAACCGCAGCCGGTACGAAGCCGACCTGCGGGAGCTGCCCCACAGCGGGTACGAGTCCGTGGTGTGCACCTACATTGATGTGGTCGGGATGCACGAGGTAAACGAGCATCTGGGTCACCGCAGCGGCGACACCATGCTGTGCTGTCTGGCAAATGCCGCCCGCAAGTTCTTTGCTACCAGCCGGGTGTACCGCATCGGCAGCGATGAATTTGTCATCCTGACCCCCAACGAGCCGCCTTACAGCGTGTGGAGCACTGCGGACCGGATGCGCGCCTTCCTGAAGGAAAAGGACTACGCCATCTCCGTGGGCATCCAGCAGACCACCGACCTGCGCCATCTGGACGAAGCTGTCGCCAAGGCCGAGGCTGCTATGCGGCAGGACCGGCAGGCCTACTACGACCACAACGGCCGCGCCCGCCAGCTGGAAGGTCTGAACGAAAAGATGGAGCGCACCCTGCAGGAAAAGCGGGACGCCGAGCACTTTTTGAAGGTGCTTGCCCCCAAGTACAAGACCGTATTCGTGGTGGATCTGCAGGAGGATACCGTGCGCCCCATCATTGTGCCGGACTACTTCCAGTCCATTCTGGATACCTGCGGCGGCTCCTTCCGCGCCGCACTGACCAACTACCGCGACACGCTGGTGGCACCGGAAGACCGGGACGGCTTTGCGGATCTGCTGGACTTCGGCCTTGTGCGCAGCACCGTGTTCAGCAGCAACCTGCTGGAGCACCGCTACCGCAAGACGGATGGCCGCAGCTTCTGCATCCGGGTCACCCCCTACTCCCGCAGCGGTTCTCAAATCAACGAAGTGCTGTGGATCTTCGCGGATGAAGAGGTAGAGTAAAATATTTTTATAAGCAGAAAAGCAGCCAGACCGGGCGGTCTGGCTGCTTTTGCGTTTGGTGCCTGCAGGTGCTCCCGGAAATTACCCCTTCCGTCATCGCCTGCGGCAGCTGCCGTTTCCCGCCACGACCCCTCCCGTGAAAAAGCAGCTCCGAAACGCCCGCAGGCGTTTCGGAGCTGCAAATAAAAATATCTTTTCCGCTGAAGATGCGCAGAGCAACGCGGAGCGCATTCAAGATCGTCCCGCGTCCGCGCGGCTCAGTGGTAGAAGGTGTCAAAGTTCACCTGACGGTAGAACCGCTGCTGCAGCTGGTCAAAGCTGTCGCAGTTCTGCGCCAGCAGCCACATACTTTTGGTCACCACGGCCTCGATGGTCATATCGTGGGCTTCCAAAAAGCGGAAGCGGTTGCGCACCCGCTTGCCCACCTCGTACACGCCCACGTCGCTGCCCTCGTAGGTGACCTGCGTGGTCATGATGAGCACCTTGTGGGTGGTCTCGTAGTCGCCCAGCCCGGCGGCAAAGGCATCCATCAGCTGCTGCGGGATGCCGCCTACGCCGAAGCTTTCCACGATGACGCAGTCGTACAGACGGAAGATCTCCGGGATAAGCGCCGGGGACATCCCCGGCGTCAGCTTGAGCAGGAACACCCGGCTGTCCAGCGTGCGGCTGAACTCCACCGGCCCGGTGGGCCACGGCGAGGGGATGTACCGCACCAGCCGGTCGCCCTGCACCAGCGCCAGCTCCGGGAAGTTGACCGACGCAAAGGCGTCGTAGCTGATGGTCTTGTTCTTTTTGGCGCGGGTGCCCGCGATGACGTGCCCGCCGAACACCACCATCACGCCCCGGCTGCCCGGGTCGATGGCGCAGACTACGCTGTCCCGCAGGTTTTTCTTGGCATCCGTGATCTCGTTGGAGATGGGCTGCTGTGCGCCGGTAAGGATGATGGGCTTATCCGCGTTCTGGATGAGATAAGAGAGCGCCGCCGCAGAGTACGCCAGCGTATCCGTGCCGTGGCAGATGATAAAGCCGTCGTACAAGGCGTAGTTTTCCTGAATGGCGCGTGCCATCATGAGCCAGTGCTCCTGCCCGAGGTCGGTGCTGTCGATGCTGCACAGCGCCAGCGTTTCCGGGCAGCACAGCTCCTTCAGCTCCGGCAGATGGGCAAGCAGTTCCTCGCTGCTAAGCACGGGCTTCAGCCCCTGCTGGGTGCGCACGCTGGCAATGGTGCCGCCGGTGGTGATAAAAAGCAGACGTTGTTTGGACATAAAGCAAAAGCCCCCTGTGGCAGAAATTTTAACATGACAACAGTATAGCACACGCCCCGGAGCTTGAACAGTGCCCGCCGCCCAAAAAGTTTTTGCGACCCGGTCACAGAAATCTGCGCGGCTCTGGTGTATAATAAGGGAAAAGAACCATGCAAAGGAGCAACACCATGTCCAACATCGTCATCGTAGGTTCCGGCCCGGCGGGGGTGTCCGCTGCCCTGTACGCCGTGCGCGCCGGGGTGCAGACCACCGTGCTGACCAAGGGCTCCGGGGCGCTGGCACGCGCCGAAAAGATCGAAAACTATTATGGCTTCGCCCAGCCGGTCTCCGGGCCAGAGCTGGAACGCCGCAGCATCGAGAACGCCCGGCGGCTGGGGGTGCAATTCGTGCAGACCGAGGCCGTGGGGCTGACATGGACCGACCGCCTGACCGTGGAAACGCTGGCAGGCGCGTACCCGGCAGACGCAGTGATTCTGGCGACCGGTGCTTCCCGCGCCGTGCCCCGCATCCCGGGGCTGACCGGGCTGGAAGGCCACGGCGTAAGCTGGTGCGCCGCCTGCGACGCCTTTTTCTACCGCGGAAAGGACGTGGCGGTGCTGGGCAGCGGCGAGTACGCCCTGCATGAGGTGCAGGCGCTTTTGCCGGTGGCGGGCAGCGTATCCCTGCTGACGAACGGTGCCCCGCTGACGGCACAGTTCCCGCCGGAAGTGAAGGTATATTCGCAGAAGGTGGACGCCATCCTGGGCGAGAAGGTAGTCACTGGGGTGCAACTGTCCGGCGGCGAAACGCTGGCGGTCAGCGGCGTATTTGTGGCGCTGGGCGTGGCGGGCAGCACCGCGCTGGCCCGGAAGATCGGTGCCGCTGTGGACGGCAGCCGCATCGTGGTGGACGCAGCCATGCAGACCACCGTGCCCGGCCTGTACGCGGCGGGCGACTGCACCGGCGGCCTTCTGCAGGTGGCAAAGGCCGTGTATGAGGGCGCGCAGGCGGGCACTGAAGCCGCCAAGGCCCTGCGGAAAGGATGAAAAGCAATGTCGGAAACAACAAAGGAACACCGCGATTGTCTGGCCAAAGGTTTTCCCTTCTGGAACGACCTGACACCCGACGAACAGGACATGCTCTGCCGCTATACCCGTCCGGTGCACTACGCAAAGGGGGCAAGGGTGCACAGCCCGCTGGAAAGCTGCGTGGGCATTCTGCTGCTGCGCAGCGGGCAGCTGCGCTCCTATCTGCTGTCCGAGGACGGCAGAGATGTGACGCTGTACCGCCTGTTCGGCGGGGAGGTGTGCATCCTGTCCGCCTCCTGCGTGATGGATGCGGTGAACATCGACCTTTACATCGACGCCGAGGAGGACACCGAAGCGCTGTGCATCAGCGCGGGCATCTTCCGGCAGCTGATGCAGGAAAACGTCTATGTGCGCTGCTACGCCTACCAGATGACGGCAGAGCGCTTTTCCGATACCATGTGGACGATGCAGCAGATTCTGTTCATGAGTGCCGACCGGCGGCTGGCAATCTTTCTGACCGATGAGCTTGCCAAGACCGGCGGCGCGGACCTCCGCATGACCCACGACCAGATGGCAAAGTACATGGGCTCTGCCCGCGAGGTGGTGAGCCGGATGCTCAAATACTTTGCGCAGGAGGGCTGGGTGCGGCTGTACCGCGGCGGCGTGCAGGTGCTGGATAAGAAAAAGCTGCAGGCGCTGGCAAGAGGAGAATAAAAGTAAAAAACAACACCGGAGCGTCCGAAGATGCTCCGGTGTTGTTCAGTTTATCCTC
>OGLN01002769.1_pt1 | contig 10413 bp, 9 predicted proteins | sample 1572641 | NCBI WGS metagenome assembly OGLN01 (sample SAMEA2581903, study PRJEB24529) | metagenome | biome: Human gut stool | place: China | collected 2011
TAAAGAAGTTGGTTCAACGATTCTATAATAATCATCCAATATTTGATTTAAACTTCGAAGACTTTCATCATATTCAATTTTTACCGTTTCAACATGTCCTGTTTTCCCCGCTTTAACATCTTCATATTTTGGATTTTCTGTACGTCCATTGGCATAACCTACTGTTGTTTTAATAATTCCTTCAAATTGGTCAAAATACTTTTGAACGCCCCAGAAGCATCCTCCCGCTAAATAAATAACACTCATTTTAAATCTCCTTATTTATGCTTCCTGTCTTACGCATAAATATCTGATAACATTTTCCATGATACGGACATGTCTTTCGATTTCTGCCGGAGCTGTAGCATCAGCTTCGAACTGGATGAAATAGTAGAATCCTTCTTTCATCTTCTGAATTTCGTAAGCTAACTGTTTCTTACCCCATTCATCGACGTTAGTGATCGCAGCACCTGCTGTAGTAATCATTGCCTGAACTTTTTCAACCATAGCTGCACGTTCTTCGTCTTCGATCTTTGCACTTAAAACTAATGCTAATTCATATTTCATCATTACTTGCACCTCCTTTTGGTCTAGTGGCTCTTTCTTCGTGAAAGAGCAAGGATATTTTTATATACCACGAATAATTACTTTATCATAAACTTCTAATCTTGGCAAGCTTTTTTTATAAATCCTCTAAAATTTTTTTCAACCATCTTTCTTGGCACCATCACCTGTCTGCCACATCCAACACATTTTAAACGAAAATCCATTCCCACTCTCAGAATCTCCCATTCATTTATACCGCAAGGATGTGCTTTTTTTAATTTGACAATATCTCCGATCTGAAATTCCATCCATCAAACCTCCTTGTTCTGATCTATCTTTTACACTATAGTTCTGATTATAACAGAAAAAAGAACCAGGTGGTCAATACCCGATTCTTTTTCTACACTTTGAAGAAGAAGTTATTCTCTTAATCTTAGACTTCTGGCGCTGTTGCGTCAATATCCCCCAGATTCATTGCTTCATATTGTTCTAAAATTAAAGTCTGGATCATATTTCTTGTATCTGAATTGATCGGATGTGCAATGTCTCTATATTCACCATCTGCAGCTTTTCGGCTTGGCATTGCAATAAACAGACCTTTCTCCCCTTCGATTACTTTAATATCATGTACCACAAATTCATTATCGATTGTGATTGATACAACAGCTTTCATCTTACCTTCTTTGGCCACTTTTCTAATACGTACATCAGTTATTTGCATGTTGTCATCCTCCTAGTTTCTAATAATATAGCTAAAATTCGCTCTCCGGTCAGGCTCTGGTAACTTCTTCTTTCTCTTAGACCGTATATGCTAATTTTTATTATAACACTATTTTCAGCAAATGTGAACAAAAACTTGTTTTTTATCAGCTTTTTTATTATGACATTTTACTACTTTTTTCCGTAATCTTATAGCACTTAACACCTTTTCCTCCACGATGCTGTACTGCATATTCTGATATGTCAGTTTTCTTACCCATACCATTTTCTGAAACAATAAGCATAGTATCGCCCTGTGTATTAAGCTGTACTCCTACAACCTCATCAGTATCCATAAGATTCATGCCTATAACACCCATTGCGGATCTTCCTGTAGGCCTTACATCTGTTGCCTTGAATCTTATACACATACCTAACTTAGTAACCATCATTACTTCTGTAGTATCATCAGTTAACTTAACCTCTATAAGTTCATCATCATCCCTTAGTGTCATAGCCTGTATGCCATTCTTTCTGATGTTTGCGAATTCCTTACAAGGAGTCTTCTTGACTATACCATTCTTAGTAGCCATAAACAGATAATCATTATCACTTATATCCTCTACCTTCACTGGAACTACAGCTGTTATTGTTTCACCTGGTGCAAGCTGTAAAAGATTAATGATTGCTGTTCCTCTTGATGTTCTTCCTGCTTCTGGTATCTCATATGCCTTAAGCTTATATGCTCTTCCTGTATTCGTAAAGAATGTAAGCACATGATGGGAAGTTGTCATAAAAAGATCTTTAATATAATCCTCTTCAAGTGTCTGCATACCCTTAATTCCCTTGCCACCTCTGTGCTGGCTCTTGAAATTATCAGGTGTCATTCTCTTTACATATCCCATATTAGTACGTGCTATAACACAAGCCTCATCTGGTATAAGGTCTTCCATTGAAAGATCATATTCATCATATCCTATTGAAGTTCTTCTTTCATCACCATACTTGTCTGCTATAAGAGATATCTCTGTCTTTATAACAGTAAGAAGCTTATTCTTATCAGCAAGTATAGCTCTGTATTCCTCAATCTTCTTCTGTAAATCAGCAAGTTCTGCCTCAATCTTACTTCTCTCTAAACCTGTAAGAGATCTAAGACGCATATCTACTATAGCCTGTGACTGTGCATCTGTAAGATTGAATTCTTTCATAAGACTTTCCTTGGCAGCCTGTACCGTTGAAGATCCTCTTATGATTGATATAACTCTGTCTATATTATCAAGGGCTATTATTAATCCCTCTAATATGTGTGCTCTTTCCTCTGCCTTATTAAGATCATACTTAGTTCTTCTTGTAACAACATCTTCCTGATGCATAAGATAATACTTAAGCATTTCGTAAAGATTAAGAACCTTTGGCTGATTGTCAACAAGTGCAAGCATTATAACACCAAATGTATCCTGAAGCTGAGTATGCTTATAAAGCTGGTTAAGTATAATATTAGGATTCACATCTCTTCTTAACTCAATAGCTATACGCATACCTTCCCTGTCTGATTCATCACGCAGGTCTGTGATTCCTTCTACTCTCTTATCCCTTACAAGATCAGCAATATTTTCTATAAGCCTTGCCTTGTTAACCATGTAAGGAAGCTCTGTTACAACTATTCTGTTTTTTCCGTTAGGCATAGGTTCAATATTCGTAACAGCTCTGACTCTTATCTTAGCCCTTCCGGTTCTATAAGCCTCTTCAATAGCTGTCTTTCCTATGATCGTACCACCTGTAGGAAAATCAGGACCTTTAACTATCTCAAGTATTTCCTCAAGTGTAGTTTCCCTGTCCTCGTTTATCTTGTTATCTATAATTTTTACAACAGCACCTATAACTTCCCTTAAGTTGTGTGGTGGAATATTAGTTGCCATACCTACCGCTATACCTGATGTACCATTGACAAGCAGATTAGGATATCTTGATGGAAGAACAGTCGGCTCTTTCTCTGTCTCATCAAAGTTAGGTATAAAATCAACAGTATCTTTGTTAAGATCTGCTGTCATCTCCATAGATATTTTACTGAGTCTTGCCTCAGTATATCGCATGGCTGCTGCCCCATCACCATCAACAGAACCAAAGTTACCGTGTCCATCAACAAGTGGATATCGCGTATTGAAGTCCTGGGCAAGCTTTACAAGTGCCTCATAGATAGATGAATCTCCATGAGGATGATATTTACCCATTGTATCACCTACGATACGGGCACACTTTCTATGTGGTTTATCAGGACCATTGTTAAGTTCAACCATAGAATACAGTATTCTTCTTTGAACTGGCTTAAGACCATCTCTTACATCTGGCAATGCTCTTGAAGCGATAACACTCATGGCATAGTCTATGTAATAATCCTTCATAGTCTTTTGCATATCTACTTCCTGAACTTTATCAAAGATATGTTCATCCATTTGATTAATTCCTTTCTTTGCTGCATCACTATATACAGTCTGTATAATATTTTACATTCATTTAGATATCAAGATTTCTTACAAATCTGGCATTATTCTCAATAAATTCACGTCTTGGTTCTACCTTATCTCCCATAAGTGTTGAAAATGTAACATCAAGATCTGCCTCATCATCTTCCTTCATATCTACTCTTAAAAGTACTCTCTTATGTGGATCCATAGTTGTATCCCATAACTGCTCTGCATCCATCTCACCAAGACCCTTATAACGCTGTACCTTGTTGTTCTGGTCTCTTCCGATTTCTGTCATAATCTGATTCAGTTCATCATCACTGTACGCATACCAAACCTTCTTGTTCTTCTCAACCTTGTAAAGAGGTGGCTGTGCAAGGTATACGTGTCCCTGCTTTATAAGCTCTGGCATAAATCTGTAGAAGAATGTAAGAAGAAGTGTTGCAATATGTGCTCCATCAACATCGGCATCAGTCATGATTATTATCTTGTGATATCTTAACTTTTTAATATCAAAATCATCATGAATACCTGTACCAAATGCTGTAATCATAGCTTGTATTTCCTTGTTTCCAAGTATTCTGTCAAGTCTTGCCTTTTCTACATTAAGAATCTTGCCACGAAGTGGAAGAATAGCCTGAGTTGCACGGCTTCTTGCAGTTTTAGCTGAACCACCGGCTGAATCTCCCTCAACGATATAGATTTCACAATTCTCTGGATTCTTGTCTGTACAGTCAGCAAGCTTGCCTGGAAGCGATGTACTCTCAAGTGCTGTCTTTCTTCTTGTAAGATCTCTTGCCTTTCTTGCAGCCTCCCTTGCTCTTTGTGCAAGTAACGATTTCTCACATATAGCCTTTGCTACCGATGGATTCTGTTCAAGAAATATCTGAAGCTGTTCTGATACTATGCTGTCAACTGCACTTCTTGCTATAGTATTACCAAGCTTCTGCTTAGTCTGTCCTTCAAACTGGGGATCCTCTATCTTAACACTTACTATCGCTGTAAGTCCCTCTCTTATATCATCACCAGAAAGACTCTGCTCGCTCTCTTTAAGAATCTTATTCTTTCTTGCGTAGTCATTAAATGTTTTAGTCATCGCATTTCTAAAACCAGCAAGATGTGTTCCACCCTCAGGAGTCTTTATATTGTTAACAAATGAATCTACAACCTCATTAAAACCATCATTATGCTGGAAAGCTACTTCAACCTGTACGTTATCCTTGACACCTTCGCAGTATATTACCTGGCTGTAAAGTGGCTCCTTGCTCTTGTTTATATACTCAACGAATTCTCTTATACCGCCCTCATAATGGAATGTTTCTTCCTTTTCCTGACCTTCTCTTAAGTCAGTAAGTATAATCTTTATCCCTTTAGTAAGAAACGCCATCTCTCTTAATCTGTGTTTTAATATGTCATACTCAAACACAGTTGTTTCCTGGAATATCTCCTTATCAGGAAGAAATGTTACCTTAGTTCCAGTTTCATCCGCCGGACAATCACCTACTGTCCTTAATTCATAACATACATTTCCTCTTTCATAACGCTGCTCATATATATGTCCATCTCTTTTAACTTCAACTTCCATCCACTCTGATAAAGCATTAACAACAGATGCACCTACACCGTGAAGTCCACCGGATACCTTGTATCCTCCACCACCGAACTTACCACCTGCATGTAACATTGTATACACTACTTCAATGGCAGGCTTTCCGGTTTCGTGATTAATATCTACAGGTACTCCTCTTCCGTTATCTGTGACAGTTATTGAGTTATCCTTATTGATGAATACCTTAATAACATTACAGTATCCTGCAAGTGCCTCATCAACTGCATTATCTACTATTTCATATACAAGATGATGTAATCCTCTTCCAGATGTACTGCCTATATACATACCTGGTCTCTTTCTAACAGCTTCAAGACCCTTTAATATCTGAATCTGATCTCCACCATAATTCTGCTCTGCCATATTACCTCATTTCTGCGGTACCATCACCGCATTGTACGTGACTTACTGTTCCATTAGTTACTTTAAAAACTTTATTAATATTTATTCTGTTATTAATAAATTCATCTAAACCTGTACACGTGATAATCGTCTGTATATCACCTATACTGTTAAGCAGATAATTCTGCCTGTTACTGTCAAGCTCTGACAGCACATCATCCAAAAGAAGAATAGGATTATCTTTAGTAAGCTTCTTTACAAGTTCAATCTCTGACAGCTTAAGTGACAATGCTGTTGTCCTCTGCTGTCCCTGGGATCCATACTTTCTTACATCTTGTCCATTGATATAAAAAACAAGATCATCCTTATGTGGTCCTATTCCTGTACTTTTATACCTTATATCCTTATCTCTTGATGCACTTACCATATCTTCAAGCCTTTCGGCCGTCGTATATGGGGCATACTCAACTACAAGCTTTTCTTTACTTCCTGTAAGATTAGAGTGAATACTGCTTATTATATCATTAAGCTCTTCAACAAACTTAATTCTTCCATCGATTATGCTTCTTCCATAATGCACAAGCTGCATATCCCATATATCAAGAGTTGATAAAAGTTCATCTGTCATATTAAATGACAATTCCTTTAGCAGCTTATTACGCTGAACCAGCACTTTATTATAATTAACAAGATTGCTTAGATATATCTTATTAAGCTGGCTTAGCTCCATATCCATAAATCTTCTTCTCTCTGAAGGACCATTTTTTATAATATTAAGATCTTCTGGTGAGAAAAGTACTATCTGTATTATACCAAACAGGTCAACTGCCTTTTTTATTGGTATTCCATTTATTGCTATACCTTTGGCTTTGTTTCCCTTAAGATGCATGTCGATACGATAGTTTATGTCATTTTTTAACACGTTGGCTTTTATATGTGATTCTGACTCTCCGAATCTTATCATTTCTTTGTCTTTACTGCCACGATGTGACCTTGAGGTGGCACACATATATATAGACTCAAGTATATTAGTCTTTCCCTGTGCATTGTCACCATATATAATATTGACATTTTTATCGAAATTCATATCAAGAATATCATAATTCCGATAATTCTTTAAATCTAGAGAATCAATAACCACTGTTTCACCTGCCATAATTTGTTATCGTTCAGAGCAATGTATAGCATATCAGCTTGTCCCTGAATAGTTTATTTGCTGTTATCAGCGCTTAATAATAAGCTTATTGCCGTTGAATTCTACAACTTCTCCACCAACAAGCTTTTTTCCTCGTTGTTTTTCCACAACTCCATTGACTTTTACAAGTCCACTCTGGATAACTTCCTTAGCTTCTACTCCTGATTCAACGAATCCAACAGCTTTAACAGCCTGACCTAACTTGATGAAGTCATCACCTTTTCTAATAGTTAATTCTTCCATGATAATCCTCATTTCTGATATTTTATCTAAAATCTAAACATATACCTGAACTCATATACAACTTTTTATAATAAATTTAATATAGCCTTATAACTTAACAAACGGCATAATCATAAACATTATATTTAAGCTGTAAAATTAACAGGAAGTATAAGATATATATATGACTGGTTAGCATCTCTTATAAAACAAGGTGCCTTAGGGTTAACAAGATATATATCTACTGTTTCATCGTCAATAACTTTTAATGCATCCATAAGGAACTTAGGGTTAAAGCCAATCATAAGATCCTTACCCTCTTTTTTAATATCTATATTTTCGTTAGACTTTCCCTTTGATGAATTAACATTAACTTCAAGTGAACCATCTGTAATATTAATAATAATTGGTTTCTTTTCGCTCTCAGTAATAAGAAGATTAGCTCTGTCTATAGAATCTATAAATTCTTTTTTATTAATAACAACTTTTGTTTCATAATCACTTGACAACATCTGGCTTATTTTGAAGTATTCACCTTCAATAAGTCTTGAAACTACAATAGTATTATCGAACTCGAATAAAATATGATTATTAGTAAAGTATACATTAACCATATTTTCTGCATCTGTAGATAATATCTTACTTATCTCCTGTAATGTTTTTCCAGGTACTACTACCTTAACATCATCAGCTCTTCCTTCAAGTGCAATGTTTCTTATAGCAATTCTATGTCCATCAAGACCTACAACCTTAAGAGTATTTTCGGATACCTCAAAAAGTTCACCTGTCATCATTTTATTGTTATCGTTAGGTGCTGTAGAGAAAATAGTCTGGTTGATTATTTCCTTAAGTTTAAACTGGGAAATAGTGATCATTTTATCTTTGTCTATTATAGGTAAGTAAGAAAAATCATCTCCAGATTTACCAGCAATGTTAATTTTACTGTTTTCACATGTAATTAAAGATGTATAGTTGGAATCTGTAGTAATAGTTACTTCACTGTCTGGCAGCTTTCTTACTATTTCGGAAAAAAGCTTTGCTTCAATAGCAACCTTACCTTTTTCAAGTATCTCACCATCAACGATAGTTTCAATACCGAGTTCCATATCATTACCTGTAAACTTAATAACATTAGTAGTAGCATCTATTAAGATACATTCAAGAATATTCATAGTGGTACGTACTGGTACCGCTTTCATAACAATACCAACGGCTTTATTAAGTTCACTTTTTGAGAATACAAGTTTCATAATTGTTCAAAACTCCTTTCGGTGTGAGGAAACCTTCCCCAGACACATATATATATAAATATAATTCAGTAGTAGTTATAGTAGGGGCTGTTAATATGTTAAAAACCCCTGCCAATCTAGTAAATATCAGCGTTTGGCAAAAGGATAAGCCAGTTAAAACGGACTGAGTATACTGTTAAAAAAACAAAAATTATGTTGATAAAAAAAATCCAAAAAAAATTGAAAAAAAAGTTATAAATGAACATCAACATAAAAAGCACATATTATAAACAGGTTATAACAAATACCATGTGGAAAAATCCACAATCTGTTGATAACTTTGTGGATAACTGTTAATAACACAGTTAATAATTGTTAATAACATCATGAAGGATTGATCTTTTTGATGATAATATCAATAGTATTGCGTACTGATTCGTTCTGGACAACTTCTTTGGCAATCTTTTCAGCTCCGTGGATAACTGTTGTATGATCTCTGTTACCTAAAGCTTTACCTACGGCCTGAAGAGGGGCTGTTGTCATCTGACGGCATAGATACATGGCAATTTGTCTTGGATGTACTATGTTTGCATTACGCTTAGATGATATTATGTCATCGTATTTAACATTAAAGTGATCTGCCACCGTCTGTATAATAAGCTCAGGTGTGATTTCTTTTTTAGAATCAGGAGATATAAGATCTTTTAATGTCTGTTCAGCGAATTCTACAGTAATAGGTGTATGCGATAACTTTGAAAATGCAGATAACTTTGTAAGTGCACCCTCAAGCTCCCTTATACTTGACTTTATATGGGTTGCTACGTAATCCTGTACATCATATGGAATATCAAGTGATGATAATTCGGCTTTTCTTTTTATAATAGCCATCTTAGTTTCGTATGTAGGAATCTGGATATCAACAGGAAGTCCCATCTCGAATCTTGTTCTTAGACGTTCCGAAAGAGTTTCCATTTCCTTAGGTGGCTTATCAGAAGATATAACAATCTGCTTTCTATCCTGATATAAAGAGTTAAAGGTATGGAAGAACTCTTCCTGTGTAGATTCCTTACCTATAATAAACTGTATATCATCAATAAGAAGCACATCAATGTTACGGTAACGGTTTCTGAAAGCAGCATTCCCTTTTTCAGCATTTTCTTTATTACGGATGGCATCTATAAGCTCATTGGTGAAAGTTTCACTTGTTACATACAATACCTTTTTATTAGGATTGTTTTCGATAATAAAATGTGCAATAGCCTGCATAAGATGAGTCTTGCCAAGTCCAACACCACCATATATAAAAAGTGGGTTATATACTTCGCCAGGCGATTCGGCAACAGCTACAGAGGCTGCATGTGCAAGGCTGTTATTGTTACCAACGACAAATGTGTCGAATGTATAATTAGGATTAAGATTAAGGGAAAGATTGTTAGAATTGTTATTATCTTTCTTAGGCTCCTCTTTTTTTATCTTTTCTTTTTTAATCTTTTCCTCATGTTCAAGGTCTTCATCGGATATAAGACGGATCGTGTATTTATCATCCATAACCTCACAGACAGTTATTTCAAGAAATTCACGATATTTCTTTTCTATGAGGGATACACCCATACGGCCCTTAGATACTAATAAGGTAATTACGTTATCATCTACTGAATATATCTTAAGGGGTTTAATAAATGTATTAAAGGAAATATCCTGTATGTCGTATTCCTCTTTAAATATTTGAAGGATTCTATCCCAGCTGTTAATTAATTCTTCCATAATAATTGCCTTTCTGGCTGTATTAGAATGATAAAAAAACATTCCTTTATAATCATAAAGCATTTGTGGATTTTTTTCAATAAAATTGTGGATAACTTAAAAAATCTTTAAAAAATTCCGTGTTATACAAAATTGTGTTGATAATATATAAACAAAAAAAACATAGGAAAATAGCGGAAAATAGCAAAAAAACACACATGTAATCACAAAAAATAGAAAAGTTATGCACAAGTTATGCACATGTTGTGCATAACTCTGTATAAGGTGTGGATAGATGTGAATATGATTGTTTAATTGAATATTAGTTAGTGACGAACGGACGACAAATATAAGCTACAGGCAGTCCTGCACACTATGTTCAAT
>OGLN01002771.1_pt1 | contig 10410 bp, 10 predicted proteins | sample 1572641 | NCBI WGS metagenome assembly OGLN01 (sample SAMEA2581903, study PRJEB24529) | metagenome | biome: Human gut stool | place: China | collected 2011
AACTATGTTTGTAAATTGATTTTATTGGACTGTAGTTAAACCGCGATCTTATAATAATTATAATGAGAGGATGAAGAATCCGGCAAAAAATGAACAATATATTCCTTATCCAATATGTACTTATATCTACGTTGCTGTAAATTTTTTTCCTCTAAAGGCTTAACTCACATAATACAAAAAATTTCAGAGGAGTGTGATTTTCATGAAAAAGACTATGTCGAAAAAAATTGTTGCCATTATGGTTTGCACTGCTGCTTTGGCCGGTATTTATGGTGGGCCGGTGTACGCAGAGAGTTTGTACAAAGGCAATCTAAGTGATATAGTATATGTAAAAGGAGGATCTACAGGGTTCCCCCGTATTACCGACCTTGATTTGGATAAAGTTACAATTGATGGCACTAATGGCTCTATTACTATAAACGGTCAAAAAATCCAAACTGATAATATGAATAATATTTATGTAAATACAGGTCTCCATACCACAGGCCAAATTACTGTAGATGATCATTTGTCTGTTAGTAGAAACGCGACTGTAAAAGGCACACTGGCAGTTGGTACAGATGGCGGCCAATTCATTGTAGGCGAAAATGGTGCTATCAGTGCTGCCGGCGGCAACTTCTCTGTAGCAGCTGATGGTGCAACAGCAGTAAAATCTACCCTTGATGCGGAAGGAAAGTCAACCCTCAAAGGAGGTTTAGAAGTTACCGGTGGTGCTACTACAGACACAATGTCTGTTACCGGCGCTGCAACTGCTGGTAGCCTAAACGTTACCAACAACGCAGCTGTTGGCGGCGGTTTAAATGTTACCGGTGGCACTACTACAGATACCTTGACTGTTACTGGCAATTCTAACCTCCAAGGTGACCTGACTGTTACCGGCGATTCTAAACTTAACGGTAAACTCGAAGTTGATGGCACTTTTTCCGCTGCAGAAGGCAATTTCTTTGTAGCAGCTGACGGCGCAACAGATATTGCTGCGAACCTGAATGTTAAAGATGACATCGTTTCCGAAGGAGGCGACGTTAAAATCAAAGACAAAAACACTAACGAAATCAAACTTTCCGACCTTGGCTATCTCGGTGATCTGGATCAAGAACTGACTGCTCATTCTGAGTACAACGGCACTGCAGTTGGAGCCTTCAATGCAAAGGCTGCTATCCGCCGCGGCGAAATCGCCCGCCTTGATAACCGTATCGACGAACTGGATACCCGCGTAAATAAGGTTGGTGCAATGGCTGCTGCTATCGCTTCCCTGAAATCTATCGGCTACTCCCCCGAAGCTCCTACCGAATTCTCCGTTGGCGTAGGCCAGTACAAAGGTAAAACCGGTATTGCTCTTGGCTTCTTCCACTATCCGAACAAAGACTTCATGCTGAACTTCAGCATGTCCAGCTCCAGCGGCGAAATGATGGGCGGCATTGGTGCAACCTGGCGCTTTGGCAAGGCTAAAGGCTAGACAGATAATCAGCAGACCTTCACATCGGTGTATGCAAACTAAAGCTTTAGTAAAGCAACAATAAAATAGCTGTTATCGAATACTGGTGTCATCCGCGTGGCACCAGTATTCTTATGTCAAGATAATGACGCACTCCCAAACTAAAAATCAAATTTTTCTTAAAATGCTTTTAAAAGACTTTACTAATTGAGAAAAAAGAGTTATGATTATATATAGAATAGGCTTTTAAGCTATATTTAATTGGAGGTAATGTAAATGAAAAAATTAGTTTTAGTCTTAACTATGCTGCTTGCATTTGCATTTAGCAGTCTGGCATTTGCTGCTGACGGCGGCGATTTGGACAAGGAGCAAAGAACCGCTGAAAAGATGATGACAGCTCTTGAAGGTGATGCTGCTACCAGCTATGCAACATTTGCTCCGGCTCTTAGCGCTGAACTGAGCAAAACAATGGACCAGAAAAACTTCACTGCTATCCAAAGACAGGTTAAGCAACAATTTGGTTCCTTAAAGGAAACTAAATTTTTCAGCTTTGAGCGCTATGACCAGGCAGATAAGGTAACCTATATCGCAGGCTTCTCCAAAGAAAAAATCGTAGTTATGTCCTTTGTCTTCGGCAAAGATGCTAAGTTGCAAAACTTCAGCTTCTCTCCGTACAAAGCACCGGAACAAGCTCCTGCTGAAAAGAAATAAGACCTTTTGCACTGCATCCTGCTGCCCAAGCCGTGGGATGCAGTTTTTTATTGCTTATAACCAACCTTTCGCTTATAATTAACTTATCCAAAAATTTTTAGGGAGTAGGTATATATTTATGGAAAGAGAAAGCTTTTCCTCACGTCTTGGCTTTATTTTAATATCTGCCGGCTGTGCTATCGGCTTATGCAATGTCTGGCGTTTCCCGTTTATTACGGGCTTATACGGAGGTGCCTCCTTCGTTTTAATTTATCTTTGCTTTTTGCTGCTTTTGGGCTTGCCCATCATGGTAGCGGAATTTGCTGTCGGCCGTGCTAGTGTACGCAGCGCTGCAAAATCCTTCGACGTACTGGAGCCTGCCGGTACAAAATGGCATCTTTATAAATACGGTGCTATTGCCGGCAACGTTCTTCTGATGATGTTCTATACCACGGTTTCCGGCTGGATGCTGTATTATTTCTACAAAATGGCTGTCGGCGGCTTTGTTGGTCTGGACGCCAAAGGTGTCGGCAACGTTTTCGGCAGTCTGCTGAGCGACCCCGTAACTATGGCAGGCAATATGATTATTATCGTTCTCTCCTGCTTCGGTGTCTGCTATCTAGGCGTCAAAGCCGGCGTTGAGCGTATCACCAAAAATATGATGGCCTGTCTGCTGCTGCTCATGCTGATTCTGGCAATAAACTCCATTACTCTGCCCAACAGTTCCGCAGGTCTTAAATATTATCTCTATCCTGACTTCAACAGAGTGCTGGAGCACGGTATCCGCGAGGTAGTTTTCGCCGCTATGGGACAAGCCTTCTTCACGCTGAGCCTTGGCATCGGCGCACTGGCTATCTTCGGCAGCTACATCGGCAAGGAACAGCGCCTGACCGGTGAAGCAATGTGGATTATGGCACTGGATACCTTTGTAGCGATTGTTTCCGGCCTAATTATTTTCCCGGCCTGCTTCAGCTTCGGCATCAACCCCGACAGCGGTCCAAACCTGCTGTTCATCACCCTCCCCAACGTGTTCAACGCCATGAGCGGCGGCCGTATCTGGGGTACTCTGTTCTTCCTGTTCATGCTTTTCGCAGCCATGTCTACAGTAATCGCTGTATTCGAAAACATTACCTCCTGCATCTGCGATTTAACCGGTTGGGAGCGCAAAAAGACTATTCGCTTTAACATTATCGCGATTATCCTGCTTTCCCTGCCCTGCGTGCTGGGTTTCAATCTGTGGGGCCACATTCAGCCCTTGGGCAAAGGCACCTGCATTCTTGACCTCGAAGACTTCCTTGTCAGCAACAATTTGCTGCCCTTGGGCAGTCTGATTTATCTCAGCTTCTGCACCAGCCGTTACGGTTGGGGCTGGGATAACTTTATTGCAGAGGCAGATACCGGTAAGGGCATTCCCTTCCCCAAATGGATTCGCTTCTATGCTACCTACATTCTGCCGCTGATAGTGCTGTATATCTTCTTCAACGGATACTATGCTATGTTCGTAAAATAAGGTTGCGTTGACAGTTTACGTCAGTGCATTTATAATTATTATATAAATATAAGAACAAAAAGAGGTAAGACTAATATGAGTAAAATTATCCTGACCGGCGACCGTCCTACCGGACGTCTGCATGTAGGCCACTATGTAGGCTCTCTGCGCCAGCGTGTACAGCTGCAAAATTCTGGTGCATATGATAAGGTATATATCATGATTGCTGATGCCCAGGCGCTTACAGACAACGCTGAGCATCCGGAAAAGGTACGTAAGAACATCATCGAGGTAGCACTGGATTATCTGGCATGCGGTCTTGATCCTGCTAAATCTACCCTTTTCATTCAATCTATGGTACCGCAGCTGACCGAGCTGACCTTCTACTATATGAACCTGGTTACTGTATCCCGTCTACAGCGTAACCCGACCGTTAAGAACGAAATCAAAATGCGTAACTTTGAAGCAAGCATTCCTACCGGCTTCTTCTGCTATCCTATCAGCCAGGCTGCAGATATTACCGCTTTCCGCGCTACTGTAGTGCCTGTAGGCGAAGACCAGCTGCCGATGCTGGAGCAATGCAAGGAAATCGTGCACAAGTTCAATTCCGTGTACGGCGAAACTCTGGTTGACCCGGATATCATGCTGCCGCAAAATGATGCCTGCCTGCGTCTGCCCGGCATTGACGGCAAGGCTAAGATGAGCAAATCCCTGGGCAACTGCATTTATCTTTCCGATGAACCGGAGGATATCAAAAAGAAGGTTATGTCCATGTACACCGATCCTGACCATGTACGCGTAGAGGATCCCGGTAAGATTGAAGGCAATACTGTTTTCACCTATCTGGACGCTTTCAGCACTGAAGAGCACTTTGCCAAATTTCTGCCGGACTATGCTAACCTGGACGAGCTGAAGGCTCACTACCAACGCGGTGGTCTGGGTGACGTAAAGGTTAAGAAGTTCCTCAACAACGTGCTGCAGGACGTGCTGGAGCCCATCCGTGAGCGCCGTCACTATTGGGAGCAACGCATCCCTGAGGTTTATGAAATCCTGCGTGCAGGCAGCAAGGAAGCTGAAGCTGCTGCTGCTGCAACTCTGCATGACGTACGCGAGGCAATGCGAATCAACTACTTCGATGACGAAGCTTTGATGAACCAGCCCTACGAAAAACAACACTAAGCCATATACTGCAATCCCCTCTTTCCGAACAGGAAGAGGGGATTTTTTTGTGCGCTATGAAGCCCGTAAAGCTGCCTGCAGGCAAAATAAAAGACCTACGGTATTGCTACCGTAGGCCGATATTGTAATGTTATTCCTGATTCTTTACATGCAGCTGTGCTAGCGCCTGCTTAGCAGCATGCTGCTCCGAATCTTTTTTAGTACGACCGCTGCCCTCGCCTATAACAGTATTCCCCAACATTACCTGAGAGGTAAATACCTTGTTATGCTCCGGACCGGTGCTGCCTAAAAGAACATAATGAATATCTGCATCGCCGTCACGCTGCAGATACTCCTGCAAACGTGTCTTGTAATCATTAAAGATACCATGGCGACAGATGAAATCTATTTCCGACTGCATCATGCCCAACAGGTAGGCCTGTACGACCTCAAAGCCCTGATCTAGGTATATAGCACCCAAAACAGATTCAAAAGCATCAGCCAGGATGGAGGGGCGCTCGCGTCCTCCGCTCAGCTCCTCGCCCTTGCCCAGCTGCAGATAGTCACCCAGATGAATCTTTTTGGCATATTCATACAGAGAGCCTTCGCAAACCAGATAAGCACGCAGCTTGGTGAGCTGGCCTTCAGCCAAATCAGGAAAGTTCTTATACATGTAGGTGCTCACGATAACGCTGAGCACGGAATCACCCAAAAACTCAATCCGCTCATTATGATGCGGTTTAGGATACTGCTTAGCTTCATGGGCATAAGATGTATGGGTCAGAGCCATGTCAAGAAGCTCTAAATCATGCATATGGATACCCAGCCCCTGGCAGAAGCTCTGCAGCTGCTGTGTACGTTTTTCCTGCATTTTAATCAATCCTGCTTATTAATCAACGTATTTTTTGAATACGATAGAAGCGTTGTGACCACCAAAGCCCAGGTTGTCGCTCAGTGCAACATTAACAACTTTCTTACGAGCTTCGTTCGGTACATAATCCAGATCCAGCGGACCTTCCGGATCGTCCAAATCCTTATCCTGGTAGTTGATGGTCGGCGGAATGATATCGTTTTCGATAGTCATAACGGTAGCAATAGCTTCTACACCGCCGGCAGCGCCCAGCAGATGGCCGATCATGGATTTGTTGGAGCTGATGCACAGTTCGTAAGCATGCTCGCCAAATACCTTCTTGAAGGCAATGGTTTCGCCCAGGTCATTACGATGGGTAGAAGTACCATGAGCGTTGATGTAGTCAACCTCTTCCGGTTTTACGCCAGCGTCAGCAACTGCTGCAGCGATGCAGGCTGCCGGAGTTTCGCCGGTCGGGTCCGGAGCGGTGATGTGGTATGCGTCGCAGTTCATAGCAAAGCCGGCCAGCTCAGCATAGATGTGTGCGCCACGAGCCTTAGCATGCTCCAGCTCTTCGAGAACCAGAACGCCTGCGCCTTCACCCATTACAAAGCCATCACGCTTTTTATCAAACGGGCAGGATGCTGCTTCAGGGTTTTCATTGTTGGTGGACAGAGCCTTCATGTTAGCAAAGCCTGCGATAGCAATCGGAGAAACTGCAGCTTCGGTGCCGCCTGCCAGCATTACGTCAGCATCACCGTATTGAATGGTGCGCAGAGCGTCGCCGATGCAGTTGGTGCCGGTAGCACATGCAGTTACGATAGCGGTGTTAGGACCTTTCAGACCGGTTGCAATAGCAATCTGGCCTGCAGACATGTTCGGAATTTCCATCGGAATGAAGAACGGGCTGATTTTGGACGGGCCTTTGGAACCCAGCTTCAGGGATTGCTCCAGGAATGTGTGGATGCCGCCGATACCGCTGCCAACGCAAACGCCGCAGCGCAGAGGATTTTCCTTGCTCATATCCAGCTTAGCATCTTCGATAGCCAGCTTAGCAGCAGCAACTGCAAAGTGGGTTACACGGTCCATACGCTTGCCTTCTTTTTTATCGATGAAAGCAGTGTAATCAAAATCCTTAACCTCACCGGCAATCTTTACTGTGAAATCAGTAGTGTCAAACTGACTGATAGGGCCGATACCGGATTTACCGGCAACCAGGTTATTCCAGAAGGTATCCTTGCCGATACCGATAGGAGTTACAGGGCCAACGCCAGTTACTACAACTCTTCTTTTACTCAAAATAGTTCACCTCATAATCAAATTTTTGAAATTTCATCCTTTATACGCCTGAAGATTTCTTTTACAGGCAGTATTTCCTTGATTTTCCACATATTGGCACCGGTGAAAACAAGACCGGTTTCTACGTCACCCTGCTGCGCACGTGTCAGCGCTCTGATAATACAGAAGCTGTGGGTGCAGTGCTTTAAGCACAAATCGCAGGTGGTGGGTTTAGGAGCTTTATTTTCTAAAGATAACTGTGCAAAGGGATTGCGGATAGCACGTCCCTTATAGCCTACAGGGCTATCAATCTGCACAACATCTTCTTTAGTCATTTTAAGATAGAATTCTTTTAAAGCAGGTGCGCCGTTGGATTCCTCACTGGCAGCAAATCTGCTGCCCATCTGCACACCGCTTGCGCCCAGCTTCAAAAGCTCGGCAACATCACTGCCGCAGACAGCGCCGCCGGCAGCAATAACAGGTATATTAACGGATTTAACAATCTCCGGAAGTATCTCTTTAATAGATTGCTGGGTTCCCAAGTGACCGCCTGCTTCGGTGCCTTCGACAACGATAGCAGAAGCTCCCAGCTTCTCAGAAATCTTAGCCAGTTTTACAGAAGAAACAATCGGTACTACTTCGACACCATATTTACGTCCGACGGCAAAAATATCTCTTGAAAAACCGGCGCCGGCTACGATTAAATCTATTTTCTCTTGTGCAGCGGTAGTAATCAGACCTAAAAACTCTCTTGCCGCAAACATTGCATTAATACCGATAATACCTTTGCCACCTGTAAGTTTTCTTGCCAGACGTATTTCTGTACGCAGTTCGTCAAAGCTCATGCCGGACGCTGCGATAAGTCCTATACCGCCTTCTTTAGCTACAGCAGCTGCCAAACGGGCTGTAGACAGCCTGATAGCCATGCCTCCTTGTATAATCGGTACTTCAGCAACAAGCTTACCGATTTTCAGCACTGGTAGTTTCAACAAATATCCCCCATTTCAGGACTAAAGTAGAGTAGCTTGTGTCCGGGAACCCACAAGGGGTTCCCTAAACATAAGCAGGTAAAGCATTATTTTTCTTCATCCAGCAGTTTAACAGCGTCAGCTACAGTGCGGATTTTTTCAGCTTTTTCATCAGGGATTTCAACACCAAATTCCTCTTCGAAAGCCATGATCAGCTCAACGATATCGAGGGAGTCAGCGCCGAGATCATCGATGAAAGCGGATTCCATCTTTACTTCGTCAGCGTCAACGCTCAGTTGTTCAACAGTGATGTCTCTTACTTTGTCGAAAGTGCTCATTACGATTCACCTCCTTCCAATAGGTAAAGTTGCAGGTCTCCCAAACGGGCCCCCTATTACATTACCATACCACCGTCAACATGTAAAGTCTGTCCGGTAATATAATTGGCGTCATCGCTCACAAGGAAGACAACAGCCTTGGCAATATCAGTAGTTTCACCCAATTTGTGTAAGGGTATGGAAGTCAGCATACCTTCAACAACTTTGTCGGAAAGTACACTGGTCATATCAGTTTTAATAAATCCGGGAGCAACAGCGTTCACGTTAATACCGCGAGCAGCTACTTCCTTCGCTACGGATTTGGTAAAACCGATTACGCCGGCCTTAGCAGCAGCGTAGTTAGCCTGTCCAGCATTGCCCATCAGACCAACGACAGAGCTGATGCTGACAATTTTGCCGGCTTTTTGTTTCATCATGTATTTGATAGCAGCCTTGGTGCAGTTGAACACACCCTTCAGGTTGGTGGTCAGAACTGCGTCCCAATCCTCTTCTTTCATACGCATCAGCAGACCATCGCGGGTAATGCCTGCGTTGTTTATGAGGATATCAATGCGGCCGAATTCTTTTACAACTTCGTCTACCATAGCAGTAGCAGCTTCGTTGGAGGAAATGTCTGCCTGTACTACGAAAGCCTTGCGGCCCATAGCTTCGATTTCTGCAGCAACCTCTTTAGCGGCAGCTTCACTGCCTGCGTAGTTTACAACAACATCAGCACCTTCTGCAGCGAGAGCCAGTGCGATTGCACGGCCGATACCACGGGAAGCGCCGGTTACGAGGGCTTTTTTACCTTCTAATTTCATTTTGAGTTCTCCTTATCCTTCAATTCATCAACTGTCTTTTATTCTTCACAAATACATACTGCATGTACATATAGGGGAACCACGAAGCGGACAGTTCAGCTTGGTGAATTATTTATTCAGCTCAGCTAAGGTTTTTTCCAGACTTGCAGCGTCTTCTACGTTCAGAGCCATCATACCTTTGGCAATCTTCTTGGTGAAGCCGGTCAGAACCTTGCCGGGGCCAACCTCAACAAAAATGTCTACGCCGCCTGCAACCATGTTGCGTACGCTGGTTTCCCAGAGAACAGGCATAGCAGCTTGTTTAACGAGCAGCTTTTTGATTTCTTCGCCGCTGGTAACTTCCTGAGCGGTTACGTTAGCAACAACAGGTACGGTGATATCTTTGATTTCAATCGGAGCCAGAACCTCAGCCAGACGGTCGGCAGCGGGCTGCATCAGAGTGCTGTGGAAAGGAGCACTTACAGGCAGCAGAACTGCGCGTTTTGCACCGGCAGCCTTCAGAGCTTCGATAGCTTTATTTACAGGATTAACTGCGCCTGCGATAACAACCTGACCGGGGCAGTTGAAGTTTACTGCTTGAACTGCTTCGCCGGATTCAGCTTCTACGCTGCGGCAGATTTCTACGATTTTGTCGCTGTCCAGACCCAGGATAGCAGCCATGCTGCCTTCGCCTACGGGAACAGCCTCTTGCATGAACTGGCCGCGTTTGTTAACAATGCGTACAGCGTCAGCAAATTTCAGAGCGCCGGTGTTTACCAGTGCGCTGTATTCGCCCAGGCTGTGGCCTGCAGCGATATCGCAGCTTACGCCATGCTCCTTCAGAACTGCTGCACAGGCAGTGCTGGCAGTCAGAATAGCAGGCTGGGTGTTAGCGGTCAGCTTCAGGTCTTCAGCAGGACCTTCGAAGCACATTTTGCTGATGGAATAGCCAAGAGCGTCATCAGCCTCTTCAAAAATCTGTTTTACAACAGGATATTCATCATAAAAAGCTTTGCACATGCCAACGGTCTGAGAACCTTGGCCGGGGAATACGAATGCGATTTTACTCATCGTGTAAATTACCTCTCTTTCGATAATAATTAACTTTCGATAATAATCAAATACTACCAAGACAAACGAGAAGGGTTTAGATACGAGTAATGGCGACGACGGCGTACTACTGCTACTCCTAGAAGCCATTACGAAGTAGATGGGCCCTTATCGTTTGGATTATTTACTCCATTTGAGAACAATAGCTGCCCAGGTCAAACCTGCACCAAAGCCGTCAAGAATAATGTTGTCGCCTTTTTTCAGAGCGCCGGCCTTTTGAGCCTCGCACAGAGCGATAGGAATAGATGCAGCAGAGGTATTAGCGTATTTGTCTACGTTTACCCAAACCTTATCCATCGGCATCTTCAGACGCTT
>OGLN01002781.1_pt1 | contig 10376 bp, 9 predicted proteins | sample 1572641 | NCBI WGS metagenome assembly OGLN01 (sample SAMEA2581903, study PRJEB24529) | metagenome | biome: Human gut stool | place: China | collected 2011
GAATAAGCACACACGGCCATGATGACAACAGCCCGTATCGCAAAAAGATAAATCACTGATAAAAAAGAAACAAATAATTTAAAACCATACTGAACATGAAGAAGTATTTTAAGTTCATTGTCGCAGCACTTATCGTTCTGATATTCATCGGAACATTCGTGTTCCTTTACCAAAAGTCGCAGCCCAAGCCGCTGACTTATGGAGAGTTTACTCCTAAGTTTACTGACATCTACAAGACCACGGTCATAACTGGCACGATAGAGCCACGCGACGAGGTGGAGGTTAAGCCGCAGATAAGCGGTATCATCACCGAGATTTACAAGGAGGCCGGCGACATGGTCAAGGCCGGTGAGGTGATAGCCAAGGTGAAGGTCATTCCCGACATGAGCCAGCTAAGCTCTGCCGAAAGCCGCGTACGCCTTGCCGACATCAACCTTAAGCAGGCTGAAATAGACTTCCAGCGCGAGAAGGGACTCTACGACAAGCAGCTCGTGAGCGCCGACGAATACGACAAAGTGCGCCAGACGCTCAATCAGGCTAAAGAGGAAAAGGCAGCTGCCATTGACGCCCTCGAGGTGGTACGCGACGGTGTGTCGCGCAGCAATGCCAGCGCAAGCAGCACTCTCATACGCTCAACCATCAGCGGACTTATACTCGACATTCCTGTAAAGGTGGGCAACTCGGTAATCCTGAGCAACACTTTCAACGACGGAACCACCATAGCATCGGTTGCAGACATGGGCGACCTTATATTTAAAGGCAACATCGACGAGACCGAAGTGGGACAGCTCGTAACCGGCATGGAAATGAAGATTACCATTGGCGCACTGCAGAACCTGAAATTCAACGCACAGCTCGAATACATTTCGCCGAAGGCAACAGAGAACAACGGAGCCAACCAGTTTGAGATAAAGGCCGCCGTAAGCGTGCCTGAAGGCAACAAGATACGTTCGGGCTACAGCGCCAACGCCGAGATAGTGCTGGCAAGTGCGAAGAACGTGTTGACCGTGCCCGAAAGCGCTATAGAGTTCAGTGGCTCAGACACCTTTGTCTACATCGTGAAGGGCAGCGGCGAGGACAAGACCTACGAGCGCAGGAAGGTTACAACCGGACTGAGCGACGGCGTGAACATACAGATAAAGAGCGGCCTGTCGGCCAAAGACCGTGTGCGCGGACCCAAGAAGGTTACCGACGACGGTGCAGACGAATAAAACTAACCAAAAAGCTCATTTGACATGAAAACCATAATAACCTCAATAGCCCTCATGGCAGCAACCGCCGCCGGAGCGCAGACTGAGCAGGCCGCACAGGGATGGTCGCTGCGCCAGTGCATCAGCTATGCCCTTGAGCACAACATCACCGTGAAGCAGCAGGACGTTACCAAGCAGCAGCGCGAGATAGACCTCAACACGGCAAAGAACAGCCGTCTGCCCTACCTCAACGGTTCGGCGTCACAAAACTGGTCGTTCGGACGCGGTCTGACATCAGAGAACACCTACTCTGACACCAACACCAGCAGCACGTCTTTCTCGCTGGGCACAAGCGTGCCACTGTTCAGCGGACTGAAGATTCCGCGCACCATAGAGCTCAACAAGCTCAACCTTGAAGCAGCCACAGCCGACATGGAAAAGGCGCGCAACGACATCAGCGTGCAGGTGGCACAGGCATACGTGCAGATTCTCTATGACCTGGAGATGCGCGACGTGGCACAGCGCCAGATTTCAATAGACTCAATGCAGGTAGCAAGGCTCAAGGAGATGTACCGCAACGGCAAGGCAAGCGGCGTTGACGTAGCACAACAGGAAGCCACGCTGGCCCAAAGCCGACTGACATACACACAGGCCGACAACGACTACCGGCTGGCACTGCTCGCCCTGACACAACTGTTGGAACTGCCCTCGCCCGAGGGTTTCGCCATAATTCGTCCCGATGCCGGCGGCATTGATCCGTCGGCCGGGGCAGTTCCCCCGTCGCCCGACGAGATTTATCAGGAGGCCATCACCTTCAAGCCCGAAATAAAAGCAGAGCTCTACAGGCTGAAAAGCACCGAGATGAACATCAAGATAGCCCAAAGCGCCCTGCTGCCCACGCTGTCGCTTAACGCCGGCATAGGTTCAAACTATTACAAGACAAGCGGATTCAAAGCCGAAAGCTTCGGCAGACAGATGCGCAACAACTTCAGCCAATATATAGGTCTGAGCCTCAACGTGCCGATATTCAACCGCTTCGCCACGCGCAACAGCATACGCTCGGCAAAGCTTGAACGCGAAACTCAGCAGCTTCAGCTCGACAACGTAAGGAAAAACCTGTATAAGGAGATACAGCAGGCATACTATAACACCATTGCCGCACGCGCCAAATACGAAAGCAGCATGGAGGCCAGCCGCAGCAACAAGGCAGCCTTCGACCTCATGTCGGCAAAATATGAATACGGCAAGGCCAACATCACAGAGTTTAACGAGGCAAAGAACAACTGGCTGAAGGCCGAAAGCGACCTCGTGATAGCCAAATACGAATATGTCTACGACACAAGCCTCATCGATTTCTACCGCGGCAAGGAGCTCGACTTCTGAAATTAATTCCTAATATACCGTTATGGCCAAGCAGTAATCAGACAAAGATGGTCTGCACTGCACGCCCCAAGACATCAATACCTCTGCAAAAGTTAAGGCAATACTGCCGGCAGAACCTTTGCAGAGGTATTTTTTTATCCCATTAATGACGCCAAACAGTGCGAATACAAAAAAGTGCCATATCAAACTTTCATCCGAAAGTATTGATATGGCACTCAAATTATTTTAATCAGTCATTCAGGAATAAGCCGTCATCCTAAACGACAATAATGCAAGAGTCGTCTTATTATTTTACAACCTTAACAGCCTTGCTTGTTCCGTCAGCATACTTCATAACCATGATGCCTGCACCCTTCTGGATGTTGCTTATGCGACGGCCAGAGAGGTCGAAATATTCTGTAGAAACAACGTCCTTGTTCACACCGTCATTAACAACGTTTTCAACGCCTGCTGTACCAGCCTTTGCAATCTTGCTGTTCTTGTGGCTCGTTGAGAAACCAATACCCTGCTGAGAAGCAAAAGCGTCAATCAGATCATAATTGCTGTCCTGAACATATGAATCGCTTGCAGCGTCATATGTAAAGTCGATATTGCCATCATAAAGCTGATTGACAGACAATTTAGCCAATATTATGTCGTCTGCAAGTGTCTGGAACAGAGGGAATGTGAGTGCAGACTCGGTGTAAACAGCACAAGTCCATGCTGTAGAATAGTCAGCGAGAATGTTACCCTGGCCATCATCCATCTTTTCTGTGAAAAGACCGTTTACATAGCATACTTCCTGATTACCCAAGTTAAGGTTAATCATAGATACAGTGCCTTCATGATTCTTTCCGTCATAATCTGTATATGAATAATTGTGAGTAGTAGGTGCCGGGAAATACTCTGCAGGAATATAATTTAAGCTACCAGCGATTGTATAGTATCCATTATAAGTGTCGTCAGTAATTGCCAGATAGCTGTCCTGATAATCCTTAGCATAAATCTGTCCTGTTGCTTTATCATAAGTGAGCACTACCGGATTCTCCTTATCAAAAGTAACATTGCCAGACTGATCAACATGTGCTCTGCACAAGAAGACTTCAGAACCCTGAATTGAGCCTATTTTCTGGCAGTTGTCAATGGTTATCTCTGTGCCGGCAGCATTGAGTGTTCCTGTTATCTTTGCATCAGGAAAAATGCTGGCGTATAACATATTGGAGAAAGTAACCTTGCCGTCATTTCCAAACTCAACATCGGCAGCCACATGGAATCTTGTTGAAAATCCTATATTATAGGCACAATCAACATAATCAAGATAATAATTTGGCGCATTCTTTTCAGCTGCATTGGCTTTTGCCTTTGCCATACCTGCAGAAATTCTTGTTGTCTGTGCCTTTGTTACAGTCCTCTCTGTCAAAGGATTAACGTCTACTTTTGTCATCAGTTTCAATGGTGACTGTGCAAACATACTCACTGAAAAAAACAGTGCAGCTACGAGTAAAAATTTTTTCATAATAATTAATGATTTAAGTTAATAAATAAGAGCTTTTTTAAAAGTGCTGCCAAATATAATAATTATTTGCCAAAGAATAACAAGCTTATATAGTTTTAATTATTTTTTATACTTATTCGACCAGTTTTTATACAAATTTATCAGTACGGCATTGAAAGACATACATCTTTCGCCATCATGGTTCTGTATCAAAAAAATTAGTGCCGACAACAGAAAACTTTTTTATTTTGACGCTCTCAGAGTGGCGATGCCCGTCACGAATACAGCTTCGGGACGTAAAAAGTGCCAAAAACGTAAAATCAAGACAATCAACTGATATACTGACAGTTACACATTTTCAAGCAGAAAAAGCAAAGAGTTAAAAAATATTACTCTGCCGTTTACCACACAAAAGTGGGCCGTTTACGATGTCTGAGTGGCTCACTTTTATGGTTAAACGCAGCGATTTAGCCGTGAAAAACGGCTCTTTCAAGAGAAAAGACAAGCGATAAAGACAACAGATGTTAATACAAACAGGCATTACAGTCCAACGGTTTAACATCTGTTATATATTTGATTTCTATTTCACAGAAAACTTTATACATAATAATGTAAAAAGTTTTCGGATGAATATGTATTTTACAGGAGATTTATTAGTGTGCATATAAAGCATCTCCGACAAGCACCGAAACAAATTTGAAAATACATCTTTTTCAGATTACAGGCATATATGTTAATCTAACATCCTCTGAAAAAATTATTGCTGTCCGTATGATATATATATATGGACAGCAATAAAAGGATGCAAGATATTTTCTTGTAAATTACAAGTCGCTATTTTTTATATCTATATTTTTGACCTGATTGACAGCATCAATGTAATCAATCCACAACTGATATTTGAATGCATAATCAGCTTCTTCTATTTTCAATTCTATGAAGCCCAACATAGGAGAGTCTTCTTGTATGGGAGGCTGCATGACTAGCCAATTATACGCATCGGAATAGTCGTTTTCTTTATCCTGCATATCATCGTGGACAAAAGAAACTGCATCGTATTTATTACCCAATGCCGCCTTATAAGAGGCAAAATCCACACGTGCATCACTTTTCGAATTATAAAGATAGTCAAACACCACCCTGCACATATAAACAATCTTTGACTTATTATTGTAAAAGACGTATATTTTTGCACTTTCATTAGTAAAATAGCCCTCGAAAAGTCTAACTCCAAGAGGCAAATACTTATTTGATGAAGATGGTCTGAGCCCCTTTTTAATGAGTTTGTTCTGAAATGACGTTATCGTTCCGTCTATAGGCAGTCCCATAAACGTCAGATGATGCTGACTGAAGCATAATATGGAAGTGCAGCATAAGAAGATAAATAGAATTAGCTTTTTCATATTGGCATAATTATCTTATTTTATTAATATAATGACGCTTGCATATACGCAGCCTCGTCACGGATTCTTGCGTATCAGCGTCAGTCCGTCGCGCAACGGCAAGAGGACTTTCTCTACGCGGCTGTCGTTCATCACGAAGTCGTTGAAGTTTTCGATGCCGGCAGTCTGGCGGTCGCTGCTCTTGGGCACTTCGAGCACATGGCCGTCCCACAGCGTGTTGTCGGCAAGGATGAAGCCGCCGGGACGGAGTACGGACAGCGCCATTTCGTAAGACTCGATATATGTGCGCTTGTCGCCGTCGATGAAAGCCATGTCGAACTCTATGCCCAGTTTTGGTGCCTCCTTTATGGCGTCGCCAATAATAAAGCGTATCTTGTCGGCCACGGGCGAGTTTTCAATCCACGGGCGCGTGAAGTCTTCCTGCTCGTCGTTTATCTCGTATGTATACACCATTCCGCCTTCTTCCAGTCCTTCCGCCATGCATATAGCGCTGTATCCGCTGAACGTTCCCACCTCAAGGATATTCTTCGGCCGTATCATCCTCACCAGCATCTTCAGCAGCCTGCCCTGCAGGTGTCCGCTCGCCATGCGTCCGCGCAGCAAGTGAACGTTAGTGGCACGCCACAGTCTGTAAAGATAGTCGCCCTCAGGGTCGATATGGGACAGAACGTAGTTTTCTAATTCAGAATTCATAATTCACAATTCGCGTTTTCTAATTCATAATTCACAATTCACGTTTCTAATTCATAATTCATAATTCACAATTCATAATTGGGACGCTTTCTTAATCTTTTAATTCTTAATTTTTAATTCTTAATTTCCTCCCCTTTCCTCCCAATTATGAATTATGAATTATGAATTGTGAATTATGAATTAAATATTATTCCTTCTATCGCAAGTCTGTAGGAGTCGAGACCGAAACCGCAGATGACGCCAAGGCAGGCGCACGAAATCATTGACTTATGGCGAAACTCCTCGCGCTTGTGTACGTTAGAGATGTGAACCTCAACAACGGGAGCTTTCAGCGAACGTATGCAGTCCTGCAGGGCTATGCTCGTGTGGGTGTAGGCTCCTGCGTTGAGCACTATGCCGTCGTAGGTGAATCCCACTTCCTGCATTTTGTTGATAAGTTCGCCTTCTATGTTGCTCTGATAATAGTCGATGTTTACATCTGGCATCTTTTTTCTCAGTTCGTCAAGATAAGCCTCAAAAGAGTTGCTGCCGTAAATCTCAGGCTCTCTACGCCCCAGCAGGTTCAGGTTGGGGCCGTTGATAATCATTATGTTCATAATATATCGCGGATTTATACTTTAAGCGGCAACATGCGTGTTGCCATAAGCAATATCGTTTATTGTGATGCAAAATTAATAAAAATAAGGTAAACGCAAGAATCATAAATAAAAAAACGGCGCGGCAAGCATCTTGCAAGATGCCTGCCGCGCCTTATCTATTATAATATATGTCTGCAATTATTTGCCGAAACGCTGTTTCAGTTTCTCGATCATGTCGCGTGTCATGGCGTCAAGGTCATACTCGGGTTTCCATCCCCACTCCTCACGCGCACATGTGTCGTCAAGAGAATTAGGCCAAGACTCGGCAATAGCCTGGCGCAGCGGGTCTACCTTATACACCATCTTGAAGTCAGGTATATATTCTTTTATCTTGTTGTAGATAATCTCCGGCTCAAAGCTCATAGACGCAATGTTGAACGAATTGCGGTGCTTCAGTTTTGACGGGTCGGCCTCCATAATCTCTATTGCGGCACGCAGTCCGTCGGGCATATACATCATATCCATATATGTGCCGGCTGCTATCGGGCACTCGAACTCCTCACCCTTTACGGCTGAGTAATAGATGTCAACTGCATAGTCGGTTGTACCTCCTCCGGGAGGTGTAACGTAAGAGATAAGTCCGGGGAAGCGCACAGAGCGTGTGTCAACGCCGAAGCGCACATTATAATAATTGCTGAGCAGCTCGCCCGAAACCTTCGTAACGCCGTACATGGTCTTTGGGTCGCGCACGGTGTCCTGCGGAGTCTTGTCCTTGGGCGTGTTGTCGCCAAACGAGCCAATCGAACTGGGAGTGAACACGGCGCATTGTTTCTCGCGCGCCACCTCAAGCACGTTGAAAAGTCCGCCCATGCCTATCGTCCAGGCAAGCTGGGGCTTCACCTCAGCAACGGCAGAAAGGATGGCAGCAAGATTGTATATTGTATCAATCTTGTATTTAGACACCACCTCGCCTATCTGTTCAGGCTTAGTAACATCAACGACCGCCGACGGTCCCGACTCCAGAAGTTCGCCCTTAGGCTCTGCTCCGGGAATATAACCGGCAACGATATTTCCATTGTAAAGTCCACGTAACTTCATTGTCAACTCCGACCCAATCTGGCCGGTAGAGCCAATAACTAAAACATTTTTCATACTATAAATATTAGATTTACAATTAATCTTGATACATGCACAATATCTTCAATGGACACGCCACAACAACGGCAACACGCACCGGCAGCCACAACAACGGCTGCCTAAGGGCAACGCCACACCGGAAATGGCCATGCACAACATCAAATTAAGGTTAACCTGCCGAACCGCCGCCACACCAAGACAACAGACATGGACGGCATGCCGAGGCAGCAATAAGCAGCAGCCGTACACAAAACGGCGCATACATATAATGCAAAGATATGAAGAAAAGATTATATTATAACAAAATTTATCGGATTATTTACTCTAATTTCAAAAAAAAACAAGAACTTTGTAAAATGAAAACATTGATGTTAAACTTAATCTAAGAATTATGTACGGAAAAATGAAAGAGTTCCTCACGAAGGAACTGGACGGCATAAAGGCCGCCGGCTTATACAAGAACGAGCGTATAATAACAACTCCGCAGAGAGCCGGAATAAAAGTTGGCGACGGACAGGAAGTGCTCAACTTTTGCGCCAACAACTATCTTGGACTTTCTGACAACACACGCCTTGCCGAGGCTGCGGAGAAAGCCATGAAGGAAAGAGGCTACGGAATGTCGTCAGTAAGATTCATTTGCGGAACACAAGACATGCACAAAGAGCTTGAAGCCGCAATTTCCGATTATTTCAAGACCGAAGACACCATCCTGTATGCTGCATGCTTCGATGCCAACGGAGGTCTGTTCGAGCCTTTGTTCACCGAAGAGGACGCCATCATATCTGACGCGCTCAACCATGCATCAATAATAGACGGCGTCCGTCTCTGCAAGGCTAAGAGATACCGCTACGCCAACGCCGACATGGCCGACCTTGAAAGATGCCTGCAGGAAGCACAGGCACAGCGCCACCGCATAATAGCAACGGACGGCGTGTTCTCTATGGATCGTCAGCCAAGAACCTATCTTATTATCCTGGTCCGCACCATCACGCAAATTGAAAAGAGCCGTATATTCTCCCATCTTCATGACCGCATTGTCGTCGGCAGCGAAGAAATCGAGCTGGCTGACAGAAGGGTTACACAAAGAAAACGTATAAGCCATCTGGCAAAGATTGGCGGTGACAGCAACAGACATCATCGCATGTCCTTGGTCGCGTCCGCTCTCCTGATTCTGCGCAATCGATTCGCCACTGCCCATAGGGTCAGTAAACGTACCTCTGATTAACTTCTTGATGCAGCCGTTGCCCACACCGTTATAGAAGTAGTTGACTACAAAATTCACCATTTCATCATCTTCAGTCAAAATACCGATAGCAAAGTAAGAGCACATATTCACCAAATCCCAGTTAGACCAATAGTGTTCGTCGCACGTTCCTTGATGTCTTGTCATGAAGTCCTTGTTTTTAGCAGCAAAGACGGTCAGCATCCACTCCTTGAATTTGGCAAAATCCTGTGGATTCTTGTTCTGATAATAATCGCGCATAATTTCACCGGCATTGGCGAAAGTATATCCTTGTGCACCGGCAGCAAGCATTTGGTTGGCATCGTTCGACTTTATTCCTTTACAACCTGCCACCCATGCATTCATCACCCGGACAGAAGCCTCGGCATACGCATCATCGCCCGTCAGTTTCCAAAGCAACGCCATCTGATAGGCAGCAGCGGCATCGTTCATAGCTTCCTGATAATGTTCCTTGCCATCGGCCGTGATACCTGTCCCATCGCCGCGGACGATGTATTCCAACCCCGTAGGCTGATAACTTTTCAGAGTATATCTACTGTTCTTCAACGTAGCAAACTCATCTTTCACCACTTGTGGTGCCGTGCCATCGTCCAAACTCTTCTTTACACGGTCGAAATCCGCTTGATTAAACATGGCACACGGGTGATTATATGTGTACTCCGCTTCTACCGGTACGTATACCTCTTCCGGCATTGTCAAGTCAATAGTTCCAAATTCATTCTCCTGACAGGAAGTCTGTACTGCCAGAAGCAGTACGAGACTTGATAATATCATTGTTTTTCCTTTCATATTCTTCCACTTATTTAATTACGTCATAAGTTATTCCTTCCGATTCGATGTATTTCTTTAAATCATCCATGTTCTTAAAGGTCTGCACCCAATATACATTATAATCTACCTGATGGTCGAGTGTCTTGATATCAGCATACTTAAACTGCAATGTTGTAAATTCCGCAACGGACCCCGTAGGCAGCAATTCGCCGGTAGCCCACTTCTGCGATTGCAAGTCATAGATAAACACATGGCTACCATCACTGCACTTATAGTCGTGAAGCCATTTGTTGTTATTACCGTCCAAGCCACCGCTATACTTATTACCATCGCAAGTACCGGATGCATCCAACGTGATATTACGGGCGGTCACTCCCTCCATATCTCTCAAATCGTCCATACGGATAGCGAAAATCGGATAATTGCCTGCATGAAGCCACGTCTTCGGATTCCAGCAACGGAAGTCACCACGTTGTGTTGTAGCATTATGTGTATAAGTAGTAA
>OGLN01002784.1_pt1 | contig 10371 bp, 9 predicted proteins | sample 1572641 | NCBI WGS metagenome assembly OGLN01 (sample SAMEA2581903, study PRJEB24529) | metagenome | biome: Human gut stool | place: China | collected 2011
GGAAGCCATAAAAAGATTCATAGCTTTTCTCAGAAAAAATCAGCGAGATAAAGCAATAAGCGCACTATTGCAGCACAGCCGTATTCCACAGAAAGAGCCAAGTACATTCGAAAACTTTGATTTCAGCAGAGTGACTGGCGAGCATGCAGCGCAGATAAGAAATCTTCCGAATCTGACAGCGCTATACTCAAGACATAATATAGCTTTTATCGGTCCTCCAGGTGTTGGAAAAACGCATTTATCAATGGCATATGGTAATGCCTGTTGCCAAAAAGGATTAAAAGCTTATTTCATAAAAGCCACAGAACTGAATGAAAAATTCACAAAGGCCCGAAGAACAGGCACTGAAAGCAGTGCAATATCTGGGCTTGTCAGACCATCATGTCTGATTATCGATGAAATCGGCAGAAGCATCTTCGACATGGAAAACACCCGTCTGTTTTTCGATATGATTGACCGAAGATGCAGTAAGGAAGGCCCAAACTGCATGATTTTCACCAGTAACCTAACACCAGATAAGTGGAGGGACTTCTTTCGAGAAGAGGATTCATTACTCTGTGCGTTAGATAGGACTTTTGATGCTGCCACCGTTTATCTCATGAAAGGTGAAAGCTATCGAGGTCGTAACCTGAAAACTTATTCGATAGAAATCAGTGATCCTACCGAATAATTGTCGATAATTAATTAGCCAAGCAGGTGCATTGGCTATTTCTAATGAGCTCGGATTGGTTGTTTCTACTGGACTCTGAGTGGTCGATTCCTCCGGGCTCTAACACTTCAAATTTTCCAAAATGCATCAGTAAATTCCCCCTTCTTTATTCAGGCAATAAATCATACATTCTTGTTCCGGATGGCGCTTCATTTCGACATAGGCAATCAGTGTCAGAATGAATGCTGCCTCTTTATCTGAAAGTTCTTTTGTGAATGGCTCCAGCTTGCTCCGGATCATGCGCATCCGCTGTGCAGCATCGGAAACTGATTCGGCCTCCTTGAATGTGTGCTCGGAATTCAAGAAATGGTACGCGACAGCGGCAAGCTTTTCTGTCTTGTCGGACGCAGTGCTTTTTCCATACTCAAACATGAGACACTTAACCTTGACGGGAAGCTCTGCATTCAGGACACGTCTGTCAGAAGGCTCGACATAAAGGCGGCCGCTTGCAAGCTCGATAAGCAGTGAATGGGCATCGTACGGCGGCAGTTCTGTGAAAGAGGGAAGCGATTTGCCACAGTTTTTGGAGAAATCTTCTGCGGGCTCCGGTTCAAAATGATCCACCTGGCACAAGACTGCTTCGACCCAGTCATTTTGATAGACTGCGGCAACACCCTGTTTGAGCTTGGAAAGCTCATCGATCTGATCGTCATTCAGTCCGATGGCTCTGCCGACCAGCTGGCGGTCAGTATAGTCCGGCAGACGCAAAATGATCTTCGTGTTGGTGTTCCGGATCACAGCTTCATCAAGAAGGCCCGGCGCTTGATCGGCGATGATAAAGCCTTCTCCATAGGTGCGCATCTCGGCAATCGCGTTTGCCAGCATTTCAACAGACTTTCCGGCCAGATCAGCGCCGACAGCGCCCTGCACGGTTGATGTTCGTTTTAAAAGATTGTGCGCTTCTTCCAGAACCGTGACATGCCGGAGCGTTTCATTCATACCGCCCTGTGACATTCGGTATTCCTGCAGCTTCATGACAAGCAGGCCCATAATGAGCGCTTTTGTCTCCGTAGAACCCACACGGCTGAGATCAACAATGACATTCCTGTCGAACAGGTCTGCGCTGTCCAGCTCATCGGCAGAGAAGATCATGCCGTTGATGCCGTTGGTCAGCGAACGCAGACGTGTACAAAGAGAGCCTTTGTAATCTCCCTTGCTGTCCGCAGAATACTGCGACTCATTCATGACCGCATCGATCTGCTGCAGCACGTCTATAAAGGTCGGGAAAAGATGCGCACTGTAGCGATTGCGGGATCTGCGCAGATCCCATCCGGCATCCACATAAGCCCGTTCGATGGCGTCCTTCAAAACTGCCGGCATAGCGGCATACATCGGCCAGCAAACGTTGAAGATCTCCACCAGACGATCCATATGCTCATACACGTGGACGTTCTCAGGGAAGCTGAAGGGATTCAGGCGCAGCAGCGCTGTTTCCTTGAGATTTGGATTGGTTCCGTAGACTGTGACATCGCTGCGGTTTCCGAAAACGGCTCTGTATTCGCCCTTGGCCGGTTCAACAACGAGGAATTTCCTGCCTTGTGCGCCGAGCTCATGCAGGAGCTGGTAGATGGTGTTGCTCTTGCCGGAACCGGTTGAACCTGTGATGAATGTGTGCATGGCAAGCCGGTCGGCATTCAGGTCTACCGGGATGGTTTCTTCGCGCTTCTGCATGTGATAGATGCAGCCCAAGTGAATATCGCCATGATACTGCTTGTCCTTGGACATGACATTGCGCCCGAATGCCGCGCAGCGGATCACAGGAAGGCCCGGTACGGATTTCTGCGGGAAATTCAGCGCCCGCGCAAGCTCTTTTCCGGAAACAATTGTTGTCAGATCAGTTACGGTTGGGTAGATCAGCTTTTCTTCCGCAACATCCTGCTTCAGGCAGAATACAGGATGCTGCAAGTTGGAAAGGCAGCGGCGAATGTAAAGAGAAGTTTCCTTTTTCTCGTGGCCCCAGCTGTTAATGCTGACTTGCTCCAGATAGGAGTCCTCTCCCTGTGTGAGAGATGCGTACATATGCGCTACGTTGTCTGCCATTACCTCGTTTGCCGAGAAAACATACGCCGCGAAACGCCATGTACCAAGCGCACGACACTGTTCGATCCGCTTGATCTGTGTTTCCAGCATGTTCAGCATGTGCCTGACCTCAAAGTTTGTATAGGTCATAGTTCTGCCGTTACTTGTTCCGAATGTCTCGGAAGCACCCTGATACCGCCGCAGTATCGAGCTGTATCTGACGCCAAACCTCGGCGCAGTCAAGCTGTGTGCGCTGAAGACGCAGCAGATCCAGTCGTTCTACAACGATCTGCTGCGGCCAGGCAAAAAGAATGCAGAGCCACTCTCGCCGAAGACAATCAAGAACATCCACGGAATTCTGCATAAAGCGCTTCAGCAGGCGGTTGCGAATGGAGATATTCGGCAGAATCCTGCTGACGCATGCAGTCTGCCGAAGGTCATCAGGAAAGAGATGACGGTTTTCGATGATGATGCCGCAGCTGCATTCCTTCGCGCAATCGACGGACATCCGCATGAACTGCTTTATAAAATTGCCCTCTTTACGGGTATGCGGGAGGGTGAATTGCTCGGCCTGACTTGGGATTGCATTGATTTTACGAATGGAACGATTTCCGTTCGCCAGCAGGCGCGGCAAGAGCAGAAGAAGGGAGGACAGTATTATTTTTCCACACCGAAAAACGGAAAGGGGCGCGTCCTGGCCGTCCCGCAGAGTGTGCTTACCCTGTTCCGTGCGCAGCAGGACAAGCAGAAAGAAATGGCTGCCTATGCCGGGACTGCTTGGGACAATGTACACAATCTGGTGTTTACCAATGCGGCGGGCAGCTTTCTGTCACACCGCACTGTTTATGACTGCTTCAAGCGAATCGTCAAGTCAATCGGCATGGAAACCATGCGCTTCCATGATCTTCGCCATAGCTACGCTGTTGCCTCTATCAAAAATGGCGACGATATCAAAACGGTTCAGGAAAACCTCGGCCATGCGACGGCAGCGTTTACCCTGGACGTGTACGCACATGCGACAAATCAGATGAAGAAGGCCAGCGCCGACCGAATGGAACAGTACATTCAAAATCTACAGGGAGAGTAAAACCTTGCGATTGATTTTCTCATCCGATTCTGCTATACTGATAACACAGCATAAAAACAATCTTGGTTTTTAACGGACCGGTGCCTGCACTGGTCCGTGTTTTTTGTGCCGTAAGGCTAAAAATAAGGCTAAACATTGCTTTGGGGATAAAGAAAAACCCTGAAACCATTGCGGTTTCAGGGCTTTTATATGGCAAGCTGCACCAATTAAGATATCAGCGGTTTTCCTAGTGTTTTCAATGGTTTCAGCTTTTTTCGGCAAGATTTTTGGGGCTTGCTGCTTCATACTGCTGGTCGCTACTGTGCAACCAAAAAAGATATTGTGGGTTTTATGGAATTTGGTGCGGTCTGCACGATTCTGTCAACGATCTCCACTTTGACTGCTTTCCTGTTTTGCGCGGTTCCGGTCATAAATCCGCTTGCTCTGCACAACACGAGTGATCGGGGAAACACCGTTCCATGAACCGCGCTTGGCTGCATGAAATTTGCGCTGGTTTTTCTTACTCTGTTTTTTTAGCGGTGTCACTTTCATCCTGAGAATCCATCCCTTCGCGTCTATTCAGATACTTCAACTGCGCTTCCGTCTTTGCGGACTCTGAAAATTTCCGGCATAGGATTGGCGTCCAGCAGTTCCGTCAGTGTGCGCGGGGTATAGCGCATATACTCCATCATGCAGCCAACGTTGATTAGCCTGCTCGGAATGCCCATCGTCCACTGTTCCTTTTTCCACTTCTCAACGAGTTCCCACTCGCGGGTATTATGTACATGGCCATATAGCATGACCGCGCCATAATGTTGGTTCTTATAAAATAGAATCGGGTAATGACTCAGAATCACCAGACAATTCTCATCACTGACCTCTGCGTATGGTTCAATGCTCTCCCAATAAAAGCGGAGCTTTCCTTTCACGCGGTCGTGATTGCCTTGAATCAGGTGCTTATGGCCGTTGAGCTGCTGGATGATTCGAATGCTGTTTTCTTCGTTTTTCCAGAACGCGTCTCCAAGGACATAGACGGTATCGTTAGTCGCTACACGTTCATTCCAATTTTGAATCAGCGTGTCATCCATCTGCGCGGTATCTGAAAATGGGCGATTATCAAAACGAAGTACATTCGTATGTCCAAAGTGCATATCTGCAATGTAATAAGTCATATTTTCTATTTCCTTTGTCGGCTTTCTTTTTATTATGCTTATTATACAGGTTAATTCATCAAAATCGCGCTTTACGAAAAAATATTTGTCTGTTTTCTCTGAGCGGTTTGTGGTATCAAAATGTGATACCAACCTCTCAGAGAAAGTTCTTGCAAAAGTGTGCGCATACCTCCAGTTTTTTCTGTGTCTTGCGATCTGGCTTTCTATAGTGTTTCCTCGATCTCATACCCGCCGCCGAAAATGATCGTCAGCTTTCCATCGTTATGTACCTTGATGCACTCGATCATCTGGCGCACGATGCTGTCATCGTACTGCGTTTCGTTGGCGGTTCGCTTGGCAATGATATTCTGGATTTCCTCCAGCCGCGCCTGCCGCGTGGCATCGCCGCGCACACTCTCCTGAATTGCGGCAATGCGGCGGTTAAGCTGCTCGATTTGATCGGAGATGCTTTTGAATTCATCCTCGCTGCTTTCTACGTCTTTCCCAGCCGCAACGGTTTCGTTGACCAGTTCCAGCATCCGTTTGTTCAGCGCATCGATGCGGCGCGTGAGTAGGTCAATTTCCTCCGAACCGCCATTTATGCCGATGGCTTCTCCGATGGTGGCTTTCATAAGCGTGAGGTAGGTGGACTCGTCCTCCGCGTGAAAGCGGTTCAGCGCCCGGACAACGGCCCCATGCAGGGCTGCTTCCTCCAGCGTGACGGAATCCTTGCAGTACTTCTTTCCGTAATCCAGACGGCTGACGCAGCGCCAGACGATTTTCCTCTTTCCGCGGATATTCCATGTCACGCGCTTGTATCGGCTGCCGCATTCGGCGCAGTGCAGCACCTCGCTCAGCGCGTATTTGGAGTATTTCCCGCTTTGGGTAATAGACGTCTTATCCGATTTTGGCCGGAGGGCCTTTCGTCGCGCCAGTTCTTCCTGTGTGCGGTGGAAAATGTCGCGGCTGATGATCGCCGGGTGGCTGTTCTCGACAAGGTACATCGGCGCTTCTCCGTGATTCGCTTTGCGTGTTTTGGAAATGCAGTCTACGGTCACGGTTTTCTGAAGAATGCTGTCACCGCAGTATTTTTCATTCCGCAGGATGTTCATAATCATGTTCTTGCTGAAGCTGAGATCCTTTCCGGGAATCTCAATGTTCTCGGATTGGAGCATCTGCGCGATAAGTCCCACTGGCTGCCCAGCGAGAAACATTTCAAAAATCCGTTCTACGATGGCCGCTTCCTCCGGCACGATCTCCGGTTTGCCATCCTCGCCTTTCCGGTAGCCCAGCAGCCGCTTGTACTGAAAGCTCACTTTCCCATCCTCGAAGTTTTTGCGGTAGGTCCATGTGATGTGCTTGCTGATGCTCTCGGATTCGGACTGCGCAAAGCCCGCGTAAATGACAAGGTATAATTCGCTCTCGTTTTTCAGCGTGTCAATGTTCTGTTCTTCAAAGAAGATGCCAATGCCCTGCGCTTTTAAGGATCGCACATATTCCAGACACTCCACCGTGTTTCTGGCGAATCGGGATACGGATTTCGTGATGATATAGTCGATTTTCCCGTTCTGGCAGTCGCGGATCATGCGCTGGAATTCCGGGCGTTTGTCCGCCCTTGTGCCGGAAATGCCCTCGTCGGCATAAAGGCCGGCAAACTCCCATTCCTTGTTGGCAGCGATCATTTCCGTGTAAACGCGCATCTGGTTCTGATAGGATGTAAGCTGTTCTTCGGAATCTGTGGAGACGCGGCAGTAGGCCGCCACCCGCTTTTGATGGTATTTCTCCTTGTCCACAAGGATGGACTTTTGGGGTTCAATTACGGAAACTGTCCGTTTCGGAATTCTCTGGACTTCCATTCGGTTTATCCTCGCTTTCGCAAATATCGGTTTCTGTTTTTGTATGCAAAACGACGCCGCCTCCCACATGAAGGGAGACGGCGTCGATCAGTTCGGAAAAATATGCAGCATTGAACGCATCCTGCGGCTTCATCAGAGAGGCACGCTTTCTGGCAATCTGTGCGGCAATCTGCGCCTTGGCGTTTGTTTCTTTGTAAAGCTGACCTGCAATTTCGCAGAGCAGGGCAACGATCCGTTCCTCACTTGGACGCTCCTGCTCCATTTCATCGGAGATCTGCTGCTGCAAATTCAGCACCACAGCGGAATCCCTGGGTTTCACTTTCGGATGAGGAAGCATGAGATCGGCATTTGCGATGACGCGGTTCATAAGGAGCGTGATTTTCCGGAGCAGCTCTCCGTCACTGATCCGCACCCGAATGCCACAGTCTGCATTGCTGCATGTCCAGCTTTCCCGAATCTCTCGTTTGGAATTGATATGCCGAAGCATCGGCGCACCGCATTGTCCGCAGCGGACACGGTCGCGGATCTGCCGGATGCCTTCACTTTCCTGGGCCGCCTGATTCCAACGCCGTGCGCTTTTGACCGCGACGGCTTCTTCGTAGATGTTTTCGTCGATGATCGTCTCGAATTCTTCATCGCCGGTGTACTTCGCATTCTCCAGTATCCGTGAAATCCGCGCCTTATCCCATACACAGGTCCGCTCTGTGTATGGGATCTTCTTTGCTGTCAAATCTTCCGCGATTTCCTTGAGCGACGAGCCTTGAATGTACGCTTTGAAAATATTGCGGACAATGCCAGCTTCCTGCTGTTCGATCACGGTGTGTCCGTTACGGATCGTGTAGCCAAACGGTAAATATCGAATCTTTTTCATACCTGTCCCTCTTAAATCTGTTCTGTAAATTTGAGCCCGCCAAGCAGGGTGACTGTCATTTCGTCGCGGTTATTGATGCAAATGTCTGTGACGATCTCATGGAACAGCTTCTCGTCGAACACCTCCAGCGGCTGTTCCAGCTCGTCAATCAGGGATTTCAGCTTCCGCACATCCTCCAACATCGTTGTGATCCGAGATTCAAAGCTGCTGTACCGCTCCGTTTTCAGCTTGCCGAGCTGCTGGCGGATCTCCCGCGCCTGCGTATGGTAAATATCTGCGGCGAGGTATCCCTTTGATCGCAGCCGTTCCAGCGCGAGCAGCTTTGCGTTCAGTTCAGCGATGCTCTGACTGAGCTGACTGGCTGTTCTGTTGTTCCGCTTATAGGCTGCGGCGGCAAATTCCAGCTTCTGAATCGTCTGACCGAGGATATCTTCTTCGCAGAAGCGCAGCTTGTTGATCATGGTGATGATGCCGTCATAAATGCGTTCCTCGCTGTAATAGTTGGAATTACAGGCGGTAGTGTCTGCCGCGTGTTTTGAGCAGACCCACTTGATTACGCCACTTCGCACCTTCCGGTGATAGAAAGAGCCGCACTCGGAACACCGAATGCGGCTTGTAAGAGAGTATTCTGATTGAGACATTTTCCTTCCAAACTTCCTGCTTCTGCTCTGAAGTAGTGTTTGTGCAGCCTGAAACATTCCCTGTGGTAAAATTGCATCGTGGGTATTGTACGCAAAAAACTGATCCATCTCTCCATAATTGCGATGTTTTTTGAATGGCACGGTTTCCTCGCCATAGTATTTCTGGAATAGTGTATCCCCATCGTATTTTTCATTGGACAAGATATACGCGATTCTGTTCGCTTTCCACTGTTCTTTCTTCCCCTTTGTCAGAACGCTTTTTGCGCTTAATTCGTGTGCAATTTCAACCGTCGACATTCCATTTAAGTACGCTGCAAATATCCAACGAACGACCTCGGCTTCCGGTTCATAGATAACAAGTTTTTTATCAATTAGCCGATATCCATACGGTGCATTGCTTGCGATGTATTCCCCCGACTCCATCCGTTTGACAATGGACAGCCGCTGGTTCTGCGAGATGGACTTGGATTCCTCCTGTGCGATGGCTGCAAACGTATTGAGCAGCATCTCGTCGGCCATCGCCAGTGTGTTGATTCCATCTTCTTCGAACTGCACCCCGATGCCGAGCAGCTTCAGCTTGCGCGTATAATTCAGCGCCTCTTTCACGTTGCGTGCGAATCTGGAAACCGATTTTGTAAGAATGAGGTCGATCTGGCGCAGCTCGCACATGCGGATCATCCGCTGAAATTCCGGACGGTTATCCGCTTTCATGCCGCTGAGACCCTCGTCGGCAAAAATGTCGACCAGCTCCCATTCCTGCTTCTCTGCAATGTATTTCGTATAAACACGTTCCTGCGTTGCAAAGGAATTTCGCTGATCTGCGGAGTTTGAGGACACGCGGCAATATGCCGCCACGCGCAGCTTGGGGATCTCCTGCTTCGTCGTTGGCGCAATCAGTTTTGCAACTGGCATTTTTCTCACCTCCTGTGCCGTTTGTCAACGACAAGTATATCCGAGAAAAGGTTCAAGTCTACTGATATCTTTCAAGCGGTTCCGAATTCTACCAAACGCTGAAACGGCGGCGGGAATTCTTGTGGAAACCGCGCAAATTACAGTTTAATCCGTAAGGACAATGTCCGCGCCGGTCAGGTTCTGATAATATTTTTTTGCTCTGCGGTATTCTTTTTCCGTAATGTCTCCGCTCTGCCGCAGGGCGCGGAGTGTCATAAGGATTCTGAGATAATTTGCGTTCTTGTTTTGGTGCTCAGATAGCATTTGTGTTTTCTTTCCTCCTGTGCGTCTGGTTTTGTACTCCGTTACACGCGCTCCAACGCGCGATTTTTATGCCTTTGGGGTGCAGCGTCCCCACCGGGACGCAGAAAAGCCGACACGCGGGCGCGTGTCGGCTGACGGTTGCTTCGTGGCTGGTCACTATTTCAATTTGATTTTTCCTTTGAGTGCGCTGTCGCTGGGTTTTATTCCATAATCATATTTTTTAAGCAGTGCGTCGAGAAGCAGATAGTTACTGTCTGAGAACATTGGGCTAACAACAATCCGCATATTGCTTATAGCAGCATCATCTAAGTCTGCATCATAATATGGTTTAAGTGGGATATTATTGCGTGCGCGCTGAAGTATTACAATATAACGAAACTCTTGTTGGAAATCCCAATGACTCCGTTTGAAACGTGCGATAAGCTACTGCGTATTGCATGAACCGCTGCATCCCTTTCCGAAAATACCGGACAACAGCCAGCCGATAAAGCCCATATAGGCCATCGTGATGAACTGGTTAGAAGTCAGCGGACAAGCTCCAGTGGGGCATCCCACAAAGTAGTAATATGCAAGACCAACTAATGCGCCGCCTGCGGTAAAAAGAACTGGCTTCAGCCATTTTTTAATTTTTTCTTTCATCTCACATTCCTCCTGCCAAATATTCCTCTGCATAGTGAACAGCAGTTGCCCCATCGGCTACAGCAGTTACGACCTGCCGTAATGCCTTTGTGCGGACATCCCCAACGGCGAACACACCGGGGATGTTGGTGCGGGTACTCTCATCTGCAATAATGTATCCAGCCGGATCAATCTCAATCTGATCTTTCATCAATTCGGTGGAAG
>OGLN01002791.1_pt1 | contig 10354 bp, 5 predicted proteins | sample 1572641 | NCBI WGS metagenome assembly OGLN01 (sample SAMEA2581903, study PRJEB24529) | metagenome | biome: Human gut stool | place: China | collected 2011
CCTAAAAATGTTATAATATAAAGGAATAAAATTATGGGTTAGTATATGGTCTGACTGCCGAATACAGCAAATTCACCGAAGGTCAGTCGGTAAAAGCGGTCGCCGTCAAAGCAAAACTTCCCTCTCGGACGGTACAGACTTATTCGGCTCATATGTTTCAATTTTTTTAATGGAGGTAATAAAAATGAAAACGAATTTCAAGCGTATTGGCAAACAGTCGATTTCTATTGTGCTTGCTGTTATGATGATGCTTTCGACTATGCTTGTCGGTATGGTTACTTCGAATGCGGCAGAAGAAGCAACCGCTACTGTTTATACAACTCTTGATTCTATAAGCGAATTTAGCAGTTACATAAACTCCGATGGTTCGCTGAAATCTGGCTATACCTTAAAAGCTAATACACAGTATGGCGGAGAAGGAGAGGGTGTTAATATTTGGAAGCAAGTTGATGCTACTAAGTACACCAAAAAAATTAACGGAAAAACAGTATATACAGCTGCTGTTGGATATTATAGTGATTGGGGCGGACTTAATACTCTTCAATTTCAAATTTATAACGGTTCAACGCAAAAGCAAGAGAAATCTGTAGCAATTATTAATAATACATGGACTGTTATTGATACTATTAAAGATAAGTATTGGAATGGTTCGTCTTGGGTTGTCCCTACTTGGGATTCAGAAACTTCACATACTGTTACCGTAAATTTCAGCAATGCAACTGTAAAACTTGGTGACACTACTCTCACAAGCGGCAATGCTGTTACTGTTGATAATGATAAAGATTGTACACTTACAGTTACACCTAACAGTGGCTATTCACTTTCAAAAGTAATGCAGGGTAGTACCGATCTTGGTACAAGCGGTACTTATACTTTAGCTGCCGGTACTGATAATGTTACTATTGATGTTACTACTATTACTACTGAAAAAGATCATGAATTCTATGTAACAGGTTGGATGAATGGTAATTTAACTACAGATGATACCCGTAAATTTATCAAAGAATCTGATGGTATTTATACATGTACGATGACACCTACAGATAATTTATATGTTACTGTTACTGATACATCTACAAACAAAGTATATTGTCCTAAAGGATATGAAATACTTGAAGCAAATACCTATTCTACTAAAACTATTGTAACAAGTGGAACAAGCGATGCTGATAAGTGGGGTATTCTTGATCAGGCAAATAAAGAAATTAAAATTACATTTGACATTACTGCCGGAATTAGTAACGGTAAAATTAAGTGGGAATATGCTGTTGCCGATCCTGTATCTGTTGAATTAAATGCAGACCTTGTAGATGGCAGTGCAGCTTACATTTCTTCATACACAGATAACGACACAGGCAATATTGTAACAAATACTGACGAAACTGTTCAGTCTGTAAATGCAAAACCCGGCACTTCTGTAACATTCAAAGCTAAGTCAGTTGACGGTTACTTCCCTAAGTGGAAGTTTGAAGGTAAGTTCTCTACTGGTGATACTTATACTCTTGATGCTTCTTCTGTAACCGGCACAACAGTAACTGTTTATCTTACATATGAAAAGATTGAAAATCATAACATTATTGTTGCAAGCAATAAGGGTGGTAATGTAAGTTATACTTACAACGGTACAGCAGGCACAGTTGCCGAAGGCAAAACTTCTTCTGCTATTCCTGTTGCGTCTAACTCAACTATCACACTTAAAGCTAATGCAGTCAAAGACTATGTATTCAGCGGTTGGGAATTTGACAATGAAAGCAATGTAGTATTTGCAACTGGTCAGGACTCTTTCTCAACTTCAATTACAATTAATGTCGTTGGCGATGTAAAGGTAACTGCAACTTTTGAAGAGCACTCGGGCACTCTTTCAGATTGGAAGTTTATGTTATCAGATTCTGATCAGGCACTTTCTCAGGATAGCGCTGGTAAATATAAAACAAACTATCCAGTATATGAGAACAATGGTATATATTCTGTAACATTCCCTGTTTCTGCAATTTCATCAAATAATACTCAGTTTTTATCCTTCTCAACAGACGGTAAAAATTCTGGTTTAGTTCCTAACAACAGCACCTTTACGGTGAAAGTTGATGATCACTTTAAGAATTATGTAAAACAAGCTCAAAATAAAGAATGGGGCGGAAAACATTTCCCACTGGTTCAGTTCCAAAATACTGACGATATTACTAATATCGAGGTAACTTACAATTCTTCAACACAGACATATATCATCAATGGTACATATTTTGTAGCTCCGGCTAATTCTCATAAGGTTTACGCTACAATGGGTAGCCAAGTTGGTCATAAATTTGGTACAACAACTATTTCCTTGTTGAGTGGTGACAAACCTCTCAAAACAAGTGTTAAGGATTTCTATAATCTTTATGTTGTTAATGATAAAGAGCAGATTACTGTATCATGTACTGTAAACAAAGAAGAGGCAGACCTTGGCTATTATGTATATGCTTTTGTTGTAAACGGCGAAAAGGTAGATGTAGTAGATAACGGCAATAATGTTTATCAGACTGCTTCACCTATTACTGTAACAAAGGATCTTGAAATCACTCCAATTTACTATAATAAAGTAATTGAGGCAGACGGTAACTATATTACTATCTACACCAATGCTCCAGAGTCACTCCAGACACCTTGGGGAAATTCAATTTCAATTTATTCTTGGTATAATGATACAGACATTAATATGGACGGTGCTTATCCCGGTCAGCTTATGATGCGTGACTCTCAGGGCAGATTTGCCGCTAAGGTTTCTAAGTACGCTTATACTAATGTTAACGGTAAATTTACTTGTGATAAAACCAAACAGGTATTAGGTATTACTAATAACAACTACTACGAAAACGAAGATGTTCATAAGCTCTTCTTAAACGAAGTTCAGTTACATAATAACCAGACATACGACTATGATGACTTTGAAAAGCTTACCGGTATGGGATACGATACCGTTGAGTTTGATGTAAAGTATTACGCTGATAAAACCGAGTCAAACCAGAAGTTACTTGTTAATAATGCTACAAATAACAAACCTATGGCAGGTACTACAATTATTGATAAAACTGCTACAGATTATGAAGATCTTACCAACATTGATGGTAAGCTTGTAAGTATTCTTGGTTATACAAATGAAACTGCTAAGAATAATAATAATACCGGCCTTAATACTGCTGAACCACTCCAGATTATTTCTGTTGGTAACCAGAGTATGCAAATAGGTACAATTAATAACAAATGGTCAACTATTTGGTATGTATATAATTCCGCCGGAGATTATGTTACTCAGGGCATGCCATCTGACTTTATTCCAAGAGGTTCTGTTGACGAACACGGCAACTTTACTGAGGCAGCTCCTTCTGAGCAGACAGAAGCATATAAAGCTATTGTAAAAGCCGGTTTAAAGTATAACAGTGCTAAAATTTCTTATGAAAACAGAATGGGTGCTTCAACATCTGTTGAACCTAAAAACACAGGTTATCGTATTGACGGTCGTTGGTACTATGCTCGTTCTACCGATAAGCTGGATGTAAATGTTGGTATCATTTACAGAAATTCTGAAAATGATGTTTGGACAGTTGATAAGCCTTCTGGTGATTCTAAAATTACCGGTAAGGTAACAGGCGGCTCAGCTTCCTTTGACTATACGGATAGCGTTGGTTCTACTCACACTAACTTAGCTTCTGATTCTGTAGAAAGAAATACAATCATTACATTGAACGCTACTAACGGTACTCAGTATAAGTTTATAGGTTGGGCTACACCAAAGTATGGTGCAGACGGTAAAGTTACAGGTTACACAGATCTTAACCTTACAGACCTTAACGCAACATATACTGTAGGTACAAATACAGAGCTTTATGCAATGTATGAGCCATATCCTACAGGTTTTGTAACAATAACTCATTCAAAATATACAGGTCCTGATTCACATAACGGTCTTGGTATTTTCTCTGTAACAGCTAAAGTGTTTGACGCTAACGGCAATCCTGTTGCTTCTCAGGCTGTTGCTACACAGAGTGATGCCGGTTCAGTAACACTTGAAAATATTGTAAACAAAAATGATGGTTCTTATATTGAGGTAACACTCTATACTCAGTCATATGCTAAGTCACACTTCCTTAACTTCTACTATCCGGAGGTTGCTAGCGGTGTTTCTACATTGACAAAAGAGCCTAACGGTGAATTTTACGATAAGGAATGTCCTGCTGATGCTCGTGCAACTATAACTTATAAGGTTAAGGTTTCGGACCTCTTTGTTAATGACAAGCAGACTGTAATGGCTCTTAACTACTATTCAGATCTTAAACTTCCTGATGTAGATTCTAACATTACCTTCAACTACAATCCATACAGCACAGCTCCAAATCCAAATCCTGTTGCCGGTAAGGGTAATGGTAAAACAACATTTACTCTTACTATTACGGATAGCAACAATAAGGTAGTTTATACATCTAAGTCTGATATTAGTAGTTTGACATTAAAGGGCAATGCAGAACTTAAAGAAATCCTTGCAAACTTAACTAATGGAAGTGATTATACAATCACTATCACTATGAATCCTGTTGCTGATTCACATTGCAATGTAGGTGAAACATACCGCCAGACAAATAATGCCGGTACTTACACATATACAAAAGCAACTAATGATACAGTATGGGAATATAATCAGGAAAATAAATCATATTCTGCAAAGCTTTCCGAATTGTTTGATACTACTAGTCAGAAGTTCAAAACTAATACAATAAATCTTTACACTGACTTTACAGCTGATGTATTTAACTACAATGTAACATTTAAGTATCTTGGCTACGAGAGCAGAGAGTATTACAATAATAACGGTTACTCACAGTCACAGATTCCTGCTGAAAAAATCAATGAAAATTGGTGGAGAACTTACACAGTAAGCGGTACATTCTACGGTACAGATATTGACAAGTACTTTGATTATGTAGAGGGTCAGTATAAATTCAAGGAGTCATTCCTCTTAAAGGTTGCACCATACGAAGACAACTTTGTACAGTCTATCACATGGGATCTTAGCAATGTTGATTATTCTACAACCAACGCTATGCTCTCAGTAACAGCTACTGTTCCTGCTAAGTATGACAACGGTTTTGTAACTGTTACAGCCGACTTAGGCGATGATAAGCCAAAGCAGACATATTCAGTAAACTATGCTTCACTCGTTACACCTAAGAATCTTGTAGGCCCAACAACTCAGAGTTCTAATGATGAGGATTACCTCTTTGTTGCTCCTGAAACAAATGCTAATGGTGAAAAGTTCAGTTACTGGACAATCCAGACTGATGACAGCAACGGCATTGAAGTAGCTAAGTGTTATACAAGAGAGTTTAACTTCCTTGCTTATGACAATTATCTCATTACAGCTTGCTACGGTAAGAATGATGTAGATGCTTCTAAGTTAAGCGTATCTGCTACAATGCAGTTCCTTGAGTATTCAAGAAACCAGTATGATTCAGGCAGAGATAAGGTATATGCTGACTTTGCAGTTTCTTATAATTACAACGGCAAAAAGCTTTGTGCTGACATTAATAATGATGTAGTTTGCGGTGTAGTATTTGTTGTAAACAGCAAACACAGTTCAGCTGCTGACGCTACTGATAAGTTCACAGTAGATGAGTCTGATTTACTTGCAAAAGTTAAGACTCTTAACAGCGGCAACTCATCAGATAAGACAATGGGTGACGCTAAGGTTTACAACTACAAGCTTAACAAGAAAAATCTTGATAACAAGAACAGACTTGAATATAGCTGGAATGTAAACAACACTGAAAACAACCAGAATCTCACAATACTTGCTTACTCATACATTTACAATGCTACTACTGATGAATATAGCGTTTCTGCTCCTCAGGAATTCAAATTCTTCAATGTTGGCAATAAGACATATGAAGGTTAAGCAATAGAAAAGGAGGCAATTATGAAAAAATCTTATATTTCCCCTGAAATTGAGATTCAAAAATTCTCTTTTGAGGATATTCTTGCTGGTGGCGGAACCGATGACCCTGGTTTAAAATATAGCAATCCTGAGAATCCTGGTTACGAATCCGGCGGTGAAGAGGGCGACCTCTAATAATAACACATAATTTTCGTAAGGCAGTCTTTTGACTGCCTTACTTTAAAAGGTGATTTTTATGATTAAAACCATTGCAAAAAAACTTTCTGTTTTTGTTTTAGCTTTATCATTGCTTTTAATGTCTGCCGTTCAGTTTAGTGCAGACTCATACCTTGTAAGTAAAGACGGTTTTTATTATTTGATTGAAAATTCTGAGGCGGTAATTTACGGATATGATTATAATAATCGTACTACCGATATTGTAGTGCCGAACACAATCAGTGATTACCCTGTAACAAAAATTGCTCCTCGTGCATTTTCAAACAATACTAAGCTTACAAGCATTTCATTTACAGACGCTATGTCTTTAAAGAGCATTGGCAAATATGCTTTTTACGCTTGCAGTTCTATTGAGGAAATTATAATTCCCGGTTGGCTAAACAGCATTGGCGAGTTTGCTTTTCAGGATTGTACATCTTTAAAGAATGTTTCTATTTACAGCAATGTGTCAGTAATTCCCGAGCAGGCATTTGGCAACTGCATTTCGCTTGAAAAGATTAATATTCCAAGCACAGTAAAGTCTATTGGCAGCTATGCTTTTTATAACTGCTCTGCACTTACCGAGCTTACACTTTCAAAGAACATTACAGACATTGCAAACGGTGCTTTTTACAACTGTCCTAACCTAACTTTATATGGCTATTACGATACAGTTGCAGAAAGCTATGCCGAGCAGAACAACATTCCTTTTGTTCATCTTGATAAAAAGGTGATTTCGGGTGATGTTAATCTTGACGGCAAGATAGATATTAATGATGTAACACTTCTACAGCGTTACATTGCAGGTGAGTCTGTATTAACAGATGACGCTGTTAAGGCTGCCGACTTTAACAAGGACAGAATTATTGATGTAATTGATGTTACAGCAATTCAGACATTTATCGCTCACGGTCAAAACTAAATTATTAAACTTAAGCACAGGTGGCAACATCTGTGCTTTTTCTTGCTTATTTTTAGATTTTGTTATATAATAAAATTTGGTGATGTTATGCCGATTTACAAAATTGCAGATATTATAAGCGATATAAGACCTAAATTTCCGACATTTGAAAAAAATGCAAAGAATTATGAGTATTCGGGCAACGAACCTGCTCAAATTAAACTTGCAGTCAAAGAGGATTTTCTGCGTGAAAAATACAACGAGCATATGCTCTTTTCTATCGGTGAATTGGAATGTATTTTTATGTCAGATGTTTTCAATAAAAAAATTCTGAAATATAATGCAATATTTCTCCATTCGTCTGCAATCCTTTATAAAGGCAAAGCGTATCTTTTTTCTGCCGATTCGGGAGTGGGCAAGTCAACGCACACAAAACTGTGGATAAAAAAATTCGGCGCTGAAAATGTACAGATAATCAATGATGATAAACCGATTATCAGATTTATTGACAATGATTGGTATGTATACGGTTCGCCTTTTGACGGTGGAACGGGCATAAATAAAAATATCCGTGCAAAACTCGGCGGCATTATTTTTCTTGAAAGGGCAGAGGAGAACAGTATTGAAGTCCTTGACAAAAACAGTATTTTTTCAAGAATATATAAAAATACGATTAAATTTTCTCTTGATGATGAATATGCGGGATATATGTTAAATACGGCTGATAAGTTGATTAAAGAAAATTATTTCTATTTGCTAAAATGCAATATGAATATTGAATCGGCGGAAATTTGCGAAAAATTTTTAACTGACAGGAGATAGCTATGGAAAAGCTGAAAAAAATACTTGATTCCGAAACCAATAAGTGGATAGTAAAAAAAGCCAAACCACAGGTTTTCGGTATTATAATTATGTCTGTTATTTTCGGCGGAATGGCATATCTCGGTGTTGCGGTCGCTACTTTGTCGAGGGGTATTGTGGATTCGGCGGTTAACTCTGATGTTGGCGGAATTGTGTATTTCGCAATTATACTTATTTCACTTACGATCGCACAGCTTGTCATAAGAATTATAAGTAAGGTGCTGACTTTCAATGTATCGTCAAAACTTGAAATTTCTATAAAACAAGATATTTTCGATAATATTATCAGAAAAAAATATAATGAGATTTCAAGCATACACACCGGCGAACTACTTAACAGAATAACAAGCGATGTGTCGGTTTTAGTCAGTTCAATTATTTCTATAGTGCCGAATATGGTATATTTTATCGTAAAATTGGTTGGTGTTTTTGTTGTACTGTTTGCTATTGATAAAACTTTCAGCCTTGTTTTTGTTTTTGGCGGTGCGCTGATGTTTGTTGTTGTGCTGCTTTTTAAGTCAAAAATGAAAACATTGCATAAGGCGGTACAGGAATCTGACGGTAAGACAAGGTCGTTTTTTCAGGAGATTTTTTCAAGTCTGCTTGTGGTAAAAGTTTTTGGCGCTGAAAATAAGGTGTCAGAAAATGCTATGAATTTGCAACAGAATAATTTTAAAATAAAACGAAAAAGAAATTATATCTCTATAGTTGCCACAACCGGATTTTCTTTTATATTTGCCCTCGGATATATGTATGCTTTAATTTGGGGTGCTTTTGCAATCAGCGACCATACCATTACATACGGTGTATTGACTTCTATGCTTGCGCTTGTATCGCAAATTCAAGGCCCTGTTCGTGGTATCAGCAGTATTTTGCCGTCATATTATTCTGCTCTTGCAAGTGCGGAGCGCCTTATGGATATTGAAAATCTCGATAATGAAGATGTGGTAAATAATTCTGCAATCGATACCGAAAAGCTGTATGATAAGACAGAAAAAATAGTTTTTGATAATATTACTTTCAGCTACGGCAGGGAAAATGTGCTTGAAAATACAAGTCTTGTGCTAAAAAAAGGTGATTTTGCATTGCTTGCGGGAATTTCTGGAATAGGCAAAAGTACGCTTACAAAGCTTTTGCTTAATGTAATTTCACCCGATAAAGGCGAGATTTATCTTTCACTTTCAAACGGAGAAAATGTGTTTGTCGATAAAAATATAAGATGTATGTTTTCGTATGTACCGCAAGGTAATTTTCTGCTTTCGGGTACAATCAGAGATAACATTGCATTTGTGTCGAATAATCCCGATGACGAAAGAATTATTGAGTCTGCGAAAATTGCCTGCGCATATGATTTTATAAACAGATTGCCAAATGGACTTGATACTGTCGTGGGTGAGAACGGAAAGGGTTTGTCGGAGGGTCAGATACAAAGAATTGCGATTGCGAGAGCGGTTTACTGTAATTCTCCGATTATTATTTTTGATGAGGCAACCTCGGCACTTGACGCCGAAACAGAAGTTCAACTGCTTAAAAATCTTAAAACACTCAAAGATAAAACTTGTATTTTGATTTCTCATAAAATGGCGGCAAAAGAAATTTGCAACAAAGAAATTGTAATTAAGAATAAAAAAATTATTTCTTACGATATTTAGGTGGGTACAAGCAAAATCTCACTCCTGACTGAATACTTATAATTAGGTATAAATCCGATTATAAGCATTGTCAGGGGTGATTTTTTGATTGAATTAATTAATTTTCTGGGGCAGTACCTTTGCTTTTTTATTCTTCGGAAACGGCTCTTTTCCAAAACCTCTTTCCGAAAAAGAGGAGCACGAGTATCTTGTGCGGAGTGCAAAAGGGGATATAGAGGCGAGAAATATTCTTGTTGAACATAATTTAAGGCTTGTGGCACACATTATAAAAAAATATTACGGCAATCAGAGTGAACAAGATGATCTTGTGTCAATCGGCACTATCGGACTTATAAAAGCGATAAATACCTATGACATAAGCAAAAAAATTAAGCTTTCAAGTTATGCGTCACGATGTATCGAGAATGAAATATTAATGCATTTCCGTAATGCTAAAAAGACGGCGCAGGATATTTCACTCAACGAAGCGATTGACAGCGATAAGGACGGAAATCCGCTGACTTTGCTTGATATAATGGCGGTTGATGACAATATACTTGAGCAGATTGATTTTCAACTCAACAGTAAAAAGCTCGGTCAGTTTATTAACGAAGAACTTTCACCAAGGGAAAAAATGATAATTGTTATGCGCTACGGACTTGACGGGAGCGAGCCGCTTACGCAGAAAAAGATTGCACAGAAACTGAATATTTCACGTTCGTATGTAAGCAGAATTGAAACCAAGGCTTTAAAACTTTTACGAAAACGCTTTGATAACAGTTCAAATTTGTAAATTATTTTAAAGAAAAAAGAATTAGAAGACGTAAAAAAACAATTTGA
>OGLN01002793.1_pt1 | contig 10346 bp, 9 predicted proteins | sample 1572641 | NCBI WGS metagenome assembly OGLN01 (sample SAMEA2581903, study PRJEB24529) | metagenome | biome: Human gut stool | place: China | collected 2011
CCGCTTTCACGGAAGCGATGGAGCCCGTCAGATCCGATTTCGACTGCGTTCCGTACCCCACGACGACCACGTTGTCCAGCCGTTCGGCCTCTTCTTCGAGGACGATCTTCAATTCATCGCGGTTCAGCACCGGGAGTGTCAGGCTCTTGTAGCCGACATAGGTGATGAGCAGGGTCGAACGCGCGGGCACCGTCAGCGAGAAGGAGCCGTCCGGACCGGTGATCGTACCGCTCACGGTCGGAGCATCCTTGACGACAATGGTGGCGCCGATCAACGGATTGCCGTGTTCGTCTGTCACCTTGCCGGAAACGGTGCGTTCGGCAGGCCGCGCCGCCTTGCCGGCCGCGGGTTTCTCATCCGCACGATCCGCACGCGCCGACGCGGAAAGGTAGCACAACAAGAGCAGGAGAACGCATGTCCGCCTGCCCGCAAGAGAGGAGTAGCATCTTTTCATAAATCGGATTTGAGTTTGTCCAAATCTGGTTCAATCGGGATGCCAAAGCAATCACACCGCAACAAGTCACGTGAAAATCAAAATTTTGCCGTAAAGTAGATTTTTCGCAGTGTGTGGAAAAACTCTACAAGAGTGTGGAAAAACTCCACATTTCAGATGTAAAAAACAGTCCTCGGCGCGAAACCCGATATCGAAGTGATTCAGGATGCCGAAACCGAGGCTGCCATGCACAGCGGTGTGGATCTGCAGTTTGAGTAGGCACTGGAGTGTTAATCCAATCAATACAATTGCTAACAACTTGATTGAATTGTGGATAATACCACTTTTTGTAAAATGTAACATAAATCAAAAGTTTAGGTTACCACTCAACTCCGATGTGATAGGTTAGTATAAAAAGAAAATATGGAGTTGATTAATTTATCTGGTTCGAGGTTCTGGAATACCTTCACAACAAATAAACAATACTCCACACCCGTATTGGGATATGGAGTACATCCATAAAGATACCAATACAAGGTGACGAGTGTGTTGTTTTCCTTGTTGTGATTGAAATTTTCTAGATTGTAAAGGTCATCAATACGCATTTCTCCAACGTTGCGATCCCGCATCAGATCATCCTGTTGGAACAGCGAACCCGTGAGTTGAAAGCCCTGAGTCTCGAGATTTTGAACCTTACAAAACAAGCTAAAGAATGGTTGCGAATATAAGATCCGGAGCTACACCCGGTGGGGCGTTGTATTATAACAAGGAGAAAGTGGATAAGGATGAGGCCGAAGTGCTCTTCTGGCAGAAGATGCTGGAGCCGTTCGACAAATATGGATAGTGGATATTGCACCTCGATTAACAAACAGAAATGACTGCGTCAGTATACCATAAAATACGTGTAACTTTACTTTTAATTCAAACAACGCATCTATTTAATATGTTGGTAAAAATGGTGCAAGGCAGATAATATTTTATAATAAGATAGAAAATGTTATCTTTGTTCTATAAAGTTTGGGCGTGAATCTGAGTAAATAGGGTAACATATGATGCGAAAAGCTGATGCTTCCTTCGAGGAGCTTTATAATTGCTATAAAGTTCGTTTCGAAAGGTTTGCCATAAGTTATATACAAGATCGCAGTGTAGCTGAAGACATTGTAACCGATTCATTCGTCTATTGGTGGGAACACAGAGACCAAGTTGGATCGAAAGACGAAAATCCTGCGGCTTATATTCTTGCGACTATTCGACATAAATGTCTTAATCATCTGCGTGCGTTACAAGTTCGATTGCGGAGTCATAACGAGATCCGGGAATCTCAAAGTCGTATTGTGCAGGAGAATATCCGGTCATTGGAGCTTTGTGATCCCGTCCATCTTTTTGCCGGAGAAATTGAGGCTCTCGTTCGGCAGAGTCTGGACGAATTGCCGGAGTTGACTCGTTGTATCTTTACAGATCAACGCCTTAAGGGTAAGTCTTATCGGGATATTGCTGCTGAGTATGGCATTTCTGAACGGAGAGTTGAAACTGAACTTGCCCGTGCATTGGATAAATTGCGTAGAAGGTTGGAGGATTACCTGCCTGTGGTACTTGTATCCTTGGTTCTCAGCCGCTTTATTCGTTGATTTTTCATTTTTTACAAAAAAACTATATTTTTTGCGGGAAACAGTCTCGCTGAAGTGCTTTATTTATGTAAGCGCCTGAAAAGGCTGTCTGTAAGATGGAAAAAGAAACCTTATATCGTTTTTTTCGAGGAGAGACGACTTCTGATGAGCAGCAATGCCTGATGGATTGGCTTGATACCGACGAGGAACATCGCCGAACATTTGATCGTGAACGACAAATGTATAATGCCTTGTTGTTATTTGCTCCGCAGAAACAGGTTGCTTTCCGTCGGTCGGTTGGCTCGCGGCGAATAATTGGATATGCAGCTCAAATTGCCGCAATGCTTGTTTTGGCCGTGGGGATCGGTTGGGGATATGTTTCTTATCGCGAGCATTCCTGGGAAGCGCTTACAACTCGTATCTCCGCCCCTGAAGGGCAGCGTGTCAATCTGAAATTGCAAGATGGCACTGAAGTGTGGCTCAATTCGGGTGCAGAACTTGAATATCCATCTCTTTTTGCAGGGGATACTCGCCGGGTTCGGTTGGCCGGTGAAGCATTTTTCGATGTTAGCCACGATGCCGACAAGCCGTTTGTCGTAGAAACTTTTGCGTGCCGGGTTGAAGTGCTCGGAACGCGCTTCAATGTGAATGCCGATGTGCAGCACTCCTGTTTTTCGACCACTTTGCTGCGTGGCGGTGTTCGCGTAACATCATTGGAGGATTCCCGACAGCAAGTTGTACTCGAACCAGATGAAAAGGCCGTACTCGAAAATGGGAAACTGACCCTTTATAGAGCAGATGACCCCAACGAATATCTATGGATCAAGGGGTTAATCTCTATCAGCGGGCTTGATTTCAAAGAGGTAATGCATCGTATGGAGCATTGTTACGGTGTGCGTATCAACCTCAATATTGCTCAAATACCAACATTGGAAGCAATGGGTAAACTTCGCATTTCCGACGGCATAGAGCATGCTCTCGGTATTTTGCAACGCAGTTGCAATTTCAATTACACGTACAACCACGAAACCAACGAAATAACCATTTACTAACTAACCCCTTTTATGAACCTTAAAACCCGCCTGCCTATGATGTAATTCAGCATCCTATTTTGCGCGTTATCTTTTTATAAAAAGATGCCCGAACTGCTGTCACAGTTTCGGGCATTGGAGGGTAACGTCGTTTTTTGAATTAATTCCGGATATTTCCGGCTCATTATCCCTCTTTAATTTACAAAGATATGAAGAAAAAAGCTATCAGACAATCAAAACGTCTGATAATCTCGCTGTTCGTAACTTTCTTTTGCCTTACGGCCTCAGCAGTTCAGGCACAGACAGCGCTCGTAACCATTGATTTGCAACAGGTGAAGATGGTGCAGGTAATGGACGAAATCGAAAATCAGACCAAGTATTTGTTTATTTATGATAAAAATATGGACACGGGGCGTTTGGTCAATGTGCATGTTAATAAGCGTCCTGTTGCTGAGGCTCTTGATCAGATGGTGAAGGGAACAGATGTGGTTTATGAAATTCAAGGTTCCAATATTATTCTTACTGTCAGGAGCCAACAAACGGATGGTCCGAAAGTCGTGTCGGGAAAAGTAAAGGACAATAAAGGTGATGCTGTGATAGGTGCGGCAATACTTGTCAAAGGAACGACTGTTGGCACGAGTTCAGGTGTCGACGGAGTTTATACGTTGCGTATTCCAGAAGTGAATGCAAATACTATGATAACGGTTAATTATCTGGGATATGAGCCGATTGAACTGCTTGTCGGCACCCGGGAGCGAATTGATATCGTTTTGCAGGAACAGTCGCTTGGTGTAGATGCTGTCGTGGTGACGGCGCTCGGTATCAAGAAACAGGAAAAAGCATTGACCTATAATGTTCAGGAGGTTTCTGGCTCTATTGTCAATACGGTTAAGGATGCCAATTTCGTCAATTCGCTTTCCGGAAAGATCGCAGGCTTGCAGATCAATGCCAGCGCTTCGGGAGCCGGAGGTTCGACGCGTGTGGTTATGCGTGGCGTGAAGTCGATCAACGGGGATAACAATGCACTTTATGTAGTTGACGGCATTCCGCTTCCGAGCCTGCGTTCTAAACAGACGGAAGGCATTTATGAAACGCCCGATGGTGGCGATTACGAAGGTATCGCCAACATCAACCCAGAGGACATCGAGTCGATGTCTGTATTGACGGGAGCTACGGCAGCCGCTCTCTATGGTTCACAGGGAGCCAACGGTGTAATCCTTATTACTACTAAAAAGGGACAAGAAGGACGTGTGCGTGTTAACTATGCCAACAATACAACCTTTTCATCGCCTCTCGTAATGCCTGAGTTTCAGAATACCTATGGTACGAGTTCAGACGCACCTTCAATGAGTTGGGGTGAGAAGTTGGTTTCCCCCCCCCATCGTTATGACCCCGAAGATTTTTTCCAGACCGGGTTTGATGAAACGAACTCGATTGGCATCACCGCTGGTACCGAGCGTAATCAGACTTATTTTTCGGCCGCTTCTGTAAACACGCGGGGCATTATTCCCAACAATGTCTACAACCGTTATAATTTTTCCTTGCGGAATTCCGCCGTGCTTCTGCCTGAAAAGCTGACGCTCGATTTGGGTGCTACTTATATGAAGCAGTATTCGCGGAATGCATTGGTGCAGGGTATCTATCACAATCCGCTGATCGGCGTCTATCTGTTTCCGCGAGGAGATGATATCCGTAAGTATCAACTTTACGAGCGTTATAATGCTGGTTTGGGTTACAGCGAACAATTTTGGGGTTTGGAATTCATTAATGGCGTGGAAAATCCTTATTGGGTTACCAATCGAGAGCTGTTCGAGAATAATATGCAGCGTTATACATTCAATGCTACGCTCAAATGGAATGTTACCGATTGGTTGACTCTGTCCGGTCGGGTGCGTACGGACAACACGCGGATGAATTATACGCGTAAAATCTATGCCTCTTCGAATACTCTTTTTGCATCGGAATATGGTAACTACTTGAACCATACAATGAGTCATAATAACCTCTATGCTGATGCCCTTTTGTCCATCGACAAGAGTTTTTTCGACAGAGCGCTTTCCCTGCAATTTAACTTGGGAGCCAGTCTTACGGATGACAAACATTCACTGGTCGGTTATGAGGGACATTTGGCCGGTATTCCGAATAAATTCACTTATAACAATATCGTATCGAGCGACCTGAACACACTACCCGGTCAAGAGAATTACCATGATCAGAATCAGGCCGTTTATGCCACGTTACAACTGGGTTGGAAAGGGATGCTTTATCTGGATGTGACGGCTCGTAACGAATGGGCTTCGCAGTTGGCTTTTACGGATGAATTGAATATCTTTTATCCTTCAGTAGGCCTTTCTGCCGTGATCTCGTCGATGGCAGATCTTTCGAAAACAGGCATTTCGTTCCTTAAAATTCGGACCTCGTACGCCGAGGTCGGCAACCCGCCGCAGCGTTACATTACGGGACGGAATTATTCGATCAAGGGAGGCGTTGTGACAACCGAAACGATCGCTCCTGCTACGCATTTGCGTCCGGAGCGTACCAAATCTTTCGAAGTAGGTATGAATGCAAAGTTTCTCGACAACAAGATCTGGGCTGACTTTACTTACTATAATACGGCGACTTATAACCAGTTGTTCTGCTATGACGCCCCTCCCTCGACCGGTTACAAGAAGGCCTATTTGAATGCCGGTAAAGTCAATAACTGGGGTATTGAGGCTGTTGCCGGCTATAAGAACACGTGGAAGAATTTCTCATGGTCGACGAGTTTCACTTTTTCGATGAACCGCAATACGATTCGCGAACTGGTTCCCGAAGGAACGATTGATCCCGTAACGGGAGCTGAAGTGAATCTTCCGGAAGTGAATATGGATTTCGGAGGTTATCGGGTTAAGTTGAAAAAGGGCGGCTCTATCGGAGATTTCTATGTGACAGGTCTTAAAACCGATGACAAAGGCAACATTTATGTCGATCCGAACTCGAATACGGTGACGACCGATCCCGACACCTGGATTTATGCAGGAAATACGGATGCGCGTGCCCGTTTGGGATGGAATAACCAGTTCTCCTGGAAAGGTATTTCACTCGGTGCATTGTTCGATGCGCGCATCGGCGGTCGCGGTGTGTCGGTGACACAAGCTTTGATGGACCGCTTCGGGGTTTCGGAAGCTTCGGTTGATGCTCGTGAAAACGGGATTCAGCTTTCGGAACATCAGATGCTTCCTGGTTCCGGAGCTCAGGAGTTCTTTAATAATACAGGCGACGGTATGGGCATGCTGGCTCGTTATGTCTACGATATGGATAACGTGCGTCTGCGGGAGCTTTCATTGGGTTATGACCTGCCTTCGAAATGGTTCCGTAACAAGATGCAGGCGACGGTGTCGCTTGTGGGCCGCAACCTTTGGATGCTTTATAACAAAGCTCCGTTCGATCCCGAACAGACCGCTTCGACAAGCACTTATTATCAGGGAATCGACTTTTTCATGCAGCCGAGTGTCCGTACAATCGGTTTCAGCGTGAGACTTCAATTCTAAAACGATAGAATCATCATGAAAAATACTTTATATAGAACCAAAATTGGTTTGGCTTTCGTTACGGCTTCGCTGTTGACAATGGTATCTTGTACGGGCGATTTCGAGCATTTCAATACCGACCCGAATTCCGCACAGCAAATCGACCCGACTACATTGATCACCTCCATGGAGCTGGATGCAATGTATCCCACTACGGGTGAAACGACGGTTCCTGTGAATAATTATCAGACAGGTTGGAACTTGTTGGCAGACCATTATGCCGGTTACATGGCATGTGCCAATCATTGGGAGGGTGGTATCAATCCACTCGTTTATAATTTGACGAATAATTGGCGCAGTACTGTCTTTTCGGTTGCATTTACGCAAGTGATGCCTGCATGGCTTCAACTCAAAGCGGCCTACGATCAGGGATTGGTTGCCGGCGAGGTGATGGCTGTCGGAGATATTCTGAAGGTTGTGACTCTTCACCGGGCCAGCGATATGTATGGTCCCCTGCCTGTACTCCATTTCGGGGAGGCTCGCTCGCCTTATGATGCTCAAGATGTACTTTACGACCATTTTTTCCAGACGCTCAATAATTCGGCATACCGCAATCGCGGGGCTGAAAAATCTCCCTCTTTTTATTCCCGTTGCGCAATTATTGCAGGGAAACGCCGGGGGCTGTCCGCCGCCTGTGCCCCAGGTCGGTTTGCTGATCCCGATAATTTTCCGTATATTTGAATAGGTAAATCAAAAACCGCAGGACGATGGAGATGGAGTGGGATTTTATCATACGCTTGTGCGTGGCAGGCCTTTGCGGCACGGTGATCGGCCTCGACCGCGAATACCGGGTCAAGGATGCGGGTTTCCGCACCCATTTCCTGGTTGCGCTGGGCAGTGCGCTGATAATGATCGTGTCGCAGTACGGCTTCGCCGATATCCTGATGCATACAGGCGTGGGGCTCGACCCCAGCCGTATCGCTGCACAGGTGGTGAGCGGCATCGGCTTCATCGGCGCCGGTACGATCATCATCCACCGCCAGTTGGTGCGCGGGCTTACGACGGCGGCAAGCCTCTGGGCGACGGCCGGCATCGGCCTTGCGGCCGGGGCGCATATGTATGTCGTGGCTGCAGCGGCTACGGTGCTGACGCTCTTCGCGCTCGAAGTGCTTACGCTGGTCTTTGGCGGGTTGGGGCGCCGCAGGACGATGGTGGTCTTTTCGGCTACGAAGCGTGCTGCGGTCGACGAGATGTTCAACGAGTTGCAGAGCCGCGAATATGCCGTGATCTCCTATGAGGTCGAGGCACAGCGCAGCGCCGACGGCATCGTCTACCGGGCCACCCTGGTCATCCGTGCCAAGGGGAATACGGATGAAGACCGCTATGTCGACCTGCTGCGTGAGAATCCCGACATTACCATCGAACGGATCGTATGAGCCGGTCGTACAGCAGGCAGAAGCCCAGCGGCAGGGTGATTCCGACCACGGTGTAGGGTATCCACCACCAGGGCGACCCTGTGGGGATGACCGGGTGGCAGGCCAGGTAGCGGGGCGGGTAGTCGCAAACCCACATTTGAAAGAGTATCACCAGTTTGAATGCGGGGATGTGCCACAGCATGATCGCCATGGTGTGCCGTCCCGTATAGTCCAGCATCCGTGTCAGCCTGTTGCCGGTTGCCGCGAGGCGGCTTGCGGCGGTGACGAGCATGTAGCATCCTGTGCACACCAGCACGACGAAGAGCACCGGGTTGCCGAAAAGTCTCCCGCCAAGGTTGATGCGGCAGCCTGCGGCTGCCGCCGCGAGCAGGATGACCAGGCAGAGCGTTGCGATGCGCCCGTCCAGCGGGAGCCGCGCGCGGAAGATGCGGAAGAGTTTTCCGAGGTAGATTATCCCCGTGATGGCGAATGTCCGGACGGCGATCCACTCGCCCGGAATGCCCGACGGATGGCGGGCGAGCAGCATGGCGACCGTAAACAGGAACAGGATGGAGCCCCCGCGCAGCCGTTCCGCCACGGTCGGCGTCGGGGCGAGTTTGCGGGTTGCCAGCGTGATGCAGAAAAAGAGCATCAGCCCGAGGAACAGCCCTTGCAGAAACCAGAAGGGCGCCTGCATCTGCTCGTGGTGCAGGAACAGGAATACCCGGCCCAGCGTCCGGAGCAGCTCCGGGGTGTCGTAGGGCAGGATGGCCTCCCGGGCGGAGAAGTCATAGGCGATCAGGTGCCACTCGAGAAATCGGTTGTGCAGCAGCACGAAGAGCGTGCCCAGGACGACGTAGGGCAGGTAGAGGCGTCGGAGCTTGCGGCCTATGAAACGCCCCGGGGCGGCGGTCTGTCCGTCGTCGAAGAAATAGCCCGCGACGAAAAAGAAGACGGCCGTGTTGAAATAGTAGGTGAAGGTTTCCAGCGGTGTCAGGATCGCGGCGTGTGAAATCACCACCGCTACGATGCCGAGGGCCTTGACGATCGAGAACGCCGTGTCATGGTGGTGTGTGCCGGTGCCCATCGGTCAGAAATAACGGTGCACTTCTTCGAGGAGCTCCTCGCGTGCCATGTCGTTGGGGTTCGTGCCGGGCAGCCCTTCGGGAACCTGCTCGCCCAGTTGGTCGAACAGGTCGGCCCAGAATTGCGGCAGGGTTCCGTCCGCGGCGCGGAAGTTCATCGGCCGCGCCGTGAAAAGCGGGGTGCCGTTTTCGGCGCGGTAGCTTTCCCACACCAGTTCGCTGCAATAGAGTTTCTCCCTTCCGGGCCGGAACGAATAATCGTAGGGGACTCCGAGGAAGCTGCGCGCACGGCGGACGGCAGCCGCGATGCCGGCCGTGTCCTTCAACCGCATGGCAACTACTGCCGGCCGGCCGCCGATTTTTGCGGAGCGTCCGAGAAATTCCTCCAATAGCGTGAGCCGGACGCCGCCGTCGGTCGTGGCTTCGAGCACCGAATCCGCCCCGTTGCCTGTGACGGCGATCCCCACGTGGGAGAAATTCAGCGGCCCTTCTTCGCCCGTCGCCGCCGTGATCGCCCCGGTCATCTCCGTGTTTTTTCCGGCCTGGAAGAGCAGGTCGCCCGTGTGCAGGCGATCGCGGTTTTGGCCGCAGGAAATGGCCAGCAGAAGCATACCTATATATATTAAAGCCTGTTTCATAGTCTCCGCTGTTCGTTTTTGCAAATATATTAAAAATTTTTCACAACTAACTCGCTGACCGATAGCCGTGTGTAAAAAAGGTGGTGAAATTGTCGAAAAAAAGTCCCGGAATTATTTGGAAATAACTCCGGAATGCCCTTATCTTTGCATCCGCTTCGAGAGAGAAATACTGCTCCGGGGCGGAAAAAACAGGTTCTGAAAAATTTTGAAAAAAGTTCCAAAATCTTTTGGAGATTCGGAAAAATGACTTACCTTTGCACCCGCTTCGAATAAGAAATACGGTTCGAAACGATAAGAAAAAAGGTTCTGAAAATTTCTGAAAAAATCTTTCGAAAAGATTTGGTGGTTTCAAAAAGATGACTTATCTTTGCACCACTTTCCGCTGAAAAATCAGCGGTCGGAACAACGGGAAAAGCCGCAAGGACAGACCCGGCAAAAAGAAAGAAATTGTTCTTTATAGCAATATATTTGAACAGCGTTCTTTGAAGTATTTGAGCAGCTAAAAGTTTTCCACTCTCGCGAGAGAGTGAATTTCAAACAATACCTTTGAGATTAGAGCTAAAGATTTAAAACAAAACATTTTATACAATGGAGAGTTTGATCCTGGCTCAGGATGAACGCTAGCGGC
>OGLN01002794.1_pt1 | contig 10345 bp, 8 predicted proteins | sample 1572641 | NCBI WGS metagenome assembly OGLN01 (sample SAMEA2581903, study PRJEB24529) | metagenome | biome: Human gut stool | place: China | collected 2011
AGAAGGAGCGCAAGGCGATCTCGGGCATCCAGAAGAAGGCCCGCGAGACGGCGCAGATTCTCCAGCGGAAGATCGTCGAGAACGAGAAGGAGCGCAAGGCGATCTCGGGCATCCAGAAGAAGGCCCGCGAGACGGCCAAGAAGGTGAGCCTGAACAACAAGAAACTGCGCGACTGCAAGATCCACCGCACGGACCGCAACGAGCTGGCCGAACAGTCGATGATCTTCATCACGGAGGGCAACTCGGCGTCGGGCTCCATCACCAAGAGCCGCGACGTGCGTACGCAGGCGGTCTTTTCGCTGCGCGGCAAGCCGCTGAACTGCTACGGGCTGACCTCTTGATGATGACCTTCTTCCTGCAATTCTTCCCCGAGGTGATCCGCCAGGGGCATCTGTTCGTGCTGCAAACCCCGCTGTTCCGCGTGCGCAACAAGAAGGAGACGCTCTACTGCTATTCCGAGGAGGAGCGCCTGAAGGCCGTGGCCCGGTGCGGCGCGAACGCCGAGATCACGCGATTCAAGGGTCTGGGCGAGATTTCGCCCGACGAGTTCAAGGAGTTCATCGGCGAGAACATGCGCCTGGACAAGGTCCGCATCACGAAGGACGACCCGATCCACGACCTGCTGGAGTTTTATATGGGCAAGAATACGTATGAGCGTCAGGGCTTCATCATCGACAACCTGCGCATCGAGGAGGACATCGTCGAGCAGGACCTTGCGATTAATTAAAAATTAAGAATTAAAAATTAAAAATTCCGATTTCATGGCGGAAGAGAACGATAAGACGGGGCGCGACGAAGCGCTCAACGAGGACGCCTCGACTCCCGAAACCGCGGACGACGCGACGGGCGAAACGCCTGTGGCCGAGGCTCCGGCCAAGGCGGGCAAATTCGACCGCCTGACGCAGGAGGAGGGCGGCGTCCGCAAGCTCACGGGCATGTATAAGAACTGGTTCCTGGACTACGCCTCGTACGTGATCCTCGAACGCGCCGTGCCGCATGTCGAGGACGGACTGAAACCCGTCCAGCGGCGTATCCTTCATGCGATGAAGGTCGTCGACGACGGCCGTTACAACAAGGTCGCCAACCTCGTGGGCCAGACCATGCAGTACCACCCGCACGGCGACGCGTCGATCAAGGACGCGCTGGTGCAGCTGGGGCAGAAGGACCTGCTGATCGACTGTCAGGGCAACTGGGGCAACATCCTCACGGGTGACGAGGCCGCCGCGGGCCGTTATATCGAGGCGCGTCTTTCGAAATTCGCCCTCGACGTGGTCTTCAACAAGAAGACGACGGAGTGGATGCTGTCGTACGACGGCCGTAAGGAGGAGCCGGTGACGCTGCCCATCAAGTTCCCGCTGCTGCTGGCACAGGGTTCGGACGGCATCGCCGTGGGACTGGCTTCGAAAATCCTGCCCCACAACTTCGTGGAGCTGATCAACGCCGCCATTGCGCACCTCCAGGGACGTGATTTCCAGCTTTACCCCGACTTCCCGACGGGTGGCATGGCCGATGTGAGCCGTTATAACGACGGCCTTCGCGGCGGCACGGTGAAGGTGCGGGCGAAGATTTCGAAGATCGACAAACGGACGCTTGCCATCACCGAGATTCCCTATACCACGACCACCGAGTCGATCAAGGATTCGATCATCAAGGCCAACGACAAGGGCAAGATCAAGATCCGAAAGGTCGACGACAATACGGCCGACAAGGTCGAAATCGTCATTCAGGTCTCGCCCGACGAGTCGTCGGACAAGACCATCGACGCGCTCTATGCCTTCACCGACTGCGAGGTGTCGATCGCCCCGAACTCGTGCGTCATCTGGGACGAGAAGCCGCACTTCCTCGGGGTTTCGGAGATCCTGCGCCGCTCGGCCGAGCACACCAAGTCGCTGCTGGGGCTGGAGCTGAAAATCCGGCTGGGCGAGTTGAGCGAGGCATGGCATGCCGCCTCGCTCGAACGCATCTTCATCGAGAACAGGCTCTACCAGCTGATCGAGGGCTGCAAGAGCCGCGAGGAGGCTTATTCCGCCGTGGATAAGGGCCTGGAACCCTTTAAGATGCGGCTGCGACGTGAAGTGACGCTTGAAGACGTGCAGAAGCTCACCGAGCTGAAATTTATCCGTATTTCGCGTTACGACAGCGACAAGGCCGACAACGAGATCCGCCAGATCGAGGAGGACCTGAAGTCGACGCAGTACGACCTGGACCACCTCACCGAATACGCCGTGGCCTACTACGAGCGCATCCGCGACAAGTACGGCAAGGGCAGGGAGCGTCGCACCGAGTTGCGCGAATTCGACTCGATCGAGGCGACGAAGGTGGCCGTCACGAACGCCAAGCTGTACGTGGACCGGGCCGAAGGGTTCTTCGGCATCGGCAAATCCATGAAGGACGCGGAATTCGTCTGCGACTGCTCGGACATCGACGACGTGATCGTCTTCACGAAAGACGGGCGTTACGTGATCACCAAGGTTTCGGACAAGGCCTTCTTCGATAAAAACATCTATTATATCGGGGTCTTCAAGCGCAACGACGACCGCACAATCTACAACGTTCTCTACCGCGACGGGAAGAACGGTGCGATTATGATGAAGCGTTGCGCCATCAAGGGCATCACGCGCGACAAGGAGTACGACATCACCAAGGGAACCGCCAAGAGCGAGATACTGTATATGTCTGTCAATCCGAACGGTGAGGCCGAGGTGCTGAAGGTTTACTTCAAGCCCCGTCCGCGCCTGAAGAAGGTGATTGTCGATCTCGATTTCTCGACCCTCGCCATCAAGGGGCGCCAGAGCCAGGGCAATCTGTTCTCGCGCTACGGCATCCACAAGATCGTGCTGAAGGAGCGCGGCACCTCGACGCTCGGGGGGCAGGACATCTGGTTCGACGAAGATGTCCGCCGGCTGAACGCCGACGGGCGCGGCAAGCTGCTCGGCGAGTTCAAGGGCGACGACCGCCTGATCGTCTGGACCTCGAAGAATCAGTACTACATCACGGGCTACGACCTGATGCAGCACTTCCCCGACGACACGGTCCTCGTGGCGCGTTACGAGTCCGACCGGGTTTACAGCCTGTGTTACTACGACCGCGGCCAGAAGTATTACTACATGAAGCGTTTCACGGCCGAGATGTCGGACAAGATTCAGGATTTCCTCGACGCCGACGCCGATTTCATCTGCGTGACGGACCGCGCCGGGGCCAAACTGGAGATCACCTACAAGGGGGCGCACGCCTCGCGGCCCGCGGATGTGATCGACGTCGACGAGTTCGTGGGCGTCAAGAGCCACCGCGCCAAGGGCAAACGCCTGACGACCTACGACGTGGACCGGCTGCGGATGATCGAACCCGAACTGCCTCCCGAACCGGAACCTTCGGAGGATGAGTCGCTTGACGACGGTCAGCTGACGGACGCTTCAGCTGACGCGGCGCAACGCGCTGCGGCAGAGGGGAAAGCCTCCGGAAAATCCGCCCTGAAGGAGCCGCTCGGCGCCAAGCCCGCCCCGGGAAAGGCTCCGGCTGGCCAGCCCTCGGCCGGAACGATCGTCGGAGGCGTGGAGTTCGAGGTGGAGCGTCCGAAAGGCGACGCCGGCGAGATGATCGACCCCGAACAGCTGAACCTGTTTTAACGAACCGCCTGCGATGAAACCTCTCTTTCTGGTCGGATATATGGGCTGCGGCAAGAGCACCCTCGGACGCAAGCTGGCGCGGCGTCTGGGCGTCGATTTCATCGACACCGATGCGCTGGTCGAGGAGCGCGAAGGCGCCTCCGTGGCCGACGTCTTCCGTTACGAGGGCGAGGAGCGTTTCCGCGAGGCGGAGCGCCGGGTCCTCGACGAGGTGATCGCCGGAGCCTCCTTCGCCGTGGTCTCCACGGGGGGCGGGCTGCCCACGTGGCGCGATAACATGCCGTGCATGAACGCCGTCGGGCATACGGTCTACCTGCGCCGCTCGCCGGAGCAGATCGCCCGGCGGTTAAGCCCCTACGGACGCCGCAAGCGGCCCCGTCTGCAAGGTCTCGACGACGAACAGCTGGTGGCCTTCATGCGCGGCGACATGGCGGCCCGCGAACCGTTCTACGCGCAGGCTTCGCTCGTCGTCGACTGCGACCCGATGTCCGACGACGAGCTGGTCGAACATATCGTGCAAACTTTCTCCGACCGTGGCTGACAACAGACCCATAGGCATTTACGACTCGGGGCTGGGCGGACTGACCGTCTGGCGCGAGGTCCGGCGTGCGCTGCCCGGCGAATCGCTCGCCTACCTCGGCGACGGCGCCAACTGCCCCTATGGCTCGCGGCCCCGCGAGGAGGTGCAGGCGCTGGCCGACGCCGCCGTGGCGCGGCTCGTGGAGCTGGACTGCAAGATGGTCGTCGTGGCCTGCAACACCGCCACGGCCGCGGCCATCGGCTTCCTGCGCGAAAAATACGCCGGCATGCCCATCGTCGGCATGGAGCCGGCCGTGAAACCGGCCTGCCTGGCGACCCGCAGCGGGGTGGTGGGGGTGCTGGCCACCGAACGGAGCCTCGACGGCGAGCTGTTCCGCCGCACGGCCGCCCGGTACGGCAGCGGCATCGAAGTCCTGACCTACCCGGGCACGGGTTTCGTGGAGCTGGTCGAGGGGGACCGGGAGGATACGCCCGAGGCCGAAGCCGCGGTGCGCGCCGCCGTGGAGCCGATGCTGGCGCGGGGCGCCGACCAGATCGTGCTGGGGTGTACGCACTATCCCTTTCTGACGCCGGTGATGGAACGCATCGTCGACGGACGGGCCGCGATCGTCGACCCGTCGCCTGCCGTCGCCCGCCGCGTCGGGCAGCTTTTGGACCGCTACGGCCTGCGCGCTTCGGCGGATGACCGCCCCGCGCTCACGTTCCGCACCTTCGCCGACGAGCTTTACCGCCTGCGTCTCGAACGGAAGGTTGCGGCGTACCTGTAAGACGCTCCCGGCTCCGCCCCCCCCCATTCGCGGGCGGGAACGCTTCCGGCCGGAATCGTTCCGGGCGATTGATAAAGTTTGCGGCGCCTTCGGAATTGTCGGAAAAAATTCGTACCTTCGCTCGATAATAGCGACATTCGGGAATGGCATCTAAAAATACATCCTCCAACAGCCGGCAGGCCGTTCAGCGTTCCAACAGCGACAGTGCGCGCTGGATCGCCGGACTGCTGCTGCTGTTCATCGGTCTGTTCGCCGCCGCTGCGGTGTTCTTTTCGTTTTTCAGCTGGGCCGCCGACCAGAGCGGGCTGCAAAAATCGGTCGAGGAACGGGTGACGCTCGGCATCGAACCGGAAAATCTCTGCGGCTGGGCCGGAGCGCGGTTGGGGATGTTGCTGGTCGATCATTCGTTCGGGCTTTTCGGCATTCTGATTCCCGCGATGATCGTGCTGGTCGGCGTGCGGATCGTCCGTCAGCGGCCGCTGCTGTTCAACCATTCGATCCTTTCGCTGTTTCTGATTATGATCCTGGGGTCGCTGACGCTGGGATTCGCCTTCGCCAACCGCTGGAGCCTCTGCTGCTCGACGGGGTGGGGCGGCGCTTTCGGCATCGCCTCTTCGGCCCTGCTGCGCACGCATATCGGGGCTTTCGGAACGCTGATCCTGCTTGTCGGCGGCTGGATACTGACAGGTGTTTTCATCAACCGCAACTTCATCAACAAGGTCAACGAGGCGGGCAACGTGGTGGTCGACAAGAGCGGGAAGGTCGTCGAGATCCTCAAGCACAAAGTCGTGCTGCACGGACGTGCGGCCGGGGAGGACGGGGCTGCGGAGGATGTTCCCGAACCGGCTCCGAAACCCGGCCCGAAGGCGGCCGCACCGCAGCCCGCGCCGCCGAAAGCGGCGGAACCCGCGGCGCAAAAACCCGCCCCGATCCGTGTGGAACGTCCGTCGGAGTCCGTTGCGGCCCGGAAGTTCGTGCCGGAAGAGGACGAAAATCCCTTCCTCGAACTGACGCCCGACGGGAAACCCGTCGCCGGGGAGACTGCCGCGGAGCAGACGCCCCCTCCCGCGGAGGACGGGGAGTTCATCGAGGTGGACCTTTCGCGTCCCGAGGGCCGTGTGGTGATCGGCCGCAGCGGGCTGGTCGAGCTGGAACGCCCTGCGGTGCGCGACGCCGTGCCTGCGGAGCCTGCCCCGGAGGAGGTTCCGGAGAGGGAGGCCGCACAGTCCGATCCCGATGCGCCCTTTACCGAGATCACCGTGCTGGACGATGCGCCCGCCGCGGAGCCGGAGGGCGTCGTGGTGACGGTCGAGGCCAACGAGGCGAAACTTCTCGACGAGAAGGCGATCCCCACGGAGAGCTACGACCCGCTGAAGGACCTGGTGAACTACCGCAAGCCGCCCGTGACGCTCCTGGAGGACTACATTTCCGATTCGGAGGTCTCGGACGAGGAGATTTTCGAGAACAAGACCAAGATCGAGGAGACGCTCAAGAACTTCGGCATTCCCATCCAGCGCATCAAGGCCACGGTGGGTCCCACGGTGACGCTCTACGAAATCGTGCAGGCGCAGGGGATCAAGATCTCGAAGGTGCAGGGTCTCGAAAACGATATTGCGCAGAGCCTCAAGGCGCTGGGTATCCGCATCATCGCGCCGATTCCGGGCAAGGGAACCATCGGCATCGAGGTGCCCAACCGCGACAAGCAGGTGGTTTCGATGTATTCGGCCGTGCGTTCGCTGCGTTTCCAGGAGTCGAAGGCCGAGCTTCCGGTGGTGATCGGGCGCACGATTCAGAACGAAAATTACGTCTTCGACCTGGCCAAGATGCCGCACCTGCTGGTCGCCGGAGCCACGGGACAGGGCAAGTCCGTGGGGCTGAACGCCATCATCACCTCGCTCCTGTACCGCAAACACCCCGCGCAGCTGAAGTTCGTGATGATCGACCCCAAGATGGTCGAGTTCTCGCTCTACGCCAAGATCGAACGCCATTTCCTGGCCAAGATGGAGTCGGAGGACGACGCGATCATCACCGACCCCAAGAAGGCGGTCTATACGCTCAACTCGCTCTGTACGGAGATGGACAACCGTCTGGAACTGTGTAAGAAGGCCGGGGCGCGAAACATCGCCGAGTACAACGAGAAATTCACCTCGCGGCGGCTGAATCCGATGAACGGACATCGCTACCTCCCGTATATCGTGGTGGTGGTCGACGAGTTTGCCGACCTGATAATGACGGCCCGCGAGGTCGAGGGACCGGTCATGCGCCTCGCGCAGAAGGCCCGCGCCATCGGCATCCACCTGATCATCGCCACGCAGCGTCCCGACGTGAAGGTCATCACGGGCGGCATCAAGGCCAACTTCCCGGCCCGCATCGCCTTCCGCGTGATGCAGATGATCGACTCGCGCACGATCATCGACCAGCCGGGGGCCAATCAGCTTATCGGACGCGGCGACATGCTCTTCTCGAAGGACGGCGATCTGACGCGTATTCAGTGTGCGCTGGTCGAGACCCGCGAGGTCGAGCGTATCTGCGAATACATCTCCAAACAGCAGGGCTACACCGAGGCCTACACGCTGCCCGACTATACGCCCGACGGCGGCGACGCTCAAATGGGCAGCGAGGAGTCCTCGGCGCCCGTGAAATATGACTCGCTCTTTGCCGAGATCGCCCGCGACGCCGTGTCCGGAGGTCAGATTTCGACCTCGATGATTCAGCGCAACTACGAGGTGGGCTTCAACCGCGCCGGCCGCATTATGATGCAACTCGAAAGGGCCGGCATCGTCGGCCGCCAGCAGGGGGCCAAACCGCGCGACATCCTCTACCACGACTTGCCTTCGCTGGAGGCGAAATTGCAGGAACTGGGATTGTTTTAAGTCCTCGGCTTAAAACAATCCCAGTTCCTGTGGTTAAGAATTAAAAATTAGGAATTGAAAATTGCGGGAGCTGACGCTATGGGGAGACGAAAATTTTTCATTTTTCATTGTTTCATTGCCGTATTGTTTTGCGGCATATTGCAAGGCAATGCGGCGCAGCCTCGTGCCACGGAGATACTGGAACGCCTTGCGGCGGGATTCCGTGCGATGGACGGCTACGGCGTGAAGTTCGGGGTCGTCTCGGGCGACTACGAAGCCCGCGGCAGCTATGTCGTGGAAGGCGACAGCTATTACCTCGTGCTGGGCGACGCGGAGGTTTTCGCCGACGGAGCCGTGCGCCGCGAGGTCGACAACCGCCGCCGCGAGGTGACCGTTACGGAGGTCGACACCGCGAGCCGCAACATCCTGAACAATCCGGTCCGGGCCTTCGATTTTCTGGGCAGCGAATATACGCCGTCGCTCGTCTCCGAAGCCGACGGCCGCGCCGTCGTGCGGCTGACGCCCGCCGCCGGGAACGACTCCCCGGCAGGCGATGTCACGCTGACGGTCGACACCGCTACGATGCGCCCCCGCTCGCTTTCGTACGACTACGACGGCGAACAGGTGCTGGTGAACGTGCTGGAGGTCGCGCCCCTCGCTGGGCACGTCCGGCGGTTCGATCGGAAGAACTATGCGGATTACGAATTCATTGATTTTCGTTGAGTGCTATGGGAATCTTTTCTTTGATCTGGAACTGGTTTGTGCTGGTGTTGATCGTGGCGGCGGCGGTGTTTTTCGCCGCCGGGCTGTGGAAACTGCGCCGTCAGCCCGCCGATGATGCCGGCGGGAGGGAGCTCCGCCGGCTGCGTATCGAGAACCGGACGCTGTGGCTCTTCATCGCCCTGCTGCTGCTCGTGTCGCGCATCGACCGCATCTGCGAATTTTGACGCCGATGCGGACCTCCCCGTTTTTTTCTCCGGAAACGGGCGTCCGCAGGCCGTGCCGTTCGCCTTTTCTCCCGGCAGTTTGCCGGGAGATTTTTTTTCGGGGCGTCGAGATCGTGGGCGCAATGGTGGCGAATCCCGCGTAAATGACAAATTGTCGCGCCGTTTGTCGTCGCCGAATGCAGGGAGGATGGGCTGCTTAATGGGAATATTGTATGTAAACAGATATTTTGTATGTAATTTTAATAAATGCGCCGTAAATAATAAATTATTAACATAATTTCTTTTTTTATTAAAATATTATCTTATATTTGTTTTAGGATATCCTGACGTATGTTGAACGCTTTAAATTTAATCTATTATGGATGAATTAGGCTTTATGTTGGCGGGGTTTGCGGTCTTGGGGGTGTTGCATTATGCGGTTGCTATCGTTTTTGCCGTATCCGAATACCGAAAGTGGAGGCCTACGGGGTGGATCATTCCCCTTGCAGTCGTTATGTTCGTCGCTTTTTCGTTTATTTTTCCGGTAGTGGAACATATCGTCCGCCCCAGGATGCGGGCCTGCGGCGTCGACCGGCGTATCATCCGGCTGAAACTCGTGCTGGCGTGGTCCGTGCCGCTTTTAACGAGTGTCGGTATTAAGTTGTGTGAGTTGTTCTGCAACCGGGTCGTGCCCCGCGATGTCTCCGGGGAGCTGGCCCTCTGCTGCTGTCTTTCGTGCGGACTCCTGTATTTGGTGCTTATGCTCTGGGTCAATGTGAAGCTCAATGCGCTTGCGGAGGCGTGCCCGGCCAAAGGTGCGGAGTGATCGCTCGACTTTGTCGCGGACCGTTCTGCAATCCGTCTTTCTCCCGGCAGTTTGCCGGGAGATTTTTTTTGGGCCGTCAGATCGCCGGAAAAGGGGTAAAAACGGGGTGGTCCGCTGAAAATATCGCGCCCACGAAGCAGATTTATTCCCCTAAAGTTGCTCAAACCGGAAATAAATCGTATTTTTGTTCGTTAAAAGAACGGTAATTTTCGACGGGTATCGACGGGCCGGTCGCGGCACTTGTGAGCGTTGAAAATTTGAATTGGAGATAATTCGGTCGAAATTCCGGTCGCGATGCGACGAGGCTCCCGCCTTGGCGGGTGCCGGAGCGGGCCAAGTATGTAAACGCGGCGGGACGCCGCGAAAGCCTGCTTCGAAACGGAAAGACGAAGAATAATAGAATTAAGTATTAATATGTTAACTGAAGAAGAAAAGAATGCCGGTTTGACGGGGCGTATCATCCCCATCAATATCGAAGAGCAGATGAAATCGGCGTACATCGACTACTCGATGTCGGTCATCGTGTCGCGTGCGCTGCCTGACGTGCGCGACGGCATGAAGCCCGTGCACCGCCGCATCCTCTACGATATGAGCGCGGAGCTTAACCTCTACTCCGACAAACCCACACGTAAGTCCGCCCGTATCGTCGGCGACGTGCTCGGTAAGTTCCACCCCCACGGCGACAAGTCGGTCTACGACGCGATGGTCCGCCTGGCGCAGGACTGGTCGATGCGCTACCCGCTGGTCGACGGACAGGGTAACTTCGGTTCGATGGACGGCGACTCGCCGGCCGCCATGCGTTACACCG
>OGLN01002798.1_pt1 | contig 10324 bp, 5 predicted proteins | sample 1572641 | NCBI WGS metagenome assembly OGLN01 (sample SAMEA2581903, study PRJEB24529) | metagenome | biome: Human gut stool | place: China | collected 2011
GATACTGGGAGAAGGTTCCCATCTTGCGTGGGTTCTCAGCAGCGTTAAACTCAATTACCAGGTTTAATAACAGTGCATTTGCAAGTCCATGTGGCAGGTGATGGAATGCACCTAATTTATGTGCCATAGAGTGGCAAACACCTAAGAATGCATTTGCAAATGCCATACCAGCCATGCAGGAAGCGTCTGCCATCTTCTGACGTGCTTCTACATTTCCAGGCTCATTGTAAGCAGTTGGAAGATATTCAAATACATTCTTCATAGCCTTTAATGCAAGACCATCTGTATAGTCAGTAGCCATAACAGAAGCATATGCTTCCAGAGCATGTACCAGAACGTCCAGACCAGATGCGCTGGTCAGTCCCTTAGGCTGGCTCATCATATTGTCAGTATCTACAATTGCCATCTTAGGCAGCAGCTGGTAGTCAGCTAACGGATACTTAACACCGGTGTTCTGATCAGTGATAACTGCGAATGGTGTAACCTCAGAACCAGTACCGGAAGAGGTAGGAACTGCTACAAAGTATGCCTTCTCGCCCATGGTTGGGAAGGTATATACACGCTTACGGATATCAATGAAACGCATTGCCATATCCATAAAGTCTGCTTCCGGATGCTCATAGAGAACCCACATGATCTTGCCGGCATCCATTGCGGAACCGCCGCCCATTGCGATGATCACATCCGGCTCAAATTCTCTCATCAGCTTTGCGCCAGCCTGTGCATTTGCCAGGGTTGGGTCTGGCTGTACATCAGAGAATACAGTGTAAGTAATTCCCATTTCATTTAAACGGTCAGTGATAACATGTGTATATCCATTCTTGTACAGGAAAGAGTCTGTTACGATGAAGGCTCTCTTCTTGCCCATAACGTCCTTTAATTCCTTCAGTGCTACAGGCAGACAGCCCTTCTTAAAGTAAACCTTCTCAGGTGCTCTGAACCACAGCATGTTCTCTCTCCTCTCAGCAACAGTCTTAATATTTAACAGGTGCTTTACACCAACGTTCTCAGATACGGAGTTTCCGCCCCAGGAACCGCAGCCTAATGTCAGGGATGGTGTCAGCTTGAAGTTGTATAAGTCACCGATACCGCCGTGGGAAGAAGGTGTATTGATCAGGATACGGCAGGTCTTCATGCGCTCTGCGTGCTTCATAATCTTCTCGGTTTCATTGACGGTTACAGAAGTGAGTCTGCCGTTTTCAATCCCAAAGTCCGTCACTTTTGCTCCGAAACGGACTTCTCCGCCCCATGCCTCGATCTTTTTCCGCATTGTTGTCACAATTCCGATGAGCTGATCGGTGCCAAGGTGCGGTTTCTGATCGTACAGAATTTCTTCCGGTGCCCCGCATTCCGTGAAGATCCGGAGTACCTCACGGTTTCTGCCGGATGGATCCTTCACCGAAGTGTTTAATTTTCCATCCGAAAACGTACCGGCGCCGCCCTCTCCGAACTGAACGTTGCTGGTGAGGTCCAGCTCTCCGGCGGACCAGAAGCGCTCCACATCGGCAGTGCGGTCCTCCACGCGGCGGCCCCGCTCCAACAGAATGGGCCGTGCGCCTGCTCGTGCCAGTACCAGCGCGGCAAACAGGCCCGCAGGTCCCGCACCCACCACCACCGGCGGTACTTCCGGCGGGGTCACAGGCTCCGGGAGCTGATAGACAGGCCGGGGGGCCGCCTTGGAAACGTGCTTGTCCCGGCAGCGGCGGAGCACGGCAGCTTCGTCCGCCGCCTCGACCTCCACGGCCACGCTGTCGTACACGGCGTTGGCCATCTGGCTGGCCAGAAAGCGGCTCCACACCAAGCGGTAGAGGCGGTACTGCTCGCCGGTCAGGTCCTTCCACGGGGTGGTGACGATGCGGGCGTGCTCATTCAGGCCGCGCAGCATGGTCTTGAGCATGCTTTCGGGCAGGAGGTGGTTTTTTGGCAACGGTGTTTGCATTGCCAAAAGAAGCAGTAGCGAACGGGTGTCGGCTAGAGCCTTAATGTCGCCTGCGACAAGCTTCATCAGAGCGCAAAGCGCAGCGGTAAGCGCCAGGAAAACGGTCTGACGGGCAAATCCCTTACCGCTTGGAACGACGGTGGAGCTGAACAATCGGTTTGCGTACGGCTGGCAGGCTCGGGTCAGTTGCTCAACAAGCTGCGCGACGTGACGGTTGCGAACGGCAGGAGTCCACATGAAAAACGGTACAGCCTGCGGGTTGTTTTGCGGGACGACCAGAGCAGGCACTACGGCCGAGTTCATCAGCAGTCGAGCGGCAAGCTGTGTGATCTCGCGCCAACATTCGACTTCCGGCGCCGACTCCTGAGCGTACACGACGGGCATCGTCAACAGGACTTCGAAAATGTCGGAGGAGTCGGTGAGTGTGAGACGCCGCGCTTTTCCTGCCGTGTCCCGCACGCGAACAGCGAGTTCTGCGCTCAAGCCCTCATCGGCGTCACAGACGGCTTTTACGGAAACGCTCAGAGAGGCGAGCGCCGACTCGTTGACCTTGATTTTCTTTTGGAATAAGTGTGACGAGAGGCAGTAGCCCAGCCAGTCCGAGGCGTCGGAATAGGAAATTCGGTGCCTCAGCTCCTTTTCGACCCCCGTGAAAAGCTTTCGAAGGTCGCTGCGAAAGGCTTCGCCTCCGGGCATCGGAAGCGATTCGGGGAAAAGAGACAGGATGGTTTCGCGCAGCGGCTCAAGTGTGGCGTAGGGGAGGCTGCGCAGTTCGGACAGAGCCGATGGTTTATCCAGCTCGACCGGGTCGGGGCGCGATTCGGTAGCGGCCGCAGCGAGTTCGGCCAGACGCAGCGGGCGAGCCGTGGTGGCTGATTTCAGGTCAACGCCTCTGTTTTTGAGTTCGGACTGCAGGTCAAGCCCGTGAAGTTTGAAAATCAAAAACGGATCGGCGTCGATGTGGTCGGCCATGCAGTAGAAAACGGCGGCGATGTGCTTGCAGATGCGAGCGCTGTCCGGGCACGAACAGGATGTGCGCATTTCTCGCCAGGAACGAGGAAAGAGCTCCAGGGAGAGCCCTTGGCAGATGTCGGCGACGCTCGGCGAAAGCGTACCTTCCAGAAGTTCGGCCACAAGCGACGGATTTTGTGCAATGGCGTCAAGCAGCAGTTTTTCCTTTTCCCGTCCCCACTTCGGCAGCGCAATTTTGATTTCGTACGGATAGTAAGCAGATCCCGAGACGAGCGCTTCGACGCGATCTTCGTGCGAAATCCACTCGCAGCTCACGACGTGTCCGGTGTTGTAGTAGGAACGTCCGCGAGGCAGTCGGTTGTCGAAGTCAACATTGCTCAATGCGTCGAGCCATTGTTTGCCCCACCAGGTGTTGCCGAAGGTTCTGCGTTTGGCCATAAGAAATGTAGTCACAAAAAAAGCAGAAAGGCTTGGGAGCTTTTCTGCTTTGGTTTGCAAAAAGCGAAGGCTTCGCTCAGTGCGAGAGAATCTTGGAGAGGAACTGCTGGGCGCGTTCCGAACGCGGAGAGCTGAAGAACTCCTCTTTCTTGGCATCTTCGAGGATTTCGCCGGCTTCCATGAAGATCACGCGATCGGCCACCTTGCGGGCAAAGCCCATTTCGTGCGTCACCACCATCATGGTCATGCCTTCACGGGCGAGTTCCACCATCACGTCAAGCACTTCGTTAATCATTTCCGGGTCGAGAGCCGACGTCGGTTCGTCAAAGAGCATACACACCGGATCCATGGCAAGAGCGCGAGCGATGGCTACACGCTGCTGCTGGCCACCCGATAGTTGGCCGGGGAACTTGGGAGCATGTTTGAGAAGACCCACGCGATCAAGAAGCGCGAGACCGCGCTCCGTGGCTTCCTCGCGCGAACGGCCAAGCACCTTCATCTGAGCGAGCGTCAGATTGTCGGTGATGGACAGATGCGGGAAGAGTTCGAAGTGCTGGAACACCATGCCGACGTGGCTGCGCAACTTGGGCAGGTCGGTCTTGGGATCGCCCACGTTGATGCCGTTGATGAGCACTTCACCCTGCTGGAACGGTTCCAGGGCGTTGACGGTCTTGATGAGCGTGGACTTGCCGGAGCCGGAGGGGCCGCAGACGACCACCACTTCGCCTTTTTCTACGGACGTGGAGCAGTTCTTCAGAACTTGGAAGGAACCGTACCACTTGCTCACATTTTTGATTTCAATCATCGCCATGGGAAAAAGGCCTCTTCTGTGGGTGTCTTTGAAAAAATGCTTGTCTTTCAAGCGTAGCGCTTAATTGTAAGGTATTGCGGAAAAACGCGTCGACTCTTTTCAACCCAATTTGTGTTGACCGGGTGTGAAGACTGATGCCTCCGGTGGCCATCAATGCGACATGGACAGTAAACGGCCTTAAGGATCTTGAAAAAAGAAACGTCACTTTCGGTGAAGTAGCTAATGGCGATGTCGAGGCCGTCGAGATTGACCATTACGAACCATCTCAAGCACATGCAGCAGGCCGTTTTGTTAGAAGCTGCCGAACTGAGCAAAGGTCCTTCGCTCAAGATCTGAGGCGAAATGTTCAAAGCGATTGCCGACAGTCGGAAGGTGACGCAAGATAGAATCGAACAATCTTCAGGTATCTTTGGCACCATAGAACATAACCAATTTCAGAATCCACAATCGAGGAAAATCGGCGTGAATCCGTGGTCATTGACAGTCATGTTGCGGCTTGACCGATCCCGTGCGGCATCGGTCCGGGATATTGTTGTGTCTGAAGGGGAGCCGGCATGACGAAGCGACTCGGGTTTTCTTTGAAGCTCGCGCTATTTGCGCTGTTGTCGACGACGATCGTCGGTGCCGATGCGGTGTATGCGGCTCCGACGCAGCAGGCACGAGCCGAAAGACCTAGATTGGGCCTGGTGCTTTCCGGCGGAGGCGCGCGCGGTTTTGCACATATCGGGGCGCTGAAGGCGCTCGAAGAGCTTCGCGTGCGTTTTGACGTGATCACCGGCACGAGCATGGGCTCGATGGTGGGCGGCGCGTATGCGGCGGGCTACAGCGCCAAGCAGATTGAGGACATCACGCTTGCTGTTGACTGGCCTCGTATGTTTGCGCCGCGTCCGGATCGCAATCGTATGGACTGGCAGGGTAAAGACAACGACCGTAGAGGCCTGGGACCCACTGAAATCGGCGTCACGAAGGACGGATTGCGCTTCTCAGGACAGCTAGTCCCTTCGCAGGAGCTCGACATCTTCCTGCAGCGCTCCACGCAGCCTTTCAACAGTGTCTACGACCTCTCCGAACTGGACATTCCGTTTGCGGCCGTCGCTACGGATCTGGAAAGCGGGCAAAGGGTGGTGCTGCAAAAAGAAATCTCGTTGGCGCAGGCCATGCGTTGCTCAATGTCCGTGCCGGGGGCATTTCGACCGGCCGAGTACAAGGGCCGAGTCTTGGTTGACGGCGGTCTGATCGACAACCTGCCGATTGATCTGGCTCGGGATATGGGCGCAGAACGCGTGGTGGCGATTAACGTCGGCACACCTTTGGGTAAGCGCGATGACATTAAAGGCGTGTTGGGTGTCATGGCGCAGGTGGTCAACATTCTGACCGAGCAGAATGTGCGCAAGTCCAAGGAGTCCATCCGACTGGGAGATATCTACATAGAACCTGATCTGGGGGGACTGACTTCCGGCGACTTCATGAAGTCGCGCGACATTATCGAAATTGGCTACAAGGCTGTGATGGACAATAAGGAGCTCTTTGCGCCTTACATCGAAGACGAATACGACTACCGGTTCTATTTGAGCGCCCGCTACGAAAAGACGCTTGTCGATGGTGAACATAACGTTTCCGAAGTGAAAGTTGCGGGACTCGAGCACGTTAATCCCGAGCATGTGCTGGCGACAATCGATATTGACACCGACAAGCCCGTGAGCAACGAACAGGCGGCGGAGGCCGCACGCGACATCTGGGCCGAAGGCGACTTTCAGAGCGTGCCGTTTCGTTTTGAACCTGGCCCGAACGGCACGGAAGTGCTGGTGTTTGAACCCGAGGAAAAGACGGTGGGCTACTCCCGTCTGATGTTTGGCGGCAACGTGCAGTCTGACTTTCAGTCGTCCAACACCTTTAACGTGGTGCTGTCGCATACCTGGGGATGGCTCAACAAATGGGGCGGTGAATGGCGTAACGAGATTCAGCTCGGTGAAGTCAAGCGATTTCTTTCCGAATTTCACCAGCCTTTGGGCGTGGGCGGACGCTGGTTTTTGATGCCGCGCGTGAGCTACCAGTGGGAGCCGTTTGATCTTTATGTCGGCGACAGCGACACGCCGGTGGGCGAGTTCCGAACCGAGACGTTCGAAGCGGGCATGTTCCTGGGGTATGAATTTCCGAGGCTCGGCCGCATCTCCGCGGGTGCCGGCTGGTACGACAGTCGCATCAAGACGGAAACGTTCATCACGGATCTGAAATACACCGAAGATTCGTCGTTTGTGTCTCTGCGCGCCAATTTCGATACGCTCGATGATGCGAGCTTCCCGCGCAGAGGTTTTTACTTCGACGGTTCGGTGACCTATGACTTCAATCCGCAGGGTTCGATTGGAGAGCCGGACTCCAACACGCGCTACGAGGTCAAGGCTGCCATTCCGCTTCAGCTCGGCGAACGCACGACGGCTTTGGTGAGCGGCAGAGCTGCTGCGGCAAGCGAGGTTGGAAACTACAACATGGGAGGCGTTTTTAATCTTTCCGGTTCGCCTTACGGACGTTATTCGGGTGATCGGCTGGCATTCGGCCGCGTGATGATCTATCACGACGTGAGCCGCACCATGCGCGAACTGCGCATGCCGATCTATCTAGGCGGCACGTTTGAAATCGGGCGCGTTTGGAACGGCACGATCACCGAGGTGATCGGGGATCAAGGAACGCCGTGGCGTAAGGCTGCAAGCTTGTACATCGCAAGCGACACTTGGCTCGGTCCTATGTATCTGGTCGCGGGCAGAACGTTCGGCGAAAGCTCGTCTCTGACGTTCTACTGGGGGCGTCTGCTCTGGTAAGAAGCGTCAGTCAGCGATACTTGGCACACACCGGGCAATCGGGGTCGCTCGCGAGCTTCATGCGTGTGAATTCCCACGACAGCGTATCGAGTATCAGAAGACTTCCGACGGAAACGGGCGTGAGTCCTGCCGCAATCTTGAGGGCCTCTTCGGCGGCCATCATGCCGGCGATGGACGTAACCGGTGCCATGACGCCCGTTTGCGAGGCCTTGACGTCGGTGGCGTCGTCTTCAGGAAAAGTGCACTGATAGCACGCAGGATTACCGTTGCGGAAGTCGAAGACTGCCAATTGCACGCTGTAGCGCACGGAGGAAGCCGAAATCAGCACCTTTCGCAACGCTTTGGCCGCGCGGTTGGAGGCGTGGCGCGTGCGGAAGTTGTCCGAAGCGTCAATGATGATGTCGCAGTCTCGGGCGAGATCGAGGAGTTTGGCTTCGTCAACGAAGTCCCTGACGACTTTGACCGGAACGTCGGGATTGACGGCGTGCAGGGCGAGGGCTGCGCTTTGCGCCTTGTTCATGCCGATGCGCTCGGGCGTGTGCAGGATTTGCCGCGGCAGATTGGAAAGATCCACGGCGTCGGCGTCGGCAATCGTGAGCGAGGCCACGCCGCTTTCAACAAGCGCCAAGGCTGCGGGACAGCCCACGCCGCCCGCGCCGATGATGAATACGCGGCTGGCGGCAATGCGCGACTGCCCCTCAGGGCCGATTTCCTTCAGAAAAACGTGACGGCTGTAGCGATCGTCGGTCATTACTTCTTTTCGGTTTCGGTCGTGTTCTTGCTCTGAGCCTTGTTTTGCTTCTTGTCTTTGGCCGCTTGTTCAGCCTTCTTCTTGTCGCGATCGGCCTTGAGCTTAGCTTGCGTTTCCTCGTGCGTGACGACATGCTCACCCTTTAGAAACGCCTTGGCCTGTTGCAGCGGGAAGTCTTTTTCGTCGCCGAACATGTAGCGAAGCTTGGGCATCGTGGTCTCTTCTTCGTCCACGAATTCTTCAGCGGCTTTCTTGTTCTTGTCTTTTTGGACGGCCGACTTGTCGTCCTTCTTGACTTCAGGCTTGTCGCCGTTTTTCTGCTCGACCTTCTTTTCCTCCTTCACTTCAAGGTGATGTGCGAGTTCTGCCTCGCGAATCGAGAAGGAGGGATAGTTGCCTTCGGGGGTGTCGTCAACGGCGATGTCGGGCGTGATGCCCGTGGCCTGAATCGTGCGGCCTGAGGGCGTGTAGTAGCGGGCCGTCGTGATTTTGACGCCGGTGGTCTGATCCTTCTTCATGCGGATCGGGATGATGGTCTGGACGCTGCCTTTGCCGAAGCTGCGCGTACCCATGATGGTGGCGCGCTTGTGGTCCTGAAGGGCGCCCGCCACAATTTCCGAAGCGGAGGCCGAGGCCGAGTTGATGAGTACGACAACAGGCACCGTCTTGGTGATTTCAGGCAGGTGCGAGATGTTGTCCTGACTGGACTTGCCGGTGGCATAGTCCTTTTCAACCGCGTTGAACTTGCGCTCGTCTTCCGGATTGCGTCCGCGAGTGGAAACGACGAGGCTTCCCGGTTTGATGAAGGCGGCAGACACGCCGATAGCCGAATTGAGAAGTCCGCCCGAGTTGTTGCGAAGATCAAGCACCACGCCCTTGAGCGGCTTTTCCTTGTTGAGCTTCATGAGCGCGTCGGCCACGTCGGTTGCAGTGCGTTCCTGAAACTGCGAGATGCGGATGTAGGCCAGGCCGTCGCCCAAGGACTTGGACTTCACCGACTGAATCTTGATGATGTCGCGCATGAGCTTGATGACGATGGGCTTGGCCACCCCCTTGCGGGCAATGGTAAGTGTGATCGAGGTCTTGGGTTTGCCGCGCATGAGCTTGACGTTTTCGTTGAGGCTCAGGTCGGCCGTGGATTTTCCGTCAATCTTGACGATCAGGTCGCCAGCCATGACGCCGGCCTTGGCCGCGGGCGTATCGTCAATTGGATTGACAACGCGCACGCCTTGCGCATCCTTGGTGACTTCCAGGCCGAGACCGCCGAATTCGCCCATCGTGGACTCTTCCATGTCCTTGAAGGCGTTGAAGTCGAGATAGGACGAGTGAGGGTCAAGCCCCTCAACCATGCCTCGAATGGCGTTTTCAATCAGGTCTTTGCTTGGCACTTCATCGACGTAGTAATTCTTGATGGTGCCGAAAATGTCCGCAAAGAGGCCGATTTCTTCAAGAGGAATGCTTTCTTCGGCTTGTTCCTGCTCCTGAGGCTGAACGTCGGCGGCAAGAACGGAACCGCCGAAGAGTGTTCCGGCGGCCAGAAGAAAGGCAAAAGCGGTGCCTTTGAGTCGTTGAGAGGTCATGTTAAAGCTTTCCAATGGCTGGCATTGAGTGCGGCGATCCGCTGCGCTTCTTAGTTTTTGGCGATCCAGCGCGACGGATCAAAGGGTTTGCCTTTGTAACGGAGCTCAAAGTATAAGCCAGGGGCATCTTCGCCACCCGAGCTTCCGACGCTGGCAATTGTTTCGCCTTGTTTAACGGAGTCGCCCACGCTCTTATAAAGCGTTTCGTTATTGGCGTAGACCGAAAGGTAGTTGGAGCCGTGATCCACGATCAGCAGGTTGCCGAAGCCGCGCATCCAGTCGGAAAACACGACGGTGCCGGGGCCGGCGGCAACGACGTCCTGACCTTGTTTGGCGCGAATCAGCAGGCCGCGCCAGGCAAGCGTGGAGGCCGCGCCTTCGCGTTTTTGGCCGAATTTGGCCACGATCTTGCCCTTGGTGGGCATGGTGAGCTTGCCGCGAAGCTTGCCGAAGTTGCCGGTGGTCGGCGCCACAGTAGTGCGGCGCGGATCGGGTTTGGCGACTTTTGCAGTCTGTGTTTTCTTAGACTCTTTGCGTTTTGCCGCGGCTTTTTCCTGTTCGCGTCGTTTGGCGGCGGCAAGCGCTTCTTTCTTGGCGCGTTCGCGCGCGGCTGCGGCGGCAATCTGTTTGTCGATGTCGGCAATCAGGTTGGTGAGCTGCCGATCGTTCTTGACGAGCTGCTCATAACGGGCTTTTTGAGTGCTGAGCTCTTTTTTGAGTTGGGCAAAGGCACTTTCGCGGCGTGTCTTTTCCCGCTCGAGTTCCGATCGGTTTTTCTGCTCGGCGCTTTCAATGCGAATCAGTTCCTGCTGCGTCTCGTTCGTCTTTGCCGTGACGATTTCGATGTTCTTGCGGCGATTGGCAAGACGATCGATGGTACGGTCCTGTTCTCGGGCCATGTACTGCAGGATGGCCGACATGCGTGCGATGTCGTTGGGATTATTGCCGACCAAAGCCGTCTGCCACGGGTGGCGGCGCGAGTTGACGAACTGCGCCTGACTGATGCTGGCGATGAGG
>OGLN01002799.1_pt1 | contig 10323 bp, 8 predicted proteins | sample 1572641 | NCBI WGS metagenome assembly OGLN01 (sample SAMEA2581903, study PRJEB24529) | metagenome | biome: Human gut stool | place: China | collected 2011
ATTTGCCGTTAAGTCAGCTACCTGTTATTAATCGATTTATAAAGAAGAAATAACTTATGAAGACAGATGAACGTAATAAATTCGCCATAAAGTCCTTTTTAGGCGAATATCTGGATTTGAGAAAGGATAAGGATAATGAACTGGCAACAGTTGATTCTATCCGTAAAGGTGTGGAGTTCAAGGGGGCGAACCTGTGGATTCTTATCTTTGCCATTTTCATGGCGTCACTTGGCTTGAATGTGAACTCTACCGCCGTGATCATCGGTGCCATCGTCGGGAACACTCAGGCCTATTCATTCGGCCGCTGGTTCGGCCAGAAAATTTACACGAAGAACTTCCTCTTCCTGAAGCAGGATAAGCTCATGCGGGCGAAGGTCTTCTATGACAAGCATGGCGGAAAGACCGTGTTCCTCGGCCGTTTCGTGCCGATCATCCGCGCGTTCGTTCCGATCATCGCGGGCGCCGCGAGCATGAAGTCACTCCGGTTTGAGTTCTATTCGATGACAGGCGCCGTCGCCTGGGCGGTCGGCCTGATCGGCGCCGGATATCTTTTCGGCAACATCCCGATCGTCAAGAACAATCTCTCGATGATTCTCTTACTGGGCGTCATCGCCGCTGCCATGGGTCCCGTGGTTGTGGCTATCGGCTGGAAATACGTTCACATCCTTGCCGACAAGTTGCGCCGTCAAGACAAGATGGAACGATCCTAAACGGTTCTGTTTTAGTTTCGACCAATCGAAACAAGGCACCGATTCCGCTGGAGAACCGGTGCCTTTCGTTTAGACCGACAGCAAGATCGCCTTACTTGGCAGCGCGCTGCTGCAGTACGGCAATCGCCGGCAGACTCTTGCCTTCCAGGAATTCCAGGAACGCACCGCCGCCGGTGGAGATATAACTCACCTTGTCGGCCACACCGAAAACGGAAACGGCAGAAACCGTATCGCCGCCGCCCGCAATCGAGAAGGCGCCGTCGGAGGTTACCTGAGCAATCGCCTTGGCCAGTTCGGCCGTACCCTGAGCGTAGGGAGCCATTTCAAAGACACCGACCGGACCGTTCCAGACGATCGTCTTGGCCTTCGAAACATAGTCAGCCAGGATCTGGGCGGTCTTCGGACCCACGTCGAGAATCATTTCGTCGTCGGCCACATCTTCAACCGCGCAGGTGCGGTACGGTCCTTCAGGCGAGAAGTTCTTGGCGGCAACCACGTCAACAGGCAGCGGCAACGTAGCACCCTTGGCCTTGAGCGTTTCCAGAACCTTCTTGCATTCGTCGACGAGTTCGGGCTCGGCAAGCGACTTGCCAACTTTGTAGCCGGCAGCCAACAGGAACGTGTTGGCAATACCGCCGCCCACAATGAGCTGATCGACCTTCTGAGCGAGATTGTTGAGGATGGTGAGCTTGGTCGAAACCTTCGAGCCGCCGACGATAGCCACCAAGGGATGCTCGGCCTGAGCCACAGCCTTGGTAAGCGCTTCGATTTCGGAAGCCATCAGGGGGCCGGCACAAGCCACGGACGCAAAGCGCGCCACACCTTCGGTCGAGGCTTGAGCGCGGTGAGCCGTGCCGAAGGCGTCATTCACGTAGACGTCGCACAAAGCGGCATAGGCCTTGGCGAGTTCCTCGTTGTTCTTCTTTTCGCCCTTGTTGCAACGGCAGTTTTCAAGCATAACCACCTGGCCGGGCTTGATCTGCACGCCTTCTTCCAAGTAACGGCGCGAAAGCGTAATGGGCACGCCCACGAGTTCGCTCATACGAACGGTGATGCCGGCCAGAGAATCTTCAGGACGGCATTCGCCTTCGGTGGGTCGACCCAAGTGGCTCATCACCATGACGGCGGCGCCGGCGTCCAAAGCCAGGCGAATGGCAGGCACGCTGGCAATCAGTCGGGTTTCATCGGTGATGTTGCCCGCTTCGTCGCGAGGGGCATTCAAATCGGAACGGATCAGCACGCGCTTGCCGGCAAGGGCGCCCTGCTTGGCAAGCGATTCCAAGGTCTGGACTTGCATAACTCTAAGTCTCTATAAGGATTTTGAAAACCGGCTGCAGAAGTGTTTCCTGCAGCCGGTCTGTCGAACAAAAGTTCTTCGATTACTTGGCAGCCATCATCGCGCAAGCCGTATCGAGCATGCGGTGCGAGAAGCCCCATTCGTTGTCATACCAGCTCGTCACCTTCACCAGACGACCGCCGGAGACCTTGGTGAGCGTCGCGTCAAACGTCGAGCTGTGCGGATCGTGGTTGAAGTCGATCGACACGAGCGGAAGATCGTTGTAACCGAGAACACCCTTGAGGCGAGCGGATTCGGAAGCGGCCTTCATGATGGCGTTGACTTCTTCAACCGTCGTGTCGCGCTTGGCTTCGAAGGTCAGATCGACAAAGCTCACGTTGATCGTGGGCACGCGCACGGCAAAGCCGTCGAGCTTGCCGTTCAATTCGGGCAACACGAGACCGACGGCGGCAGCAGCACCGGTCTTGGTCGGGATCATGGAGTGCGTAGCCGAACGGGCGCGGCGCATATCCTTATGATAGACGTCGGTGAGCACCTGGTCGTTGGTGTAGGAATGAATCGTGGTCATCAGACCGCGTTCGATACCGATGGCTTCATGCAGCGGGGCCACGACCGGAGCCAAGCAGTTCGTCGTGCAGGATGCGTTGGACACAACGGTCATGTCGGACGTGAGCACATCGTCGTTGACACCATACACAACGGTGGCGTCGGCGTTCTTGCCGGGAGCGGAAATCAGAACCTTCTTGGCGCCCTGTTCGAGGTGCACCAGAGCCTTTTCCTTGCTCGTGAAGGCGCCCGTGCATTCGAGCACCACGTCCACGCCGTATTCGCCCCACGGGATTTCACGCGGATCGCGCGTCGAGAACATGCGGATGCGGTCGCCGTTGACGATGAGCCATTCCGGGCCGTCGGTCGACACTTCACCGTTGAAGCGGCCGTGCACGGTGTCGTAGCGCAGCAGGTGCGCGTTGATTTCATCGGAACCGAGCGTGTTGACCGCCACGATTTCAACGTCGTGCTTCTTGCCGCTTTCGTAGTGAGCGCGCAGAACGTTGCGCCCGATGCGGCCAAAGCCGTTGATTGCCACACGAATCGTCATTGGAATTCTCCTAACCTTTTTATTCAATTACTTGGCGATCAACGCCAAAACTTTTTGCACGCAATTTTCGGGCGTAAAGCCGAAATGCTTCCACAAAACCGATGCCGGTGCGGATTCACCGAAGGTATCAATGCCCAGAACGTCGCCGTTGCCGTGCAGATACTTGTGCCACAGACCGGTCGTACCCGCTTCGACAGCCAGGATGGGCTTGTCAGACGGCAAAACCGCATTTCGGTACTCGGCGTCCTGACGATCAAACACATCGCAGCAGGGCATCGAAACAACGCGGACCTGAACGTTCATGGCCGTCAAAAGAGCTCGGGCCTTCATGGCGAGTTCCACTTCGGAACCCGTCGCCACGATCACCGCCTGCACCTTGTCGGCGCCGGCAGGCGCTTCGGCAGCAATGTAGCCGCCCTTGGCGATGGCGTCGGCGTCCACTTCGTCGCGTTCGACAAATGCACAGTTCTGGCGCGTGAAGATCAGAGCGGCCGGGCCGTCGCGGCGCTCAAGCGCTGCAGACCAGGCGACGACGCTTTCGACCGTGTCGGCCGGACGCCACACGTCGAGATTCGGAATTAGACGCAGGCTTGAAACGTGTTCGATCGATTGGTGCGTCGGACCGTCTTCGCCCAAACCGATGGAGTCGTGCGTGTAGACGAAGATCGAACGCAGCTTCATCAGAGCCGCCATGCGAATGGCGTTGCGGGCGTAGTCCGAGAACGTGAGGAACGTGCCGCTATAGGGAATGAAACCGCCGTAGAGCGCAATGCCGTTTTGGATGGCGCTCATGCCGAATTCGCGAACGCCGTAGCTGATGTGGCGACCGCACATGTTGTCGCGTGTAAGACGCTCCACACCGGTCCAGTTAGTGAGGTTCGAACCCGTAAGGTCGGCAGAGCCGCCGAGCAATTCGGGAAGAGCGGGGGCCAGGGCGTTGAGAGCCTTCTGGCTTGCCTTGCGGGTAGCCACCGTTTCAGCGGCGGAAGCGGCACCGCAAAGTGCGTTCATCACGGCTTCGTCAAAACCTGCGGGCAGGTCGCCGGCGAGACGGCGCTTAAATTCTGAGGCAAGTTCAGGATAAGCCTCTTCATACTTGGCAAAGAGTGCTTCCCAGTCGCCCTGCATGCGGCGACCGGCTTCGCGGGCATCCATGGCCGCATAAATTTCCTGCGGCACTTCAAAGGGCGGATAGTTCCATCCGATGTTGGCACGGGTGGCCGCGATTTCGTCGCCGCCGAGTGCTTCGCCGTGAGCCTTAGCCGTGCCGGCACGATTGGGACTGCCCTGACCGATGACGGTGCGGCAGATGATCAGCGTGGGCTTGGCGGTTTCGGCTTCGGCCTGCGTCAGAGCGACATCCACCGCTTCGGCGTCATGGCCATCGATCGGACCGATCACATTCCAGTCGTAGGCTTCGAAACGTCCGCGCACGTCGTCTCCGTACCACCCCTTGATGTCACCATCAATGCTGATGCCGTTGTCGTCGTAGATCGCGATAAGCTTGTTGAGCCCCCAGACGCCTGCAAGCGAGCAGACTTCGTGGCTGATGCCTTCCATCATGCAGCCGTCGCCAAGGAAGCAGTAAGTGCGATTGTTGACGACCTCAAAGCCGTCGCGGTTGAATTCCGCCGCAAGCATCTTTTCGGCAAGCGCCATGCCGACGGCGTTGGCGATGCCCTGACCCAGCGGACCGGTCGTGGTTTCCACCCCCGGCGTAATGCCGACTTCAGGGTGACCCGGCGTTTTGCTGCCGAGCTGGCGGAAATTCTTGATGTCTTCGATAGAAACGTCATAGCCCGTTAAATGCAGCATCGAGTACTGCAACATGGAGCCGTGACCGTTGGAGAGAATGAAGCGGTCGCGTGCAGGCCACTTGGGATCAGCCGGATTGTGACGCAGGTGTCGCGTGAACAGCGTCACGGCGATGTCGGCCATGCCCATGGGCATGCCGGGGTGGCCGGACTTGGCGCGTTCGACCGCGTCCATAGAAAGGGCGCGGACAGCGGCGGCCATCGTCTTGGCGGAGACTGTTTCGGTCATTTTTATATCGGGTAGAAAAATGCGAATGAAAGCGCTCCGGGACGCATCCCGGAGCCGTTTGTTGGAGTGGCCCGATTTTACCATGCGTGCGGCTTGCTCCCAAGGTCCCGCTTTCTCGCAGGTTTCGAAAAATCAGTATTCGCTCAGAGTTGTGTGCTGCGGTACTGTCTTTCCAATAACTTCATTGCTTTGTCTTTGATTCACTGTCTTTTCAGTCCTGTTGTACTTCAGCACGGCAGTGACCAAACACAACCTCGGCAACGATACGCGATCACGGTGTTGCCGACTCGCCGACAAACTTTCCGCACTCCCCCTACAGATCTACCGTCGCTCACGACCTCAGTGTCACGAACTCCATCGCTCGAAATTAAATTCAATCACCCAAGCTCGCCGTGAAGACTGCGTAAAATTTGCGTCAAAAGCAATGAAATTGGGACCTCTGAACATTTTTAGGCATCTGGCGAGTTATGTACCTGTGGTGGGATTCTGAAATTCAAACTTTCCTTCGCAAGGATTGTTTGAGGGGGAACAGAAATGGGTGGAGATGTGCCTTTTTCAACTCCTCCAGTATTTTTGACCTGATCAATTTAGAGTCTCTTGAAGCCCAGCAACTCGTCGTTCCTCTTCGCAAGCTCAAGAACACCTCGGACACTCAAGTTGAGCTTCTGTCAATCAACGGTCACACCTACTTTTCCAAGGTCGTTGACTTTTCCTCTCGAAAAATCGAATCTCGCCTGAAGTATTGCTTCTGGCCTACGCGTGGCGTGTGGTCAGCCTTCATCGCAAAACGTCTGACAGAAGCAGGCATCTCCACACCGAAGCCTCTGGCTGCCGGCGACAAATTCCACCGAGGTCTTGTTCATACGTCCGGCCTGATTACGGAAGCGCTGGTTGACGCTCAGGGGTTAGACCGATACGTTCGCCAATTGCAAGAAGCCGAAGTTCTGCCTCTGCTCGGCCGGCTTGGAAAATTCCTGCGTCAAATTCACGACATCGGCATTTACCATGGTGATGCACAGCTCTCCAACCTCTATATGCACGGCAACCAATTGGGCGTATGGGATTTGGATTCTGTTAGGCTTTACGACAAAATTCCGACAGTGTGTCGAGATAATGACATTGGTCGTTTGTTGTCTTCGTTCCTATCTACGCGAACGAAAGACTCCGAAACCGACCGCAAAGACATCGTCGAAGCCTTTGCCGACGGATATGGGCACCCTGTGCCGGTTATCAAAACTGCCCTTGATGTTTTTGAGAGACATCCGCGTCAGCTTCACAACTGGGATCTCATCAAAAACAAATTGACGGTAGGCAGGTGAGCAACTATCCGCTGTCAAGCATCGAGATGTCGTCTGGGGGCCTTCTCCTTTTTCGATTTTCTTTCGCTTGCCATCGCTTCGTATGCCTCGTTTTTACTGCCCTGATGCAACCTTTGTCCTACATGAAAAATGCGTGTTGCCGGAAAAAGCTCGGCACCATGCCGGCCGCGTACTGCGCATGAGGGCGGGCGACACGGCCACGCTATTCGACGGGAAAGGCATGGAGGCCACGGGCCCCATCGCATTTGAAGGCAAAGACGGTTTTATCGTGGTTGAGAGCCTCACTCGGTCAACCGTCGAAAGTCCGGTTCGCATGCGCCTCGTTCAGGCCCTGGTCAGTCCCGAAAAAACGGACTGGATCATCGAAAAGGCCGTCGAAACCGGCATCTCAGAAATCGTGTTAGTGCCGGCAGCCCGTTCGGTCACGAAACTTACTGCCGAGCGCGCTGCCAAACGACTGGCCAAATGCGTCGACATCGCCGCAGGGGCCGCCGAACAGTGTGGCCGCGCCGTGGTGCCGAGCATTTCCTTTATGTCTCTGGCTCAGGCTCTGGGTTTGGAGGATGAAGCGCGCTTTATCTTGGCGCCTGGCGCGACATCCGCTCCGAAACTCACGGGGCTGACCTCCTGCACCTTTGCCGTGGGACCGGAAGGCGGCTTTGACGAGGCAGAAATTGCATTGGCCAGCGAGAAGGGCTGGCAGTGCACTTTGATCGGACCGCGCGTGTTACGAACGGAAACCGCCGCCATCGTGTTTGCTTCGCTTGTCGGAGCAGCAAGCGGTGATTTGCGCGTTGTTTGACATACTTCTTTTGTTGCACAAACGTTAGCAAGCAAAGGCGACAAGCTCTTTTTCTATGCGCAGACGAGTTCCAAGAAAGGCTGCGAGCGCATCGAAGTTGACTTCCTCATTGTGCGGCCGTTTGCCGATGCGGGCGGAAAGCCTCGCGTCGTACCGATCGAGGTCAAGTCCGGCAACAAATACCGTACGACTTCTCTGGATCGTTTTTCACAGAAGTTTGCGTCCAAGGTCGGAACAGAAATCGTGCTGCATCCTGGGCAGTTGCGAAAAGAAGGCAAGCGGCTCTTTGTTCCGCTTTATCTCACGCACCTGCTCTGACAAATCAATTTTCGGCGCTCTTGCGGCGGTGCACCCAAATCCAAACAACAAGGCCAAGCAAGAAAACAGGAAGACTTAGCCATTGGCCTCTGGACAAGCCGAAAAGTCCCAGTCCGAGATAGCTGTCGGGTTCGCGGAAATATTCCACGATGAAACGTACAAGACCGTAGCCCATGCAAAAGAGCGAGCCAACGGCGCCGGCCACGCGCGGCTTGCTGGAGAACCACCACAGCACGGTGAAAAGAAGCGCCCCTTCCAGGAAAGCCTCATAGAGCTGAGAGGGATGCCTTGGCACCAGCGTGCCCGAGTTCTTGAAAATCATGGCCCAAGGCACGTCGGAGCCGGCCACCCTGCCCCACAGCTCCCCGTTGATGAAGTTGCCGATGCGCCCGAACATCAAGCCCAGCGGCACAAGCGGCGCCACAAAGTCAGCCACCTCAAAAAACGTTTTTCCCTTGATGCGGGCAAACGCACAGATCGCCAAGATGGACCCGATGATGCCGCCGTGCGCACTCATACCGCCCTGCCACACCTTGAAGATGTCCAAGGGATGCGACAGGTACCACTCAGGCTGGTAGAAAAGACAAAAACCCAAACGTCCGCCGAGAATGACCCCGAGCACGCCGTAAAAGAGAATGTCTTCCACGTCGTTGGCGGTCATCTGACGCCAGGGATCCTTCGCGCGCAACCGTCCCAACGCCCAGAAGAAGGCGAATCCTAAGAGATACATCAGACCGTACCAGTGCACGGCAAGGGGACCGATCGAAAAAGCGATGGGATTGAATTCCGGCGCGAACATACGAGCAGAATGCGAATGTTAGAAATCAGAAGCGTTCGTTGTCTTTGAGATAACGCCATTTGCCGGGCGGCAATGCGCCCAAACGTACTCGACCCACGCGAACGCGCTTTAGACGCAGCACTTTAAAGCCGACGGCAGCACACATACGGCGAATCTGTCGTTTCTTGCCTTCTTTCAGAACAAAACGAAGCTCATCGTCGTTTAAAACTTCAACTTGAGCAGGCAACAGCGCCTTGCCGTCAAGCGACAGACCGTGACGAAGAAGCGCCAGCGTTTGCGCCGCAAATTTCGGCGCTTGACCGGTTTGCGCATCGGCAACGCGCACGATGTACTCTTTTTCGATCGTGCTGTGTTCGCCGATGATGGCCTTGGCAACGCGTCCGTCCTGCGTAAGCACGAGAAGGCCCACGGAGTCGATGTCCAGGCGCCCTGCGGGAACCAGGCTTCTCAATTGGGCGCTGCTCCAGCGAAGCGTCGAATCGTCACCGGCCCAGCGATTTTCCGGCGTGATCAAAGTCTTGGCGGGTTTGTAGCCGTCCTCAGCCTGTCCGCTCACGTAACCGACAGGTTTGTTGAGAAGCACCGTCACCTGCTGCTTTTGGCTGTAGCTGGCCTGCGCCTTGAGTTCGATGCGCGCGCCGGGGCCCACTTTTTGCCCAAGCTGCGCCACCTGGCCGTCGACCAGCACCCAGCCCTTTTCGATAAAAGCGTCCGCCTCGCGGCGACTCGCGAGTCCCAGTTCGCTCATGCGCTTGGACAAGCGAACAAGTTCCGGCGCACCTATCGATGCACCGGAATCTTCCTGAAGGCGAGCGGTCGGTTTACGGTTATTGCCCATCAGGCTTTGCTCGAAGCGTTAAGGCAGAACTCCATGATGCCCTTTTGAGCATGCAGGCGATTTTCCGCTTCGTCCCACACAACGGACTGCGGGCCGTCGATCACTTCGGCCGTCACCTCTTCGCCGCGATGCGCGGGCAAGCAGTGCATGAAGAGAGCACCGGGGTTGGCAGCCGCCATCACGGCGCTGTTGACCTGATAGTTGGCAAAGTCGCGACGGCGCTTTTCGTTTTCTTCTTCAAAACCCATGGAGGTCCAAACATCGGTTGTCACCAAATCGGCACCCTTGGCGGCTTCGATCGGATCGCGGAACACGGTGTAGTAGTCGTCTCCTTCCGGGATCAGCGAAAGATCGAGCGGGTAACCTTCGGGAATCGCCAGATTAATGTGAAAGCCCAGAATCTTGGCCGCTTCCAGCCACGAGTAGCTCATGTTGTTGGCGTCGCCCACCCAGCAAACAGTACGGCCTTCGATGGAGCCTTTGTGTTCCATGAAGGTAAGAATGTCGGTCATGATCTGTACCGGATGGTATTCATCCGTAAGACCGTTGATCACGGGCACGCGGCTATTGTTGGCAAACGCTTCCAGACGATCCTGGCCGAACGTGCGGATCATCACGAGATCGCACATGCGGCTCACCACACGCGCCGTGTCTTCGATGGATTCCGAGCGGCCTAGCTGCGATCCCTGGCTAGAGAGATGAATCACGTTGCCGCCCAACTGATAGAAGCCTGACTCAAAGGAGACGCGCGTACGGGTGCTTGCCTTTTCAAAGATCATCACCAACACCTTGCCGCCGAAGGGAACGTAGGGCGTGCCTGCCTTTTGCAGCGCTTTGATTTCCGCTGCGCGGCGCAACATCGTGTTGAGTTCGTCTTTGGTGAAGTCCGCGAGCTTCAGAAAGTGTCGGATTGCCATTTTTTGTCTCCCTATTTTTTGTTCCGCGACGCAGCCTGTGCCGAGCCGCACAAATTGCTTTATTGTAGTCGGTTGGAAGTAGCCGCGAAACGAACTTGCCACAGAATTGCGTGCCGCCGGTGCAACGGATTTGCACGCCTCTTCAAAGAAATCCCGCAGGAATCCCCTGTATTCATACAGG
>OGLN01002801.1_pt1 | contig 10321 bp, 8 predicted proteins | sample 1572641 | NCBI WGS metagenome assembly OGLN01 (sample SAMEA2581903, study PRJEB24529) | metagenome | biome: Human gut stool | place: China | collected 2011
TTCCGTGATGCCTTCGCCTTCATCCTGCTGGTGCTGGTGCTTGTGTTCAAGCCCACGGGCCTGCTGGGCGAGCGCATGGAGGAGAAGATCTAATGCGCTTCAATCAAACGACCCTGCTCAACATCGCGCTTATCGTCATCTTCGGTCTGGCCCTGACCCAGGCCGAGGCCTATATGGGCGACTATCAGATCTACATCCTCAAACTGATCTTCATCAACGCCATCCTGGCCCTGTCGCTCAACCTGATCTGTTCTCGCTGGGCCATGCCGGCTTCATGGCCATCGGCGCCTATGTGGGCGCCCTGTGTACCCTGCTGCCGGAACAGAAAGAGATCATGTGGATCCTGGATCCCATCATCTGGCCTTTCTCCGTGCTGCATACGCCCTTCTGGGTGGCGGTCATCGCCGGCGGTCTGGTGGCCATGATCTTCGCCTTCATCATCGCCGTGCCCGTGCTGCGGCTGGGTGACGACTACCTGGGTATCGCCACCCTGGGCTTCGCCGAGATCATCCGCGTGGTCATCGTCAACGCCACGTCCATCACCAACGGTTCGCTGGGCATCAAGGGCATCCCCGGCGAGGCGACCCTGCTGACCTGTTACATCTGGACAGTCATCACGCTGGTGGTGCTGTCACGGCTCATATTCAGCAATTTCGGCAACGTATTGCGCTGCATACGCGATAACGAGATCGCCGCGGGCGTCATGGGCATCAACGTGTTCCGCTACAAAGTGCTCTCCTTCTGCGTGGGGGCCTTCTTCGCGGGCGTGGGCGGCGGTATGCTGGCCATGTACATGGGCACGGTACAGGCGCTCTCGTTTAAGAGCACGATGACCTATGAAATCCTGCTTATCGTCGTCATCGGCGGCATCGGCTCGATCACGGGCAGATGAACTTCTCGTCATCAACTCCGGCACGATCCACGCCGTGACAGCCTATCCGAATCAGGCCATCGTCCTGCAGGTTCCGTACGAGATGCTGCTGCAGTACATGGAGCATTACGATCAGCTTTACTTTGTTGTGGATGAAAGACCGGCCAGTGAGGCGGAAAAACAAAAACTCGCAGAATTCAAAGCAGTTCTCCGGGAGATGGACGAGGTGTACGGTGCGCAGAAAGAAGGGTATCAGTTAAAATTCGACAGCCTTCTTCTTGAAGCGCTGTACCGCTTACTGGTGGACTATGCGGTGCGGATCGGAAAAGAACACATTCCGCAGAATCAGAAGGCCGTACAGCAGATCCGCGAGGTCATGCGGTATATTGAGGAGCATTACGCCAAAAAGCTGACGGTGGCGCAGGTCGCGGAGCACTTTGGTTATACGCCGAATTATCTGTCGAAGCTTCTGAAACGGTACCTCGGTCTGACGGTCTACCAGTATCTGTATGAAATCCGGCTCGACCGGATCTGCCGCGACCTGCAGCATCCCGAGGCGCGGATCATGGAACTTCTGCCGAAACACGGCTGCGAAAACTACAAGTCGGTGTCGCGTCTGTTTAAGGAGCGGTACGGCTGCAGCATGAAGGAAATGCAGAAGCGGTATGAAAAGGAAAAAGGAGACCGCCCGATGGGCCAGTGGGTAAAAATCAGAAAAGCGGAAATGCCCTAATTTTCTGCCGAAAAAGGCACTAAACAAGAAGAAGAGAGCATGGTATAGTGGAAGCATGAAACAGCGGATTTTCAGTAAATGCCGCAAAACATGTGAAAAATGGAGTGTGGAAAATGAAAGCAAAACAGATTACAACGTACCATGTAAAAGGGGAAGCAAAAACCTGGGAAAAAGCGCTGGCACCGGAAGACGAGTCCAAGAGCGTAAAAATGATTGAGTCGAACGTCATCAACCTGTATCCGGACTTTGCGTTCCAGACCATCGAGGGCTTCGGCGGCGCCATGACCGAAAGCAGCGCATACCTGCTGTCCCGTATGGATGAGGAAACACAGAATCAGGCATTACAGGATATTTTCGGACCGGACGGCCTTCATGCAAGATTTGTCCGCGTGCCGATCGACAGCTGTGACTATTCCCTTGAGGAGTATCAGGCAGTCGCAGACCCGATCGCAGACCCGGATCTGGCAACTTTCTCGATCGACCGCGACCGCAAATATGTCCTTCCGATGCTGAAAAAAGCCATCGAAATCTCCGCAGAGCCGATCAGTGTTCTGATGAGCCCGTGGTCTCCGCCGTATCAGTGGAAAACTGCACCGAAGATCGCAAAGAATGATGCTGCTGTTTACGGTGCAATGGGAATGCCGGTTCCGGAAGAGATTCCGCAGAGAAACCACGGCGGCAGCCTGAAACCGGAGTATTACGGAAGCTGGGCAAAATACGTCGTAAAATATCTGCAGGCATACCTCGATGAGGGAATCCCGGTGACGATGCTGAGCCTGCAGAACGAGACCGTAGCGGCTACCACCTGGGACAGCTGCGTATGGACACCGGAAGAGTCCAAAACCTACCTGAAAGATTATCTGTATCAGGAGATGAAAAAAGCAGGCCTGACGGACAAGATCGGCATCTTCATCTGGGATCACAACAAAGAGCGTATGATCGAGCACGTTCTGACCGTCCTTGACGAGGAGACCATGGACATGGTAGCCGGTATCGCATTCCACTGGTATTCCGGCGACCACTTCGAGGCTGTTGAGCTGATGAAACAGAAATACCCGGACAAAACCTTCATGCTTTCCGAGTGCTGTGCCCTTCACATGCCGGGCAGAATCGGTTTTGGCGACGGTGGTTTCGGACCGGTGAACTTCCAGACACCAGAGTACGTCGATTACCTTGACGCCGCAGATTATGCACACGATATGATCGGAAACCTGAACGCCGGCATGAACCGCTGGATCGACTGGAACTTCCTCGTAGACAAAGACGGCGGCCCGCGCCACGTACCGATGGGATTCACCTCAGGTCTGATTGTGGATGATGATTTCCATTACCGCAAACCGATCATGTACCACTACATCGGCCATATTTCCAAATATATTGCTCCGGGTGCAAAACGCATCGGCTGGAGCAAATACGGAGCAAACCTGGATGTAACGGCCGCAGTCAATCCGGACGGAAGCTACGTTGTGATCCTGCTGAACCGCACAAAAGAGGATTCCGGCTGCTTCCTGCGTGTCAACGGACATATCATGCGTGTCGATCTTCCGGCAGAGACACTCAGCACGGTTGTAATCGAGAAATAAAAAGCAAAAATAAAAAAATGCCTTCTGTGCAGAATGGAAACAGTCTGCACAGAAGGCATTTTTGTAAGATACGATTTATTTTTGATCGGAATCGGAAGAATCTGAGTTTTTCTCTTCGGTCGAAGGCTTTGCCGGTGTATACGGCGCATCAACCGAAGACTCTTCCGTGGCCAGCTTTGTCAGCGCTTTGCGCAGCCGGTAGCCCGGGAAGTGGAAGACTTCGGCCTCGTCGATCTTCTTTTTCTGATATGGGATCGCCTGTCTCGTTTCCGGATCAATGTGGTCCATGTGGAAGTAAAACGCATCGTCATCCGGCAGGTGATGTTTTTCAAGACGACGGTTGGCGAAGTTGCGGCAGACCGTGCAGATAATGGCACAGACCGGAACGGCGATGATCATGCCAAAGACACCCCAGAAGCCGCCTCCGATCAGAATCGAGATGATGATAAGGAAGCTGGACACGCCGGTCGTCTCGCCGAGGATTTTCGGTCCTAAGAAGTTTCCGTCAAACTGCTGCAGGAGAACGACGAAAATTAGGAAATACAGTGCCTGCAGAGGGTCGATCAGAAGGATCAGCAGAAGACACGGAACGGCGCCGAGGAACGGGCCGAAAAACGGAATGATATTCGTCACACCGATGATTACGCTGACCAGCAGTGCGTACGGGGTGCCGATCAGGCTCGTCACAAGATAGCAGATGGCACCGATGATGATCGAATCGATGACTTTTCCAACGAGGAATCCGCTGAATTCCTGGTTCACATACTGGCAGTCGCGGATCACGGCATTTCCGTGATCCAGACCGAGCAGCGCGTAGACTGCTTTTTTCAGCTTGGCAATGTAGCTTTCCTTGTTGTACAGCATGTAGATCGCAACGATCGCGCCAAGCAGAATGTTTTTGAAAAACGTAACCATGTTGACGAGCTGTCCGGAGAGGTTCAGAAGGAACGTACGGAGCATCGGCATCAGGTCATTGGTCAGCCAGTTGGAAAGCTTTGCGGAGAACATGGAGATATACTGGTCTGCCGTCTGCTGCATCTCCGGGTAATTCGCCAGCACTTTTGTGGCAAAATCCTGAATGTTGTTTGCGTAGTTGGAGAAGTTGGAGACAATGTTTGTGATACTTGAGAACAGCTCCGGGATCAGGGTCGCAATGAGTCCGTACAGCGCGAAAAGCATGGCGACGTACGTCAGAAGAATCAAAAGCGCCCGTACAAGCTTTTTGCAGCGTACCGACTGTGTTTTTCCGTGCCGGGCAAAGAGTCTGGCGATGATCCGCTGTTCTATGAAGTTAATGATCGGGCTGATCACATAGGCGAGAATCAGGGCTGCAATCAGGGGGGAGAGAATGTCGAGGACATTGTGAAAGGCGGTCCGCACAGAAGTCTGGTGGAAGAGCAGGTAGTAAAAAATCATGGACGCTGCAAGTACCAGAAAGGCAGTAACGCCGGTCCGGACATATTTTCGGTAACGATCCAGTTTCATAAAAATGTAAATCCCCTTTCGAATTTTATTAACCTCTATTATACACATGCAATTCCCAAAATACAACCGCAACCACACTTGCGGGAAAAAAAGGAAACTGCTATACTGGAAAAGCAGATTTAGAAAAAGGAGATAACAAATTTGAAGATAAAAATGCCGCCAAGCGTAAATATGGTAATCGATTCCCTGCATGCGAAAGGCTTCGAGGCGTACGCGGTCGGAGGCTGTGTGCGCGATACGATTCTTGCGCGGGAGCCGGACGACTGGGATATTACAACCTCTGCTTCCCCACAGCAGGTAAAAGAAATTTTTGACCGCACCGTGGATACGGGACTGGAGCACGGAACGGTAACAGTTCTGGCCGGAAGCGGCGCGCACGAGGTCACGACGTACCGCATCGACGGAGAGTATGAGGACGGCCGCCATCCGAAAGAAGTGGTCTTTACCTCCAGCCTCGCCGAGGATCTGCGCCGCCGTGATTTTACGATCAATGCGATGGCATACAACAACGAAGAGGGGCTTGTGGATCTGTTCGATGGAATCAGGGATTTACAGCGCAAAGTCATCCGCTGTGTCGGAAATCCGACCGAGCGGTTCAGTGAGGATGCACTGCGGATCCTGCGTGCCCTCCGCTTTTCCGCACAGCTCGGCTTCAAACTCGATCCGGCAACACTGGATGCCATCATAGCACTCGCGCCGACGCTTGAAAAAATCAGCGCCGAGCGGATCCGTGTGGAACTGAATAAACTGCTGATCTCGAAGCGGCCGGAGTACATGGAGGCCGTCTATGAGGCGGGTATTACAAAAATTGTGCTGCCGGAGTTTGATGAACTGATGAAAACGCCGCAGAACAATCCGCACCACTGCTATAATGTCGGTGAGCACACGATTGCCGCTCTGCAGCACGTTCCGGCAGATCCGATTCTGCGCTGGACGATGCTGCTCCACGACATTGCAAAACCGGCGTGCCGCACAACGGATGAGGCCGGCATCGATCATTTTAAAGGCCACGCACCGGCGGGGGAGAAAATGGCGAAAGCGATTCTGCGCCGTCTGAAATTCGACAACGAAACCATCCGCCAGGTCGCAGCATTGATCCGCTGGCATGACTGCCGCATGGCTCCGGAGAAACCGGTGATCCGCCTTATTCTGAACAAACTCGGCCCGGAGCTGTTTGAAAAACTGATGATCGTGCAGGAAGCCGATACGATGGCCAAAAGCCTGTACCAGCGGGAGAAAACCCTGGAACGGATCGGAAAGGTAAGGGAGTGCGTCAGAGAAATTCTCGATAACGGCGACTGCTTTACGTTGAAAATGCTGGCCGTTTCCGGCAAAGATCTGATGGAACTCGGTGTCCCGAAAGGCCCGAAAATCGGCGAATGCCTGAACGCGGCGCTGGAAGAAGTGATGAAAGATCCGGCGAAGAATACAAAAGAATACCTGACAGAGTACGTAAAAACACTGCTGTAAAGCCAAAACGGCAAACAAGAGAGCCGGGGACAGAACAATCCGTCCCCGGCTCTCTTTTGTTTTTTGCTGGTTTTATACGTTCAGATCACGCAGCAGATCCGCATACCAGCAGAACACATGGGCAATGCGGTACAGTTCGCTCTCCTTGGAGACGGTGCGCCACAGCTCTTTATAGCTGTGCAGCCACCGTTCGAGATCTCCGGCGAGTGCAAAACAGTCTTCTTTCTCCGGCAGAGTACCCTCGGAAAGAAGGGAAGCGCGCAGGAACGGCAGCAGGCGGTTCAGCACTTTCAGGCCGTCTGCGGCGAGCAGGTACGCATAGATCAGCGGACGGTTCTCAGGGCGGACGGTGCCGGCTTTCTCGTACAGAACGGCGCAGAGAGCGTCGATTGAAGCATTTGCTGCATCCGCATCGCCTTCCGCGCAGGAGCGGAGCAGTTCGGCAGCCTCTTCTTTGTCCTGATGCAGTTCGAGTGCTTCCTGTACCATAACGGCAGTGCGCCACGGATACGCATCCTGATGGCAGAGAAGATCGAGCACGGAAACGAGTTTTCCGGAAGCATCACCAAATTCCAGCACGGAAATCTGGCGGTTGATTTCCTCCTCCGGCAGAATGTCTGCATTCCAGGAGAACGCCGCGCCGTAGATCATGCCGATGCGGGAGAAGTCCGGGTGATTGATGTGGCCGTAATCGCCCCAGTCAGTGTTCAGAAGTCCCATCGCATGGCATTCGTGGCCGTAGCGCGCCATTCTGGAAATGTTTTCATACGCCTCATGATACTTGTTGATGAGCTGGTTCCATCCCTGTACGCCCGGGCACACATACAGATGCTCGGCACCGGAATTGGCAAGGCGGGTCAGACGCTCCGATGAAACATTTGACGCATAATCCCAGTGGAGGCAGATCAGGTTCTTCGGCAGGAGATGATAAACTTCCGGCTCCTGGCTGATGACATCACTCCAGAACATCGGCGTGCGGCCGGATTCAGTGATATAGTTGGCAAGCTCTGTCACAAACTCGGTGTAGATGACGGTGGTTCCCTTTTCCTCGGCGAGTGCGCGGGAAGCCCCTTTTCCAAGGTCAAACGTTTCATCCGCGCAGAGATTGAAATACTTCGAGGAGAAGAGCTGCATATATTCGGAAAGAATGTGTTTGGCAAGGGAGAGGCTCTCCGGGTTTGTGATATCGAGCGTATGGTGCGCCTGGCGGTCATAGAAGGAGAACGGAGCCGAAGCAGAGCCTTCCAGTTCGCACAGATGTGCATACGATTTCGTGCAGAGCAGCTTGTACAGATGGCCGAAGCTTGCAAGCGACGGAACGAGATCAATGCCAAGTCCCTTGCAGTAGCGGTCCAGCTCGAGGATGTCCTCTGCAGTGAGCGGCGTATCGTCGCGCCACATCTCGGTCAGATCGTCGAAGAGATAGCTGTGCTCGATGTAGAGCTGAAGCTGATTGATTTTATAGAAGCTCAAGGTGTCGGCAAGCTGTTTCAGATAGGAAAGCGTCGGAACACGTCCGCGGGTCGCATCGTGGTAGAAGCCGCGGTTTTCCATGGCCGGTTTGTCGGAGATCAGGACGGTTGGAAGAACAGCACCTGCCTGGCGGATCATCTGACGGAGTGTCTGCACGCCGTAGAGAACGCCGCTTTCCAGAGATCCGCAGATCGTGATGTTTTCCGGTGTGACAGCGAGGGTATAAGCCTCACGGGATAATTCCGGAGAGGCAGTCAGATAGATCAGGTGTGATCCCACCGGCTGATGACGGCGGCAGATGGCAGGACGGAATCCCGTCTGAATCGAGAAAAATGCGGCTGTCATAGTGAATTGTAAAGGTGCCCTCTCCGTAGGAAAGGGAAGATGGCTGTGGTAAGAAAATCATAAAAACCCTCCTTAAAATAAAATGATTTTAGAGAACCCCATAACAGGTGTTTTTCATCCTGTCAAGTTTGGAATATTTTACCATGAGGTGAAATTAAAAACAATAAAATAAGAGAAAAAGAAAACACTTTCAACATTGCTTTTGGGATGAAAGAAAAAACAGAAACCAGTATGCATGGCACAGGGCGGATACGCATACATTGAATCGTGACCCCAAAAACGATCACAACAGGGAAAGGAGTCAGGCTCTTGTATGATTATGGATTGAGTGTGCTGTCCCATTACGGTCTTACGGCTTCCGGCACAATGCGGGTGCGGGGCGCTTTATTGTGCCACACCGAACAGGGGGATAAGCTGATCAGCGAGTTCGGGACGGCGGCAGAAAAACTGGAGCAGCGGTATCTTCTACAGTGCCGCATCACGGAGTCGGGGCTCCTGCGGTGCGATCAGATTCTGCGGAACGAAGAGGGAGCGCTTGCAACGCGCGGGGACGACGGAGGAACGTACATTGTGCGGAACTGGTACCCGGGCCGGGAATGTGAGACGGGAAACAGTGAGGATCTTATCCGCGCCTCGGACGCGCTGGCGCGGCTACATACGGCAGCTCATCTGCCGGTGAAAATGGAATACCGGAGGGAATCCATCGTGGAGGAGTGCATCCGCCACAATGTGGAAATTCGAAAGATCCGAAAGTATTTGCAGACAAAAAAGAAGAAAAATGAGTTCGAAAAACTGCTGCTGGCAAGCGCCGGTCCGTATCTGGAACAGGGAGAGCGGGCGGCCGCGGAAATGAAAGCTTCTTCCTATGAAAAACTGCGGCAGCGGGCGGACGAAGAAGGCGCCGTCTGCCACGGGGAATTCAGCCAGCACAATATTCTGCTGGAAAACGGCAGAGGCGAAACGGCGGTCAATTTCGACAAGTGGAACTTCGATCTCCAGGTGGCAGATCTTGGCTATTTTATGCGGAAAATTCTGGAAAAACACGGCTGGAGCGAGCGCGCGGCAGAACGGATTTTAAACGCCTACAGCGCCAGACGGCCGCTCGATGAGGGGGAAATCGAGACACTCCGCCTCTATCTTTCCTATCCGTGGAAATACTGGAAACTGGCAAACCGCTACTACAGAAGCAGAAAATCGTGGATATCCGGGCGGAATACGGAGAAACTAAAAACACTCAATGCGCAGCAGGCAGACTGGCTGCGGTTTGTTAAGGGATCCTTCTTTTAACCGTGCGGTGGAAAAGAGTCTGTTTTGGGCAGAAATCGCCATAAAACCGCTGGTATGGGGGACTTTTTTCTTGACAAGAGAGACGCATTAGTATATAAATATATACAGCTACGCGAAAAAGCCGGTCAACGTAACAGACTGATCATCCGGAAGAAAAACAGCCGGCAGGGCAGGTCGTGTGTATCAGCGGGCCCGCGTACCATGTAAAAAACAAATGTAAGATACAGGAGGGGTAAAACTCATGAACAAAACAGAATTTGTCTGCTCAGCCATAGCTGCAACTAATTCTGTTTTGTTCATATTGAACTCCTCCTGTAATGAGTTTTCGTTATTAATTTTACGCTCGAAAATAGTTCTTTTGAAACGCCTATACATATATATATCTGTTTTTATCCCTTTTGTCAAGGTTTTTCCGCATATTTACGGCATTTCTTCCCCTCCCGGAAAGGATCATTCTGTCGATGAAGAGCTGGCCGTCAGGTCTACAAATGAGTAGGATACATCCTTTTCTTCTTCATCCACCTGTACCGTATAACTTCTGGTTTCATAACCGGATTTTCGCAGGGTGATCACATGACTTCCTGAGGTCTTCTTAAAACTGCAGGGGGAAATTCCCACATAGTTGCCGTCCAGATATACCTCCACATTTTCCGGAGCATCAATATGCACGCGGTAATAGGTCGTAGTCGTATCTGCGGTGGAGGTAGATTCCGTTGCGGAAGAGCTGGAAGAACTGCTGCTTTCCGTACTGTCTTCACTGTCGGAGTCCGCCTTATCCAGCTGGACATCCACTCCCGCGGATTCCTGCCCCACCCTGAGATACTGTGTAAGCGACTTATAGCCGTCCGCCTTCGCTATGATCTGATGAATACCGTATTCCAGCGTGACCGGCTGGGAAGCATCCACCTGACTTCCATCGATATACAATTCTGCATCGGAAGGATTCAGGGAAAACAGCACCATACCGTACTGTGCCTCTGCCACTTCCAGATCACCGATATCCAGTGTTGTTTCCTCGTTGCGGTTGATTACGACATTTTTCGTGCCACCACCGCCGTTATAGCTGATATCTAC
>OGLN01002804.1_pt1 | contig 10318 bp, 10 predicted proteins | sample 1572641 | NCBI WGS metagenome assembly OGLN01 (sample SAMEA2581903, study PRJEB24529) | metagenome | biome: Human gut stool | place: China | collected 2011
AAAACTCCGCCGGAAAACCCAGTAAAATCAAGGGTTTCCGGCGTTTTTTCATTTTCACGAAGAAACAGCAAAAACGAAAAAATCACAAATTTTCATTAGCAAATTCTCCGTCTGCTAATGGAATTTAGGACTAATGCCGTCCGCCTTTCAGGTGGACAACTTGCTAATGAAAATGCCCTCTCTGCTAATGCCGGAAAAAATCGAGCCAAAAATCCTGCTAATGGACAAGGCGGTCGTTACTCTGTTAATTCGTTCATTTAGGGGTGGCGAGCGACAATCGCACACTACCTCTATGCCCTTTTGACCTTGTAAATGTGATAATGGCAAATACAATGTTGCCGAGATTGGCTATCATAAGAATAGTAAAAGGTTTATCAGCAGAAGCAAGGAACAAAATTAACAATCAGGATTATCTTGAAGAAGCGATTAAAACAATTAACAAGCTGCTCAAAGAATTCAAAAGTAAGGAGTTTTTGACATCCGAACTAATTGAGGGCGTTGGTGCTCTTGAAAAGGACATTTTCGAGGTGGATAAGATTGTCAATGAGGACGAGATAAAGTATCTGTTTACACCAAATCCAGCTCATAAAAAAGCTATGAACTTGAAATATAAGTTTGACAGTGAAGGTGAATGAAAGTTTGCAAAAGCTCTTGACGATGATCCGAATGTAATGCTATACACTAAGCTCAAAAAAGGCGGTTTTGTTCTTGAAACTCTGGCAGGAAATTACTCTCCTGACTGGGCGATTGTCTATCAAAAGGGCAATGAAAACTTTGCTATGTATTTTATCGCAGAAACAAAATGGGATCCTCACTGCTTTTATTCCACAGCTCGGCACATAACCGCTAAAACAGAATATTTTTAAGACGGTGTAATACTGTAAAACATAAAACATCCTCATAGATTAAAAATTAAGGACCACCCAAGAAAAAAATAGGTGGTCCTTGATTTTAGAGAGATTTTATTTTTAAAGGAGTTAGAAATCAGCTCATTTTATTTGTTTATACCAAAAATATATTTTGTAGTTTGTGTATAGTTTTCGTTTGCTTTTAATATTGTCGTAGGAAAATTCTTGTGATTTACAGCATCGGGAAAGCCCTGGGTTTCAAGACAAAACGCTGGATTTTCTCCGTATGTTGCTGAATCCTTTCCCATATTGGACAAAACATCGACATAATTTGCTGTATATACATGAACACCTTTTTGAGAAGTATAGCATTTTAATGTGATTCCGCTATCAATACCCTCAGCTTCGGCCGCAAGCACAAATTCTTCATCAGAATGATTCAGCACAAACATATGATCAATACCGTTTGCAAAACCAATCTGCTCGTTTTTTCTGTCAATACCATTTCCAATTAACTTGGGTTCGGTAAAATCAAACGATGTATTCTTAACGGGAGTTATCTCTCCTGTGGGATTGAGGTTTGAATTTATCGGTATGAAGAAATTTGCATTTATTTTCAGCTTGTGATTTTCTGTAACTTTACCGCTTTTATGTCCGTTAAGATTGAAATATGAATGATTGGTCAGATTACATATTGTGTCTTTGTCGGAAACTGCCGACCATTTTATCGTAAGTACATTTTCATCATCAAAGGTGTAGCGTACAAAGACTTTCATATTTCCGGGATAGCCCTCATCACCGTCGGGACTATCAAGCATAAATAGAACTGTATTTGGAACTTTATCATCAACTACCGCAAGCCACATTTTGCGGCTAAAGCTGTTAAATCCGCCGTGTAGATGGTTACTCCCATTGTTTACAGGGAGCTGATAATCTTCTCCGTTAAGAGTAAACTTGCCGTAAGCAATTCTTCCGCAACATCTTCCGACAGTAGCACCGAAGTATGTTCCGTCAAATTCATAACCGTCAATGTGCTCATAGCCGAGAACTACATCTCTAATACTACCGTTTTTGTCGGGAACTTTTATCGAAACGACACTTGCGCCTAAATCACATAATGTCACGCTTGCTCCGCTGTTATTTTCTATTGTATAAAGATGAGTGGTTTCACCTTTGGATGTAGGTTCAAAATTCACTACCCTTACCTTTGACATTTTAGCACTTCCTTTACTACAGAGTCTTTATAAATTTATCAAACGCCTTTTGTCCTTCAGGAGTTCTTTTGAATACACCTGCATCCAAAAGAACATTAAGAAACACCTTTCCTATCTCATTTTGAATTATTGAATCAACATTATTTTCATTGATTTCATCATACTGCGAAACAAATTCATTTACCCACTCGGAATGTTTGCTGATTTTCGGAATTTCACTTACATCCTTGTGATTAAGAATAGCATCCTTTAAAATAGCCATTTCATCTTTAAGCCTTGAGGGCAATACTGCAAGTCCCATAACTTCAATAAGGCCGATATTTTCTTTTTTGATATGATGCAAATTCGCATGAGGATGAAATACTCCCAGAGGATGCTCTTCACTTGTAATATTATTTCTGAGAACGAGGTCAATAACAAATTTTCCATCATTTGTAAAAGCAATCGGAGTGATAGTGTTGTGAATTTCACCATCTGTTTCGGCAAAAATGCCAACATCTGCGTCTGTGTACGCTCTCCAACTCTTTAGAATATAAGAAGATAATGAAATAATGCTGTCCTTGTTTTTTCCTGTCAATCTTACAACTGACATAGGCCACTTTACAATTCCGCACTCCACATCATCAAAGCCGTTAACAATAAACTTTCTTTCAACCTCTGCCCTATTAAGTGCAAAGCTGTATCTGCCACCCTGAAAATGTTCATGTGTAAGTATTGAACCGCCTACAATCGGCAAATCAGCATTCGAACCGATTATATAATGCGGAAACTGTGAAATAAAATCAAACAGTTTTCTGAATGTGGAATCATTGATTACCATTGGTGTATGCTCACCGTTAAATACAATACAATGTTCATTGTAATAAACATACGGAGAATATTGCATAAACCAGTTATCTCCGTCAATGGTGAGCGGAATAATTCTGTGATTATCTCTTGCAGGATGATTTACTCTTCCGGCATATCCTTCATTTTCCTTACAAAGCAAACATTTTGGATAGCCCGACTGTTTTTGAAGTTTTGCCGCTGCAATAGCTTTCGGATCTTTTTCAGGCTTTGAAAGATTTACAGTGATATCGATATCACCGTATTCGGTTGATGTTTTCCACTTTAAGTCTTTCTTAATACGATATCTTCTTATATAATCGGTATCGCAGCTGAATTTATAGTAGCTATCGGTTGCAAGTTTAGGAGAAACGCTATAATTCTGCCAAAATTCTCTTATTACTTCTGACGGTCGCTTAACAAGTGAAGCCATAAGTTTCACATCAAATAAGTCGCGATATGTTACTGTATTTTCGGGAATGATTCCTTTTTCGTATGCATAATCAAGAAGTCCCGACAAAATTTCTTCAAGAGTATCCTCGTTATCTGCTGTAAGGCAAGTACAACTGTCATCGGGTTCATCCATGTGGAACAACGATAAAAGCCTATTTTGCGTGTAGATTATATCCTCTTTTTCAATAAGCCCTGTATTGATTCCGTATGAAACAAGTCTTAATATTAAACCGTAAACGCTGTTCTTCATAAATACCGCCTCACTTACTATAGCCGTTTGGATGTGTTGAATGCCATTTCCACGCTGTTTTAATAATTGTTCCCAGATCATCATACTCAGGTTTCCAGCCAAGTACAGTTTTCGCCTTATCGCTTGATGCAATCAATACAGCAGGATCGCCGCTTCTTCTGCTTTCTTCAACAACCTTAATATCTTTCTGTGTAACCTCTTTTGCTTTTTCAATTACCTCACGAACAGAAAAACCTACACCGTTGCCAAGATTGAATATATCACTTTTACCGCCCTTCATAAGATATTCAACTGCAAGAATATGAGCCTGTGCAAGGTCAGTGACATGGATATAATCACGAATACAAGTTCCGTCAGATGTGGGATAATCAGTACCAAAAATACTTATGTGGTCACGGGTACCCTGCGCCGCTTGAAGAATAATCGGAATAAGGTGGGTTTCAGGATTATGTGCCTCACCGATTTTTCCGCTGATATGTGCTCCGCATGCATTGAAATATCTGAGAGAAACATATCTTAAACCGTGTGCTTTTTCAACCCAATAGAACATTCTCTCCATGGATTTTTTTGTTTCTCCGTAGCAGTTTGTCGGATTTGTCGGATCGGTTTCAAGAATAGGAGTTCTCTCAGGCTCACCGTATGTTGCCGCTGTTGATGAAAATACAATCTTATCAATTCCGTGAGCAACCATTGACTGAAGCAAAACCTTTGTGCCGTTGAGGTTATTATCATAATATTTGAGAGGGTTAGTCATACTTTCACCGACAAGTGAATTGGCTGCAAAATGAATTACAGCATCAATACCTTTTTCTTTATCAAAAACGCTGTCAATTTCACTTCTGTTTCTGAGATCACCTTTATAAAATTTTGCTTTGGGATGAACCGCCTCGATATGACCTGTTTCAAGGTTATCGAATACAACAACCTCATTACCGCTTTCAATAAGTCTGTAAACTGTATGCGAACCGATATATCCGGCACCGCCTAAAACAAGAATTTTCATTTTGTCCTCCTTAATAAAAACAAAACCTACATAATTACATTACTTTTATTCCGCCGTATTTTCTCACTTTGAGAACATGGCATGAGTTTTCTCCGAAAATTTTATTTATAAATTCTTTGTAATTACTTACAAATTCATTTTTGACAAACGCCTGAATTGTACCTGCAAATCCACCGCCGTGAACACGGCACACGCCGTAATTGCGAAGAAGGCTTTCGCTGAGTGCAAGGGCTACCGAGATGTTCTGATGTTGAATATCTCTTGCTGTATATACATTCTGAAGATACTTAAACGATGAATTACCGGATTTTCTGATTGCGTCAAGGAATTCAACAAACTTACCGTTTTCAAGTGACGAAACGGCATTTTTAACGTTATGCTCCTCATTAAAGAAATGAATTGCACGAAGTACAGGTCTGTCGCCAACAGCCTTACGAATTTCGTCAAGGTGAATATAAAATTCGTTTGAATCACAATCTCTCAGATAATCTTCTCCGAGAAAATTTGCAACCTTTTTCATTTCCGAGGGAATCATAGCATAATCATCTGTAAGATCAACATGATCACCCTTTGTGTCAACAATACAAAGACTGTAATCATATTTTTCAAATTCGGTAGGTACTTTCTTAACAATTGGCTTTGTCGGATCTTTAAAGTCAATGTTAACCATTCCTCCGACTGAACAAGCCATTTGATCCATAAGTCCGCACGGCTTTTTGAAAAATACATTTTCAGCATACTGAGAAATCTGAGCAATCTCAACTGAATTTATTTCCATATCATTATATAAGCCGGAAATAATAGTTCCGACAACTACCTCAAAAGCTGCTGACGATGAAAGTCCTGCACCAACAAGTACGTCACTTGTTGCATAAGCATTGAATCCACCAATTTTGTATCCATGATCCTTAAGTCCACGAAGAACACCTCTGATGAGGCTGACCGTTGTGCCTGCCTCATCATTATTAACTTCAAGGTCATTTATATCGAGAGTAATCATATCATAACCGTCAGAAACAAATCTTACAACATCATTGTTATTCTTGGCCGACACAGCAATAGTATCAAGATTAATTGATGTTGCAAGCACCATTCCATGCTGGTGATCTGTATGATTACCGCAAACCTCACTTCTGCCGGGAGCACTGAATATTGCTACTTTATCAGGGCAATAAATTGTTTCATACTGCTCAATTGCATGAACATATCTTTTTTTCTGATAATCAATCATTGATGAATCTATATATATATCAGTGAAAAGATTATCAAATTCGCCGTTTGTAATTTTTTCAATTGCTGTTTTAGTATCAATCATTTTATTTACCTGCCTTTTCCGCAACTGTAGGAAGGAACATAGAAGGCTCTGTGTTACCGCTTTCATCAAGCTGTTGTGTCATATCAATCTTGCCTTCTCTTCTTGCACTGATTGTGTTTATAACCTTCTTCATCATACCGTCATTGAGTTTATATTTCTTTCTGTAAACAACATAAGCAATAAGCATACAAACCGCAGGAACAATGCACATAAGTGTACTGATTGATGCTACTGTTGCAAATGACTGTTCCTGTCCCGGAATATACTGTGTGCTTCCAAGAGCTGCGCCAATACCGAGTGCTGTAAGAGCTGCTGTGAATTTTACGATAAGCGTCTGGAGTGAGAATACAACGCCTTCATTTCTTGTTCCAAGCTTAAATTCACCGTAATCAACAACATCTGCAAGGAATACTGTTGCACAACCAAGTTCAAGACCTGTACCAAGTTTTACAATAACACCTGAGATTGATGTGAGCACAACATTGTGCGGAGCAAAAATACCTACGAGCAAAAGCATTACAAGACCAAATGCAGGGAAAAGACACGCAAGAAGGAACGAAGTTTTTCTTGAAAGAAATTTTGTAACCTTAGGAAATACGATAAGACCTACAACCTCTGCGATTGATGCGCTGATCATAAATGATGACATCATTCCTGCGTTGCCGCAAACATATTTGAAATAATATGTAGCAACACCCATAATGCACTGAATGCCGATGTTGTAAAGGAAGATAAGAGTTACCGCCCAACGAAGTTGATCATTCTTGCCGATGATTGAGAAAATATCTTTAAACTTAACTTTCTTTTCCGGAACAGAATCATCTCTCTTTTTCGGAAGATTGATTACTGTAATACCGATTGTAAGAATAAATACAATTGCAATTATGATTGCAAATCTGTGATAACCTGCCTGATTTGTTGTGCCGCCGCCGAGAGCATCAATAATTTGAACACCAAAGCCTGCAATAACAAGTGACTGACCGATACTTGCAAAGATTCTCGGAAGTACCGAAACTTTTTCTCTCTCCTCAGGATTTGAAGTGAGGTTAGGAATAATTGACCAATAAGGAATATCCATAATTGTGTAAGTCATACCCCAGAGTATGTAAGCTGCTGTTGCAAATACGCAAAGTCCAACGCCATCGAGGTGGAAGTCTGTGAATAAAACAACAAATACAATTGAATTAACCAGCGTACCTATTACAAGCCATGGAATAAATTTACCCCATCTGCTGCGTGTGTTATCAACAATCATACCCATAAACAAATCATTAAAGGCATCCCATAACTTTGCAACAAAGAACATTACGCCGATAAATACCGGGTTGACCTTGATGATGTCTGTGAAATAAATCATTGAAAATGTAGCAATCATACCATAAATCATATCTTTGCCGAGGGCACCTAAAGCAAAGGTGTATTTGATTCTACCTGGGATTTTGCCATCAAGTCTTGGTTGTGATGATGTCTGTTTCATAATTTTTCCTCCTTTTAATTTTAAATGAAACGCCGTGACAACCTGCACAAAAGATTTCGCTATTATTTGATAATAATGTTTCTTTTGTTTTTATGTTAACTAAATTATACGTTTTGTTTCGTAAACTGTCAATAGTTTTTGGTAAACATTTTTTCTTTCTCTGTTTTTCACTAAACACAACTTGATTTTTTAGTAATATTTCACTATAATAGTAGTGAGGTGATTCAAATGGCTACAATCAGAGATGTTGCCAAAAAGGCAAATGTATCAGTAGCTACTGTTTCAAGAGTGCTTAATAACGACACTACCCTTAGCACCTCGCTTGAAACAAAGCAAAAAATATTTGCAGCAGCTAAAGAACTTAATTATGTAAAGAAAAAAAGGGTTACATCAGCACCTTCATGTCGCATTGGAATTCTACAATGGTTCTCTTCCAAACAGGAAATTGAAGATAATTATTACTTTTTGATGAGACAGGGTATCGAGGACTACTGTTCAAAAAATAATATAAGTATTGTACGAACATTTAAAACAGACAATGACTATCAGAATGTACTCTGCGATGTTGATGGCATAATCTGCCTCGGGAAGTTTAGTAAACAAGAAATAAAATTACTGCATTCATTGAATAATAAAATTGTTTTTCTTGATATGACCGTTGAGAATATTGAAATCACATCCGTATCGCTCGACTTTCGTCAGGCAGTGTCCGATGCAATTAAATATCTATATGATTTAGGCCATAGAACAGTTGGCTTTATCGGAGGCATTGAACAGCTTGAGGACGGAACGATATTTCCTGATAAACGACTCAACACTTTCACAGACATTTGCGATGAATTGAACATTAAATATGATGGGTTTATTATGCAGGACAAATTTTCAACATCATCCGGTTATAAAATGATGTCAGAAATGATCAGCAAAGGAAATCTCCCCACAGCTATTTTTGCGGCAAGCGATCCTATTGCAATCGGTGCAATGAGAGCTCTGCAAGAAAACGGTTACAAAATTCCTGAGGATATTTCTGTTATGGGATTTGATAACACGGAGCTTTCGGGATATACAAACCCTCCGCTCACTACGGTAAACGCACCAGTATATGCAATGGGTATTTATGGCATTAGATTTATTTTGAATATGATGAAATCTAAAAGCACCGATTATTATTCTCCTATGCGTGTCTATCTGCCTTGTCCAATAAAAGTTCGCAACTCATGTACAAAACCTAAAAGTTTATAATTATTATCGTTATCATACGATTATATGCTATAATAAAATTATCGTTATACGGTTGATTTTGAAAGTAGTCTGCCCTCTTAACCGACTACTACTTGACTACTTTTGAAGAATCTAATATAGCACATTTGGCGTGATTTGAGTCGGCGATTAGTCAGAAATATAAAAATGAATCTGCCTCTTATTTATAATTAACATTTTTAAAGAATCTCATATGCATTTTTGCACGGAATTTTTACATGCAAGCCTGTTGACCATGTTACATGATATGTTCCGAGTCTTTCAATTACATATGCGTGTGCCTGCGGTACTACCTTGACATTGCTTACGATTACTATAAGCAGGATTAAAAGGATGATACCTAAAATAATAAGTCCTAACATTATTTACCTCTCATTCTGTTACGGGTTCTACTATGAGCTTAACGCCTTCTATTACGAGAACCTTAACTTTTGTTTTTTTAAAAGCGGTGCTTTGTCGGACTTTACCGTCCAAGTTTCCGCACCAACTTTTGCCTGTGCTGTTTTGTCAATATCGGTTAAATCCGTGAGCATAAACCCGACTTGACCAATGTGGCGGTCTGCGTTTGTTCCCGTTGTTTTATTACGCTTTTTAAAACGTTTTACAAGCGGTCGTGTCACAATCAGCGATACAAGTGACACAACAAGGAACACCGCCGACTGGATTGTGATGTCACTTGTGAATATAGTTGTTATTGCGGCACAAACCGAGCCGAGAACGAACCATATTGATACAAGCTGCGTTGTAAAGCCTTCGCAAAGCAACATAAATATTGCAAAGCCTATCCACACTATCGGCATATATTGCTCCATAAAGCTGTCACCCCCCTTTTCGCATAATTTTAACACAATATTATATATTGCTATTTTATGCGTTAACTGATTATTTTATATCTGTATTCCGCTTTATCCTTACAATTTCATGTAAAAAGGGCATAAAAATACCGACAAGTATTAGCATAGAACACCATTACTTGTCGGTAATAATTTTAATATCACATTCCTTGTTCAAAAATATAGAGGTACAAATCTTCAAGGGTTGGGTTTGCAATTGTTATTTTATGATTTTCAGGGGGATTATCTGTGACTAATCTTACTACGATTTTATCATCATTATGATAGAGATTTGAAACTCGATAATTATCCTGAAAATATTTTAATTCTTCTTTTTCAATTTCCATCTCAACTACCTTATTTGCAATTTCATTTACAAGATTTTGGCAGGTATCGTGTGACACAAGTTTTCCCTGCTTTAGAAGTATAATCTCTTTAGCAATGAACTCGATATCGGACACAACATGAGTAGAAATGAGCACGATTTTATCTTCTGCAATTTCACTTATAAAATTGCGGATACGAATTCTCTCTTTTGGGTCAAGGCCCGCAGTCGGTTCATCAAGAATCAAAATTTTCGGGTCATTCAAAAGTGCCTGAGCAATCAAGGCTCTTTGTTTCATACCTCCCGAAAATCTGCCGAGTTTTTTATGTGCCGCATTAGTGAGATTTACCGTATCAAGAAGTGAGGTTATTTTTTCCTTAGCCTCCTTCTTTTTTAATCCCTTTAATGCCGCCATATACCACAAAAATCGGTTAAGAGTAAAATCATCATACAAACCTTGTTGCTGTGGCATATAACCGAGAACGCTCCGATAATTTTTACCTAATTTTTTAATA
>OGLN01002805.1_pt1 | contig 10300 bp, 11 predicted proteins | sample 1572641 | NCBI WGS metagenome assembly OGLN01 (sample SAMEA2581903, study PRJEB24529) | metagenome | biome: Human gut stool | place: China | collected 2011
CCATGAAATCACCCATAAAAAAAGCCCCGCCAATCGGCAGGGCGTTGATTACTTGGCCTTAGCCTTTTCATCAGCCTCTTTTTTTCGCAGCTGGATTTTTCTTCGAGCGCACTTTTCGTTCGTGCAGATCCCATCAGCGTCAAGTTCAGAACCACATGCTGTGCAGTAACGTTTTTCCATTTTCTTCTCCTTTGTTTAGACAGCCATAAATCCCTGGTATTCAGCTCGAAGAGCGGCAATCTGTTCCTCGTCTCCAATCAGCATTGCTGTTGCCATTCGATCTTTCAGGCTTGCAATCTTGCTGTCGAATTCAGACAGCTCGGCGTCGATGGCCTGCGCGTCAATCTCTTCCTGCGGGATCTTTTCGACAATCCACTCAAGCTCATCACCGCGCTTGATTCGATAACCATCCTCAGAACCGAAGCGCTGCACAAGCGCTCGCATCTCCTGGTCGCGGACGGTCTGCGACTTGTGTGAAACGACGATGTCAACAAGGTCGGCGGCACAAGTCGGCTTTTTCTCTGCCTCCCAACCTTGCCCATTCCACTTGTAGAAATTAACTTCGAGGTTTGCATCCTCCGGCAACGGCGTTTCAGTCGTCTGTTCAGGAGCAAAAACTCCCTCGAGCACCTGAAAAGTGCATTGGCCTGCGTAGTAGCCGGCATCGTCAAATTTCTGCAGGATTTTGAAGTTCATGGGAACCCTCTCAAGTAAAAAAATCGCGGCCTTGAAGCCGCGTGAAAAAAGATTTGCCGTATCGGACGGACACGGATTGACGCTGAAGGTTCAACCTTCAGGAACAAAATCTTGGGTGCTGAGAATCAGCACAAATGGTCGAGTCACCGACCTTGCATTAGGTCACTGGCCAGAAGTCTCGCTAATGCAAGCCAGGCAGATAGCCAGACGAAAACGCAAAGAAATTGGCCAAGAGCCGCCCAGAGGCTATGTCCTTCGGGATGCTTGGTCCCTATGGAAGAATCTCAAGCGTGGGCGCATCGTCTCGTACCAGGACGAAAAGAGGCGCATGGAGCGCTACATCATCACCCCGCTCGGCGGTCGCCAGATCGACGAGATCACTGCACCATTGGTTATTCAGACGGTCAAACACATTGAGTCTGCCGGCCATCAAGCAACACTAAAACGAGTTTTGATGCGCACCAGAGAAGTTCTCGACCTGGCGGTTTGCGCGGGCTATATACAGCACAACCCAATTGACCGAGTGAGCCGCGTCTTTGCAGCTCCCATCGTCACACCAATGCCATCAGTTCATTGGCGCGAGCTGCCGGCAGTCATGCAAGTCATGAAGGACGCTACGCCGCGCACTCAGCTTCTATTCGCATGGGCGTGTCTATCTCTCCTCCGACCAATCGAGACTGTAAAAGTCAGGTGGGATTGGATCGAGGACGACGTGCTTACGATTCCTTCCTCTGAAATGAAAAAAGGGAGGCTGCACCGCCTCCCCCTGCTTCCGGAAATGTTGGCCATTTTTAAAGAAGCGAAAGCTTTATCTCCTCATCCAAAGTCACCACTGATATGGTCTGGACGCGTTAACGGCTCCCACATGAGCGCTCAGACGATTGCAAAGTACCTCCATGAAACAAAGTTTCGAGGCAGGCTTGTCGCCCACGGCATTCGCTCGATAGGACGAAGTTGGTTGGCCGACCACGATGCACCATTTGAGGCAGCAGAAGCGTGCCTGTCACATGTCTCCGGATCTTCTGTTTCCAGAGCCTATATGCGATCAGACTACCTATCTCAAAGACGGTCACTTATGGCCGCCTGGTGCTCATACGTTTCAGACTGTGCCCGAGAAGTCGGCTTTCTTCCTCGAATTTTCAAGCCAGACAAGCCATAGATAATGACATCGGATCACCCAAACATGGGGGCGGCCACTGCTTTGAAGCACCTAGAAATTTGATACTTTTTTCCTATACGGAGAATTTATTTTCTGAAGATCTCTTGAGACCAAACATCACTGGTGACACAGCTAATGCCTTTCGATCAGTTACGGCTAATAAAACCGGCATAGGGGCTTTAGAGTGTCCTATTGCTGAATCAATACCTGGATCTACTGGCGCATCCGCTAATGCACACTATTCAAGAGTTTTATTAAATGCCTCTCTTGTAAATTCAGTTTTTGGAGGATCAGATAGTGTCCAACCTGCAGCTCTCCAACTTTTGCCATGCATCAAGATTTAATGCATGGCAGCAACTGAAGTGACGACGGTTGAACTGAATCGCTTCCTCCGTATATTGAACTGGATCGAGAGGCATAAAGCTTTGGATATGCGACTTGTCCCTGACCAGTATCCCAAGCATAGGTTTTTTCTCCCAATTCGAGCTCAAAGGCACCTGTTGTTGGAGATCCTGTATAGGTTAACGTTTCACCAACCTCCCCAGTGATATTTGGTAAGCCCGCTTCGAGCTTTGTGCCGACCTGGCTTGTGGTCGTCGTACCTTCGATGAAGCGTTCGTGAAGGTTCGGCAGCGTAAACGTGGTCGAGCCATCACCGGCACCAAAGCGGGTTCCGATCGCAGCAAACAAAGCAGCGTACGTCGTTCTGGAAACGTTTGCGCCGTTACAAATCAACCAACCTTCGGGAACGGTGTCCAAACCAAAGTAAGAAACCATGCCCGTCGGGCAAGCAGGAGGCGTGAAAGCATCGATGGCCATCTTGACCAAATAAGGCGTCATAAACTTGTCGTTTGCTACGCCTGCTCTAGCCTCTTCATCCGTAGCAATGGCACCCGAAGCGATTTTGCTGAATGTGATTGTTGCCTCTGCAATCTTGGCTGCAGTCACAGCCAAATCTTTCAGCTTGTCAGTCTCTACGGCTCCGCTTGCAAGTTTGGTTGCAGTAACGGCCAAGTCTTTCAGCTTTTCCGTCTCGACTGCCGATGCTGCCAGTTTCGCCGCATTGATCAAGCCGTCGGCCAACATCGATGTCGCAATCGACTTGTCATTGAGCCAAGCCAACGACTGCAAAGCCTTTAGAAACTGAAGCGGATCCGGCGTTTGCGACGGTGTCAAGCCGGCAGCTCGAATCACTGACACGCGCATTGCAGCAACGAGGTTAAACCATGCGCTGCCCGGCCGCGTAGCCATGATGCCGGCAACCGGATCTCCGGACTGAGCAAATCCGGTCGACGTGAGTTCTGAGTATGTCGGAAGGGTTTGAGTTGCTCCGTCCTGCCAGTAATCCGTAAGGTCATTGAGATCAACGTTCGTAGCCATATATCACCTCAAGATGCGTATTCAAAGACAACTTCAGCGTGTGCCGGCGCGTTCTTGCGCACAAGGCACTCAATGAAGTCAATGCCCCATGTCGAGAGCCTTTCGCTGACTCTCGAAGTCGTTGTGAAAAATGATCTGTTTGTGTTCAAAGAAGTTCTGACGATGAGCACGTATGCGTGCGCCCACTCGTCGCCATAGATGCGCGAGTCGACACGAGAGTCGACAGAGAATGGATCCGCGCTACCCGTCTCAATATCGATGTCAAAGATGGCCCCAAGCTCTTGAAAGAAAGCCTTCGTCAGACCGCTGCGCCGAACAAGAAGCAAAAGCGCCTGACGCATTTGCTCTTCAGTCAGCTCGTCAACTGCCTGCATACACTCGTCCGGAATGCCGTACACACGCATCCAGTCCTGAAATGTTTCAGAGCAAGTTCGCGGATCGGCCTCTTCAAGCAATCGCATTGCGATCGCATCGATTCGGCTCAGAGCGTTTGCACATGCGGTAAGAACCGCACTGCCAGGGGATCCCTTCTTTCTTTCCCACGCTGGCCCCGGCGGCAAGAGATGCGTCAGCGCTAAGTCATAGTCGCGCTCACTCATACGTCACCTCACCAATCACAAGAAGCTGCGTAGGATCCGCGGAAATATCTTCCGTCGGCGTCAGCAATTCGTAGTCCTCTTCACCTGCAGCAGATGAAATCGCCTGTCGGATGTGAGAGATCAGCAACGTTCCTCCAGGAGCCGCCTCACGAATGAATAGGCTCTTGAGTTCGGCCTCAATCTGCGCTCGAACACTCGCCGAGTCAGGCATCAAGTCCTTGATTCGGAAATCCACCGCTCTTGCAACCGGAGCAACAACCGTTGTGGCCGCTGTCACCGGTGCGTTTTCTGCGATGTACTCATCGACAATTTGAACCATGCCGGCAGTCGGAACACCGTTGTCCGTCAAACCGTCAGTGGCGAATCGAACAACAACTGTCCCAATTCCCTGCTCCTTCGGAAAACACCATGCACGAGTGACACCTGGCACTTCCTTTGCCCAGGCAACATAGTCCGTAGCCGTCCCTCCCCTCGGCGGGTTTTGGAGTCGGTACAAAAGTCGAGATCTCAGATCGTCGTCGCTTTCTGCTTCCGCGCCGCCTGCCATCTCTGAGCCAACGGCTTCTGCCGAAACTCCGGAAAGGGCTGAGACGAGCGTGTAGATCTCCCCTGCAGAACGATTCCCAACGGTGCCGACAGAAGCGCACTGCACTTCGACCTCGTCCTGATCGTCCTCCGGCTCCTCAGTCGTCACATAACGTGTCACGCCGTCGGCGGCCAAAAAGACCGTACCAACCGGAAGTGCCGCCCCCTTCGTCCTGGTGACGGTCAGCGTTCCAGTCGCCGAAGAAGCAACTCGACGATAAATGCCTTGGATGGATGCATGTCGTTCCAGATACTGCGTTTCGGCCGTATCCGGAAAGAGCTGTCGAACAATCCAGTTGATAAACGAGTAGAGACCGTGAACTGCAAAAGCGAAACACTTCGGAAGAACGCGCAGATTCGACTGTCGCAGCTGAACGGCTCCTGCCTCTCGTTCTGCATCCGTCTGCAGCTGCGTAATAAGCTCTCGTAAGCTCGGTCTGTCAAAAGCCATTGATTACTCCCCAAACATCAGCAAATCGCAGTGCTCTGCTGTCACCGCTTCTCGTAACGACAACCTGAAGATCGACTCGATCGATTCCGTTTCTTTCGGCCGTGACACTCACATCGTCAGCCACACCGTCATCAACCAACCACTTCAATGCCTCCTGCGCGTACTCACGTACTCGCGCAATGGTCGTCGCCGTGATCTTTTGACGACGCAAGAGCCAAAGTCTTGACCCTGTGCGTTCTCCCGGATCGGCATAGGTATCGCCCCAGAAGCCATACCGTCTGCGTCCTTCAACCTCGTCGTCGTCATGAGCACGCGCCCAAGAAAAAAGCGAGATCATCACTGACCTCGCCAAGTCGTCCGAAGCGAAGATCGACATCTCGCTCGGTTTCCCATTGATCGTGAGAATATCCATGTTGTCCCTCAATGCGCCGTGCTCGTTTCTGCTCCATCGCCTTGTTCCGTGTGCGTGTGCTGCTGCAGGCTGATGCCTCCGGCCGTGACATCTCCAGTCGTCGAAAGATTGCCGTCGACGGCAGCACCAGAACCTCCGCTAATCGTCATTCCGCCGGCACCGGACAACAACCCGGCAATGCTCACATTTCCCGTAAAGATCGTGTCAGGGCAGTCGACGGTAAGCGTCGGGCATTTGAGTGCCACGCTTCCGGAAACCGTTGCCGACACACTCCCCGCGACCGTCGCGACAACGTTTCCGCCGACGTCGGCCGTCAAGTTCTTCGGCGTCACAACCGCAATGCCGGACCGAGACAGGTGAACCTTCTGGCCAATGTCATCGAAAATCGATACCTCTCCTTCCTCGACGTGCAGCCGATAACGCCGATCTGCCGTTACGATCACAACGCCGTGAGATCGATCTCCATTGAGAAAGCCGGCAAGCATCTCTGCACCGGCTTTGACTCGTGAGGTAAAACCATACGGCTCGAAGTGCTCAAGACCTTCGCGCACATCTCCAAGGAGGAACTCGCCCTGGACCGTTCGCATCTTCGGAGCCTCATCTACAGCCTGCACAACGCCGCGACCGAGAAGTCCACGGATTAGATTCAAGAATTTCATGTCACGTTGTCCACCCAAGAACTGCTGCTCGATGACGATGCTTCTGCAGGCTCTGCCTCGAAAGCTTCGATAGGAGCTAGATTGAGCTGCGCAAGTTGTCCACGAGACGAAAGCGAATACACAACCTCGGACAAAAGCAGATTGCGATCGATGCCAAGAAGCGAGTCCCTGACATGAACCAATGTGTTCGGCCGCCAAAGTTTTCCTGCCGCATCTCTCCACCCAACAACCGAATACCGGACAGCACCTAGAAGCGCACGTCGATGTCGGCGCTCGAAATCCGCAAGACGTCGGCACAAGTTGGCAGTAACAGAACCAGACTCAGTCAAGGCAAGCATTCGATGCCGTTTGGTCTCGACATCCGTCGCGCCCGCTCGAATGTGAGCCGCTGCGGAACCAAAGGCCAAATCACTTCCGGCACGCTGTCCTTCGACGACATAATCGGAGAATATGTTTGAAGCATCGCGCCTGGCGTCTGCCGAAAGAATGTTGACTCCAAGCTGAAGGCCGCCGGCAGCATCTCCAAGAGCACCTGGTTTCGTAAAAACAAGGCGTCCGGCCTCATCATCAGTCACAAAAAGCTGTCCGAGTTTCAGAAGCCTCGAGATCGACTCAAAACACGTCTCCCCCGGTTCAATGGCATGCAGTTCAATCGGATCACCTGTGTCTGTTTGAGTCACAACCTCGATGCCGTATGGCGCACACAGATCTGCAGCAATCTGCTCGATCTTGAGTCCTTTCCATTGCGCAGCCTTTGGCGTTGAAACCGTCTGCACATCGCCAGAAGGCCCGACGATTTTTGCATCCGACCAAACTGAGCCTGCATCAGATGAATTCGATGCAATGGCCGCAGCGTCCGGACAACAGTCAATGATGTCTGCCGTACGGCTTCTTCCGGAAAGCTGTACCCGGACAAATCCTGCGTCATACGAAATGGGGGAAGCAAAGATGTATCCGGTCAAAACCGGATCACCTCCGATCCACACCTCGCATGAGTCTCCGAGAGAAACTGCCGATAGAACATCTTCAGCGCCCGGCCATTGATACGTGATGCCGACAGAAAAAGAGCGGGCTGCCATTGTGACGCCCGCCGTGATTGCGACATCCGTCCAGCCTCGCAGCGACTTTCCGCCGCAGCGAACTTCGACAAAATCTTCACTCATTGAGCACCTTCAAGACGTTCGGACAAAAAAGAGGATGGCGAACGCTGTTGCGCACGACGATCTCCCTCGCTCGACCCGCGTCTCCATACAGGTCCATTGCAGTCACGCAAGAAGGCATAACAGCACCTGCATCGTAGTCATAGAGCCGAGCCTGCGACTGTGAACGTTCAGAAAGATCTCTGCTCACTGCTGTTGCCGCTGTACGCAAGGACATGAAGACGCTGTCGTCGTTCGTCTCCATCATCTCTGACTCAAGCGCATCAACAATCTGCTGTTGAGCGTCCATCATTTCGTCATAAGAAACCGTTGGAGCCGATTCGCTTGACTCGTCCCCCGCACCTGCAAGCGTGCTTGCAGAAACGGATCCCCCTGTCGATTCCGGAAGAATCAAATCACTGGCGACCGTTGAGTCAAGCTCGGTTCCAACAAGCGTGCTAACACCAACAGCTTGTACTAAGACAGATTGCCGACACAAGCTATAGATGGCAGAGCGATTGGACTCGATCACCTCATCGCTCTTAGGCTTGACTGTGCCGTAGCTCGGCTCATCCCGATCGACGCTCAGATCATCGACAAGTGAGCAAAGGCTCTTGCCGACTCTCTGCCAACCTGCAACGGTCGTTGCCATTCCGGAAAGACCAAGCGCCCCCATCAGCTTCGTAGCAAATGCCTTTGGATCTACGGACACAAGTCCAATTGCATCCGAAGCAAGATCCGATACGCGGTCGGCAAAACCGAGCACTTGCGCGATTTCGCTGTTGGAAATGATTCCCAAGCTGTCAAGGAGATCGCCTGACAATGCGTCTTGAACGAAGTCCTCAACAGCATCCAGGTTGATCGCGTCTGCAAAAGATTCAATCGCCGCCGACATCAAAGCGTCGGCCGAAAGGCGGCTCAAGGACTGCGTCGCACTGTTCTGCGTCGGGAAAGCATTCAGGCCTGCTTCAATGAAAGCCAGAGAGAATCGCACAGTGCGCGAGGCCTGAGAAAAGCTCAAGCTGGCCCCGGGCAGTGCAATGACCTGAAGTTCACCAAGCTCCGGATGCACCAATGTAGCTGCGCCCGGCTTTTCCAGAGCTTCACGCAGTTTCTTGGCCTGCTCGATGCAGTCATCACCGATCACGAAAGCGGCAAAGCGGTACTCTCGCGCAGCACGGCCGAGATCCTCCGTATACGGCTCGTCGCGCTGAGGAAATTCATGCGTAACAGTTCTGCGCCCCGCCGAGACATCGCTTGCATCAACGTAGAAAGAAACACCGCGAAAAGATGCGGGAAGTTTCGCCATTTCAAACCTCTCTAAAAGGCAGGTGCATACGGACCAACGCCAAGATTTCCGTGATCAATTGATGTGTCGACCGTCAACCCTCGATCACTGCGCACTCCGTTGAGAGACATGTTTGCAGGTGCATTTTTGAAACTAACCTCAACGGCACCTGAGTATCGATGTTCCTGCACTGGTTGAGCCTTCGTCATACTCGGCAGTCTTTGTGAGGAAATATGCGACGTCCAAAAGTCGTTCTGTTCTCTTGCGCGTTGGTCGCTTTTCGCAGCCTCGTAAGCCATTGAAAAGACATCTTGCTGACCGCTTTCAAGTCCGAGCGCAGCAGCGTCTGCCTCGTCATACTCGACGTTTGCGAGTCTCTGATCGAGTCCATTTACCGTGGCAATCGGAGCATGATCATTGACATTGATCGTCTCCTCAAGCTCAACCTTTGCATCTCGCTTTTTCAGAAAGTCAGGAGTGATCGAATCGAAAAATTCGGTGATTTTCTTCCCGACACCAAGCATAGACTCCACGAATCCGTTGAACATCGACATCACGCCATCAATGATTCCTTTGATGCGATCGCTAATCGAGTCCCAGTTCTTGATGATCACCGTCGCAAGACTGACGACAACGGATCCAATCAGGAACAGCGGACTTGCCTTGCTGACAAGCGGCAGAGCCGCCTTCATGAGGGTGCCGAGTCCCGCGCCCAAAGTCGTGATCCCTTGGTAGAGATCAAAAACCCCTTTGACGGTTTTCCCGGCAACGTACAGTCCAATGACCTCCCCGATGTGCTCAAAGGCGAATGCAACGGCAGAGCCGACAACACCAAACTCTTCCCTGAGTTTTTCGCCGCCTTCGATCAGAGCGCTGATCTTGTCGGCAATACTCTCCCAAGGGATTCGGTCAATGGCTGTCGCCAACCCTCTCGCCCACTCGTCTGCTCTCTCCTGCAGGAGCGGTCGAATCCTCTCGATCACAGCCTGCAGCCCTTCGGCCAACGCCCCCAGTGCGGGAGCGAGAGTCGAAAGCACGGAGGTTGATGCGACCGAGAACTGATTTTTGACGGATTCCCACTCTGCTCGGAAAGACTTGAGACTGTCGATCTGATCCTGCGTAATAGCCGAGCCGGCCGCCTTCATGGCCGCTTCGCTTTCGCGGAACGCCTGACTGCCCTTCTGGAGCATCGGCAAAAGCTTGGCACCGGTATCTTCACCGAATGCAGAGATTGCCATTCGCAGCTGAATGGCGCTGTCTTTCTGCCGTGCCACGGCATCGGCAAAGTCAAGAAAAACCTGATCGGCTGTCTTGATGTTGCCGGCCGCATCTCGAGCCGAGATGCCGACCTTTTGAAGAAGCTGCGCGAGTTCGTCCTTGCCACCAGTGGCGGCATCGGACAACTCGATGTTCATGTCACGGAGCGCCTCCGCGAACTCCTGCCCCTCCATGCCGGATGCAATGGCAGTCGCCTGCCATGCCTGCAGACGTTCTGTTGCAACGCCTGTCTGCCGACTCATCATGTCCATCTGCGTTGCCGTTTCGGCTGCCGCAGTCGTTGCGTACCAAACGCCGGCACCTGCACCCGCTACCGCTGCGATGCCCGCACCGGCCATCTTGGCGGCATCCGAGATCGATGAAAAGCCTTCGCGCATGTCGCGGGAAACAACACGCATTTCCTTTTGCAGACTTTTGAGCACGGGGCTCATCTGGTCGCGTAAGGTCACTACCGCACGAAGATTTGTTTCTTCAACAGACATTGTTCATCTCCTCTCGGATGTCCTGCCACTCCTCGATCAGCACGGCAAGGAGGTCAAGCTTGGTCGCCATCAGTTCTGCCGGCGTCATACGCCAGAAATAGGCGGCTCGGAAGGCGACCTTACGGAACTCCCTCAAGTTCCAAAGCCCGAGCCGGGTGTAAAAGAAAGGCAC
>OGLN01002806.1_pt1 | contig 10299 bp, 9 predicted proteins | sample 1572641 | NCBI WGS metagenome assembly OGLN01 (sample SAMEA2581903, study PRJEB24529) | metagenome | biome: Human gut stool | place: China | collected 2011
CTTTGATCAGAACTTTTACAGTCTCACCAACTTTGAATACTTTTTTCGGGTTCTCTACGCGGCCCCAGGACATCTCAGAGATGTGAAGCAGTCCGTCAGCTCCGCCCAGATCGATGAATGCGCCGAAATCTGTAACATTCTTAACAGTTCCCTCTACAACATCGCCAACTGCAATGCGTGCGAACAGTTCTTCCTGCAGTTTCTTCTTCTCAGCAACGATGAGCTGTTTGCGGTCACCGATGATGCGTCTTCTTCTCGGGTTGAACTCGGTAATAACGAATTCAATTTCCTGATCTGCATATTTAGACAGATCTTTTTCATATACATCAGATACAAGGCTGGCCGGAATGAATACTCTGGTCTCCTCAACAACTACGGATAATCCTCCGTTCAGTACCTGTGTTACTTTTGCTTTCAGAACTTCATGATTCTCGAATGCTTCCTCGAGTCTCTTGTTGCCTTTTTCAGCAGCAAGTCTCTTGTAAGTAAGAAGGACCTGTCCCTCTCCATCATTTACTTTCAGAACTTTGACTTCCATTTTGTCACCTGGCTGTGCAACGGTGTGAAGATCGATGGAAGAATCGTTGGAATATTCGTTTTTGGTAAGAATACCATCGGCTTTGTATCCGATATTCAGGATAATCTGATCGTCTTTGACATCGATTACAGTACCCTCAACGACTTCTCCGTTTCTGATTGTTTTAAATGATTCATCCAGCATTTGTTCAAAACTCATTTCTGACATTTTTTGAACCTCCTCAATTATTTTATTCGGGGTGGATGCCCCAGCTGTAATACCTACGCGACCAAATGATTGAAAAGGCTTAGATTCCAAATCAACGAGTGTCTCTATAAAGTAAGTATTTTTACATTCTTCTTTACATATCTCATACAGCTTTTGCGTGTTTGAACTATGTCTGCCTCCCACGACAAACATGGCATCAACCTTCCTGGCAATTGCTCTCGCTTCCGTCTGTCTTTCCTCGGAAGCGTTGCAGATAGTCTTTAAAACAGTACTATCATAACTCTTTTTCAAAAAAATTTCAACTAAATCTTTAAATTTGTTGTAATTAAATGTCGTCTGTGCCACAATAGATATTGGTTTTCCATTTTCGGGCACAAAAATTTCCGCTTCTTCGGCGGTATGCATCACGGTAACCGGGCCGCTCGCCCATCCCATGATGCCCTGTACCTCCGGATGATCCGCGCTTCCGATGATGACGACGTGGCGGCCTTTTCTGCCCTCCTCGTCCACAATCCGGTGGATCTTCTTGACAAACGGGCACGTCGCATCTACAATCTTCATGCCGCGCGCTTCGATCTTTTCACAGACATCCCGCGACACGCCATGCGACCTGATCACAACGGTTCCGCCGGAAAGCCCCTCTAGTTCATCTTCCGAATGGATCACCTGCACGCCGCGGTTTTCGAGATCCTCCACAACCTGTTCGTTGTGAATAATCGGCCCGAAGGTGTAGACCGGCTTTTCACCGCTCTCAATTTCACGGTATACCGTATCGACCGCCCGTTTGACGCCGAAGCAGAAGCCTGCACTTTTTGCAACAGTTACTTCCATCTGTTTTTCTTCTCCTCTTTTCTCTGCCGCGTTTACATACGCTCGCGGGCAAGGCTTAAGATCTTTTCCACAACCTCATCGATCGTCATTTCAGAGCTGTCAACGAGTACGGCGTCTTCTGCCTGTACCAGCGGGGAATGCTCTCTGTGCATGTCCTGATAATCACGCTCATTGATATCTTCCTCGATTTTCGCAAGATCGGCTGTCTGTCCCTTTTCGGTCAGCTCTTTCCAGCGGCGCAGTGCGCGGACATGGGCACTTGCTGTCAGATAGACTTTCAACGGTGCGTTCGGCAGAACGGCAGTTCCGATATCGCGGCCGTCCATCAGCACGTCCTGCTTTTTGGCCATATCCCGCTGCAGTTCCAGCAGAAAGGCGCGCACAGCCGGGTTTGCGCCCACGGCAGAGGCAGCCATACCTGCGGCCTCGGTGCGGATGGCGGTGCTGACGTCCTCTTCCTTTAAATAAATGTGCTGCTCGCCGTCGATGGATGCCAGACGCAGCTCGATCTCCGGCAGCAGAGCGTTGACTGCTTCGTTGTCCCTGGGGTCCTTGCCCGCGCGCAGGGCGTACAGGCCGATGGCGCGGTACATTGCACCGGTGTCCACATAGATATAGCCCAGCTCTGCCGCCAGACGGCGTGCCAGAGTGGATTTGCCTGCACCCGCAGGCCCATCAATTGCAACAGATACCATGATATGTTCTCCTTATTTATATATAGTACACAGCAAAACGGACTGCACTGTTTTTACAGGTTGTTCGCAAAGCTTTGTGCGGTGCAGAAAGCGATCTGCAGATTGTAGCCGCCGGTGTAGGCGTCCACGTCCAGCACCTCGCCCGCAAAGTACAGTCCCAGCGCCTTTTTGCTCTGCATGGTCTTGGGGTCTACCTCCCGCACCGATACGCCGCCGCTGGTGATGACTGCGTGGGCAAGGTCGCCCCGGGCGTCAATGGACACCTGCCAGTGCTTGACCAGCTGCACCAGCTCCCGCTTCTGCTCCCGGGTGATCTGGTTTGCCTTGGTGGCGGGGTCGATGCCCCAGCGCGCCACCATGACCGGCTGCATACTGGAAGGCAGCAGCTTGACCAGCGCGCCCTGCGCCGCGTGGTTTGCCAGCAGCGCAAAGTCCCGGGTGATGCGGTCGTACAGCTGCTCCTCGCTCAGGGCGGGCTTCAGGTCGATCTCCGCGATGTACCTGTGCTTTTTCATGTCCCCCAGATGGCTGGACGCGCTCAGGGTCAGCGGCCCGCTGATGCCAAAGTGGGTAAACAGCATCTCGCCCTGCTCGTCAAAGATGGCCTTGCCGTCCTCCAGCAGGGTCAGGGTGACGTTTTTCAGCGCCAGACCCATCATCTTTTTGCAGTCCGGGTCGCGGCTGACAAGGCTGACCAGACTGGGCACCGGCTCCACAAGGGTGTGCCCCGCCTGCTGCGCCAGCTTGTAGCCATCGCCGGTAGAACCGGTGGTGGGGTAGCTCACGCCGCCGGTAGCCACCAGTACAGCGTCTGCCCGGTATTCCCGGCCGGAATTGCCCCGCACGCCCACGCAGCGCAGCGCCGGGCCTGCTTTTTTCTTTTTGGGATGGCGCGGGTTTTCCGCTGCCGCCGGGGCGGGCTCTGCCTCCGGCACGATGTCCTCCAGCAGCAGCTTTTTTGCGCCATCATAGACGATGTCGGCATCCTGCGCATAGCGCAGCAGCGCCTGCCGGATCTCCTCGGCCTTATCCGATACCGGGAACACCCGACGGCCACGCTCCACCTTCAGCTCCACACCAAGGCCTTCGAACAGCTCCATGGTCTTTGCCGGGGGGAACGCTCCCAGCGAGGAGTACAAAAAGCGCGGGTTCGTGCGCACATGGCGCAAAAACTCCTCTGCCGGGCAGTCGTTGGTCACATTGCAGCGCCCCTTGCCGGTGACAAGGATCTTCTGCCCGGGCTTCTCGGTATGCTCCAGCACCGTCACCTGATGTCCCTGCCGCACGGCAGCACCCGCCGCCATCAGTCCGGCTGCCCCGGCTCCCACGATCAAAACCCTTGCCATCTGTCATCCTCCCAAAATCGCCTGTTAATTCTATTGTATCATACCAGAAACCCCGCGCAAAAGCAATGCAGCGCCGCAGGAAATGAATGGATTTTCGGTTCCACACCCTCTTGACAAAGCCGCCGGGCTGCTGTATTCTTTTTACAGACCGTCAGTTTGTAAAAAAGGAGCATCTGCCATGCCGCGCAACAAATACCCGGAACAGACCGTGGAAAAGATCTTAGACGCCGCCGCCCTGCTCTTCCTCCAGAAGGGCTACCAGAATACCACCCTGCAGGACATCATTGATGCCACAAAGCTTTCCAAAGGGGCGGTGTACCATCACTTCCGCTCCAAGGAGGAGATCGCGCAGCGCGTCGGTGACCGTTTGGGCGACCAGATGTGGGAGCCGCTGCGCCATATCCGGGACGACCCGGCCCTGACCGGGCTGCAAAAGCTGCAGGCGGTGTTTGCAGCATCCTTCGCCGGGCAGCGGCAGCAGCAGATCGCGCAGACTTTGCCGCACCTGTGCAGCAACCCGCAGTTTCTTGCCATGGAGCTGACCAACATTGAAGCGCATCTGGCCCCGGAGTGCATTGCACCCATGATCCGGCAAGGCATGGCGGACGGCTCCATCCACACCGCCGATGCCAATGCGCTGGCCGAAGCGCTGTTCGTGCTGGCAGACATCTGGCTTTCTCCCCAGACGCGCCCCACCACACCGACCGAGCAGCGGGCGCGGAACCTCGTGTTTCAGCAAATGACCCATGCACTTGGGCTGGATCTTTTGACGGATGCACAGGCCGAACAGCTGGTGCAGCTGTGCACACCGGTCAAAGACTGAATTTCCCGGGCGGAACGCTCCGCCTTTTTTTGTATGTAAATACAGACCAGCAGTCTGTAAATAAAAAAGCAGGAGGTTTCCATGAACACTTTTATCCTTATCGTCCTTGGACAGATCGTCTCCCTGTTCGGCAATGCCGCCCTGCGGTTTGCGCTGCCGCTGTATCTGCTGCGGCAGACTGGTTCTGCCGCGCTGTACGGCGGCATCACCGCTCTGGCCATGCTGCCCGCCCTTGCTGGAATGCTGACCGGCGGCGCGCTGGCAGACCGCTGCCGTAAAGCCCGCCTGATGGCACTGCTGGATCTGGTGACCGCCGGTATTGCGGCTGCAGCCGCTGCCGGACTGCCGCATCTGCCCCTGCTTCCGCTGGTCCTGACAGTGCTGGGCAGTCTGTACGCCATTCAGGGGCTTTACCAGCCCGTGGTACGCGCCTGCCTGCCCCTGCTGCTGAACGGCACCCAGCTGCTGCGCGGCAACGCAGTCATCCAACTGGTGGATACCGTGGACGAGCTTCTCGGTCCCCTGCTGGGTGCTGTTCTGCTGGAGCACCTCGGCATCCGGGGTCTGCTGGTGCTCTGCGGCTGCTGCTTTGCACTTTCTGCCGGGATGGAGCTCTGTCTGCGCATCCCACAGGATGTCCCATATGACACAAAGCTCTCCGTCCGTTCTCTGTGGGCCGACCTGCGGGAAAGTGCGCAGTTCTTCACCGGGCAGGCTGCGGTGCTGCGGTTAGCTGCCGCCATGGCGGCTGTAAACCTGCTGGAAGTCCCCGCCCTCACCGTAGGTGTTCCGGTGCTGGTGGTACAGACCCTGCAGAAAAGTGATGCCTCCCTCGGCCTTGTGCAGGCGGTGCTGAGCGCAGGCGGCATTTTAGGCGGCGTGCTGGCCGGAACCGTCTTTGTCCGTCATCCAATCCGCAGCGGCACACCTCTTTTGCTGGCGCTCAGCGGCGTGTGCGCCGCGCTGGGTCTTGCCCTCCGGGTGTCAGTGCTGCAGTTCGGCAGCATTCTGGTGCTGGGGGCCGTGTTTATGGCCGTGGCAGCGCTGTTCAATGTATGGTTCTTTGCGCAGCTGCAAGTGCTGGTGCCGCAGGCACAGCTGGGCAAGACGACAGCCTGCCTCTCTGTGCTGGCCTGCCTGACCCAGCCCATCGGACAGGCAGCCTATGGCAGTGCCTTCCAGCACTGGGCTGCGCACCCGGCAGATGTACTGCTGGCAGCCGGGGTGCTTTCGGCGCTGGTTCTCTGGCTGCTGCAAACGCGCCGTACCGTCTGACACAGCAAAAAGGAGCCGCTGTTGCAGCCCCTTTTGTGGTTTGCTTATTCCGGCAGCTTTGCCGGGTCGAGATAGCTTTCGCCCTGCTTTACCTCCACATGGATGTGGCTTTCCTCGGCGCACTCGCAGCCGACAGTGCCCACCGTGCCCAGCTTCTGCCCGGCGGCTACGGTATCCCCGGCTTTTACGGCAGGGTCTGCCACACCGCACAGCCGCCAACTGCGGCCAGCGGCATCTTCCAGCACCACCACGGTGCCCCAGTTGCCCTCTGCCCCGGCAGACACCACCTTGCCCGCCACGGGTGCTGCTACCGCTGCCCCTTGCGTGCAGGCATAGTCCACGCCGTTGTGGGTGCGCCAGTCTCCAAGGGTCTTGTTATACACCAGCTCATCGCCGCTGAAGGCGTTGAGCACGCGCCCCGGCATAGAGGGCGCGGCGGCAGGCTGTGCCGAACTGCTGGCAGGCGAGGATGCGCCTTGCAGTGCCGAGGGTTCGCGCAGCGAACCAGAGCCAGACTGCGCACCAGAGGACGCCCCAGAGGGCGTCTGCTGCGGTACATCTGCCTTGCTGTTTGCAACGTCGGTCACGGGCTGCTGCCATGTGGTGTCCTCCTGTGCGTCCCAGTCCGGTTCTGTTTCCGGGGTGGTCTGTTGGGTGGTGCCGGGGGCGTTTAGTCCATCCAGACTTTTTTGCAGTTCTGCCCGCAGGGCGCGCACCGCCCACACCCCTGCCGCAGCCGCAGCCAGCAGGCTTGCGGTCAGCAGCAGAGCAAAGCCCTTGCCGTGCAGAAATTTTTTGATCTGCTCCATGCTTGTTACTCCCATCTGTCCGTTTTGTGTACGGGGTCTTTTTCTGGGTTTAGTGTGGGACAGCGGCGGGCAGTTTATACAAAGGGATAAAAAAGACAGCGAAAAATAAATCAGCCAAGCCCACGGGCTTGGCTGATTTACAGATCATAAAGTTCTTTCTGCGCTTAGTCGCGGCGGCGGCTGTTCAGACCCAGCAGACGCACCACATACAAGAAGATGTTGATGAAGTCCAGATACAGCGTCAGTGCACCGTAGATGGAAGCCTTTTCCGCCAGCTCGCTGTCCCCTGCGTAGTAGGAGTACATCTGGCTCAGCTTCTGGGTGTCGTAGGCGGTCAGCAGCATGAACACCACCAGACCGATGCCGGAATACAGCACCGTGCTCATAAAGCCCATGCCGAACAGCACACCGACGAAACCGGTGATAAGCAGCGCAAACAGCGCCATCATCAGCTTGGAACCCCAGCCGGACAGATCCTTGTGGGTGGTGGTGCCGTAAACTGCCATCAGGCCGAAATACAGCGATGTGGCAAGGAAGGCCAGCACCAGCGTGCCCAGATCAAAGGCAAGGAAATAATAGCTCAGCACCATGCCGTTGAGCAGGGCGTAGCCTAAAAATACTCCTCTTGCCGCGCCCACGGACATATTTTGCACCCGGGCGCTCAGCACGAACACCAGCGCCAGCTCGGCAATGGTGAACAGCAGGTACAGCGAGTTGACCACATAGAACAGCGGGGTGGTGGCGGTGACAAACGCCGCCGCAAAGGTGATCAGCAGTCCCAGCGCCATCCAGCGGTAGGTGCGGGTCATATAATCAGCCGAGGTCATTGTAGGCTCTGCATAGCCACGGTTGTAATTGTTATAACTCATCTGGGTTCCTCCAGTCTATTCTGCGGAGCATTTCTCTCTTGCTCCGGTCTACGGAATATAGTATACTGCATAGAAATGAACGTTTCATGAAAAAGGCTGTGATATTGTATGTCCCTTGGACTTTATCTGCATATTCCCTACTGTTTTTCCAAATGTCGGTATTGCGATTTTTATTCCCACCCCGGGGAGCGGGGCGTACCGGACGCCTATGTGGACGCGCTGCTGCGGGAGCTGCACCGCTTTGCGCCGGATGCGCCCCTGCGGCCGGACACCCTTTATTTCGGCGGCGGAACGCCCAGCCTGCTGGACCCGGCAGACGCCGCCCGGCTCATCGACGCCGCACAGCCCCTGCCCGGGGCCGAGATCACGCTGGAAGCCAACCCTGAGACCGTAACCGAAGACTCTCTCCGGGCATTCCGGGAGGCGGGCGTCAACCGCATTTCCTTCGGCGTCCAGTCGGCCCGGGACAGCCAGCTCAAGACGCTGGGCCGCCCCCACACGGCAAAGCAGGCGCGGGCCGCTTTCGCCGCCGCACGCCGTGCCGGGTTCGAGAACATCAGCGGCGACATCATGCTGGCCCTGCCCCATTATACGCAGGCCGAGTTCGACGAGACGCTGGAGCTTATCGAGGATGGCGGCGCGGTCCACATTTCCGCCTACCTCTTGAAGATCGAGCCCGACTCCGCCTTTGGCCGGACGCCCCCCGAGGGTCTGCCCACCTCCGACGAGGCGGCAGACTTCTACCTCTACGCCGTCGAGCAGCTGGAACATCATGGCTACCGGCAATATGAGATCTCCAACTTCGCCCGCCCGGGCTATGAGGGAAAGCACAACCTCATCTACTGGGACTGCGGCGACTATCTGGGCATCGGCCCTGCGGCCCACTCCTGCATGGGCGGCAAGCGGTTCTACTACCCCGCCGACACCGAAGCCTTTCTGCGGGACGAGGCCGCGCCCGTCATGGACGGTGGCTGCGGTGCGGAGGATTATCTCATCTTGCAGCTGCGTCTGCGCAAAGGTCTGAGCCTCGACGAATACAAAAAACGCTATGGCAGGGAGTTTTCCACCGCACAGCTGGCCTTTGTGAAAAACTGCGTGAAGAGCGGCTACGCCAACTTTGACGGCAACACCCTCGCCCTCACGCCTGCCGGGCTCATCGTACAGAACAGCATCCTTGCCGAGCTGCTGTGAGCCTCAGTGAACAGCAAAGCTCATCGCCGCCAGCACAAAAACACCGATGATGCTGGCAATACGGCTCACCCTCTGCATCGCGTAATACCAGTCGGTTGGCTCACCGCCGTACACTTCCAGCCCGTGGCGGAGGTTCCAGAACAGCAGCGGGAACCGGACATCCAGCACAAGGAGCACCACCAACGCCCCTATCGGCAGCAGGAACGCCACACTGCCCCGGGTCTCCCGCCGCCCGCCGACGGCCACATTATAGAGCCAGTTACAACTGGGCCAGAGGTCGGATCTCTGGTATTCGCCATTGACGATGACGTTCACCTCGTCGGCAAGGCCCCCATCGTCTTCCCTCCACAGGATGGCGTCGCCGGGGTCGCCCAGCGCGGTCCCGGTAAAAATGACCACTCCGTCCTGCTCAATTTTTACGCCCGGGTCGCTCATGCCCTCGGCTTTCGATTCGAGCCGATAGTGCCGCGTCTCTCCGTCTATCGTGAACTCCACTTCCGCACCGTTTCCTGTCCGGGCGATCTGCATGGTGTAGGCGGCATACGCATCCTTGCCCGAAAAGCTGCCGTCGGCCTGCCGGTACAAAAAGGCATCCCGCAGCCAGACGCCCGGGCGGAGGGCGGCCCAGAGATAGAGCACAGCGAGAAGCAGCGCGGTAAGAACGCAGAGCAGGCAGCTCGTCTTTTTCTCCATGGTCAGGCTCCTTTCGTTTCAGCCCAGTTCGATCACTTTCCACCCCAGCTCCCGGATGGCTTCTTTATCATGGGTCGCCAGCAGGGTGGGCTTTCTGCCGCAGCGTGCCTTGAGCATGGCTGCGGCTTTTTTCATGACGGCGGGGTCCATGCCGGTGAAGGGCTCATCTAACAGAAGCGTGTCGCTCTCGGCCCAGAGAGCGCGCAGCAAAGCGGTGCGGCGCTTCTGTCCGCCGGAGAGCTTCCGGGCAGGCAGGGCCAGGGCCTCGTCATCCAGTCCTAATTGTATAAGGTCATCTCGTATCTGCTCTTTGTATTGTGTTTTGACCTTGTACTGTTCTGCGGTCAGCACCAGCGCCACATTCTCTTCGGCGGTCAGCTGGGGGCAGAGCCTGTCTTCCTGAAAGACCGCGCCGACCCGGCCCACGCCCTCCACGCTGCCGGAGGTGGGCGCTTCCAGCCCCATCAGGATGCGGAGCAGGGTCGTCTTGCCCCAGCCGCTTGGCGCCCAGAGCACCGCCGGGCCGTCCACAGTAAGCGAGAGGTTTTCGAAGAGGATTCTCTCTCCGAATCGTTTAGACAGATTCTTTATTTCCAGTTTGTTGTTGGTTTCACTCATTTTTCAGCCCCCTCTTCGCCCAGAACTGCCGCTACCGCTTTATCCAGCAGAGCGAGGAACAGCTTTTCGAATACGGCGCTCAGCAGGATGATGACGAAGGTCCAGGCAAACAGCTCCCCGGTGGAAAGGGTGATCTTTGCCCGGTAAAGCGCGTCGCCGATGCTGCCATCGGGCAGGCCGATGACCTCTGCTGCTACGCCGCTCTTCCAGCAGATGCCCAGCGCCACGCTGCATCCCTGCCGGAACGCGGGCAGCACCGCCGGGAGCCAGACCGCCCGCAGACGCCGCCCCAGAGGCAGACGGAACACCTGCGCCATTTCGAGAAGCTGGCGGTCAGCACTCCCGATGCCGGTGCGCACTGCGCTGTAGAGGACGGGCAGCACCATCAAAAAGCTGATAAGGAC
>OGLN01002813.1_pt1 | contig 10255 bp, 9 predicted proteins | sample 1572641 | NCBI WGS metagenome assembly OGLN01 (sample SAMEA2581903, study PRJEB24529) | metagenome | biome: Human gut stool | place: China | collected 2011
GTCATGGTCTCGCGTGTGGGCGGTTCGGCACAGATCAAGGCGATGAAGAAGGTTTCCGGAACGCTCAAGCTGGACCTCGCTCAGTACCGGTCGATGCAGGCATTCGCGATGTTCGCCTCCGACCTGGACGAGGTGTCCCGCCGGCAGCTCGTCCGGGGCGCACGCCTCATGGAGTTGCTCCGTCAGCCCCAGTACACCCCGTACCCCGTCGAGGAGCAGGTCGTCTCGATCTGGGCCGGAACCAAGGGCCATCTCGATGACCTCGAGGTGTCGCAGGTGCTGGACTTCGAGGAGCGCTTCATCGACCACCTGCGTCGGCAGACCAACGTGCTGGACAGCATTCGGGATACCGGAAAGCTCGAGGACGACACCGTCTCCGCGCTGCAGACTGCGGTCGAGAGCGTCAAGCGCGACTTCACGGCGGGCCAGAACAACGCCTCGGGTTCGGTGCAGGCCGGGAACGAGGAGGCCACTCCCGTGAACGATGCGGACGTTGATCAGGAACAGATCGTCAAGCGATAAGACCTGAGGGTGCGCGGTTCCGGAAGGGGCCGCGCACCGTCCGGGCTGAAAGGAAGCTCTATGGGAGCCCAGATCAGGGTTTACCGTCGGAAGATTGCTTCGACGTCGTCCATGAAGAAGATCTTCAAGGCGATGGAGATGATCGCGACTTCCCGCATCAACCGTGCCCGCAGGCGTTCGAACGAGACCGGTCCCTACGCGAACGCCCTGACCAGGGCCGTCAGCGCAGTGGCCACCCAGACGTCGATCACGCACCCGCTCATCAGCGACGGTTCCGAATCACGTCGGTCGGCCGTTCTGGTCATGACGAGTGACATGGGCAAGGCCGGGTCCTACTCCGTCAACGCGATCAAGAAGGCCGAAGGCCTGATTGAGCGGTTGCGCCAGGACGGTCGTGAGGTCGAGCTCTACATCGTCGGGCGCAAGGCCCAGCAGTACTACGATTTCCGCAACCGTACCTACGAGAAGGTGTGGACGGGGGACACGGACAATCCCCACGTCGAGACGGCTCGGGAGATCGGAGAGGTCCTCCTGGACCGTTACTCGACTCCGTACGAGGAAGGCGGCGTGGACGACCTCCACATCGTCTACACCCAGTTCCAGTCGATGGTCTCCCAAGAGCCCAAGATTCTCCGGTTGCTGCCCCTGACCGTCGTGGACGCGAAGGAGATGGGCGAGGAGATCGTACCGGGCGAGGACGTCAGCGACGACGAATTCGACAACGCCGCATCCTTCGAGTTCGAACCGAGCGCGGAGGAAGTCCTCGACCAGTTGTTGCCCAGGTACATCGAAACGCGGATCTTCTCCTGCCTGCTCCAGGCGGCCGCGAGCGAATTGGCTTCCCGCCAGCGCGCGATGAAGTCCGCGGGCGACAACGCCGACGATCTCGTCAAGCAGTACACGCGCCTGATGAACAACGCCCGCCAGGCGGAGGTCACCCAGGAGCTCAGCGAGATCGTTGCGGGTGCCGATTCCTTGGCCGCCTCCTGACCATCCCATCCACAGACACCACGTACAGAACGTGCGCACAGAGATTTCTGCGAAGAGGTAAGTGAAAGAATGACAGCCACCATGAACGAATCGACCAACGCGTCGGTCCAGGGCGGCGTCGGACGCGTAGCTCGAGTGATCGGCCCCGTGGTCGACGTCGAGTTCCCGGCCGGCCAGGTCCCCGACATCTACAACGCTCTGACCACCGAGCTGACCATCGGCGGCCAGACCAAGAAGATCACCTTCGAGGTTGCGCAGCACCTCGGTGACAACCTGGTCCGCGCGATTTCCCTGCAGCAGACCGACGGACTGGTCCGTGGCACCCCGGTCCAGGACACCGGGGCCGCCATCTCCGTTCCCGTCGGTGACGGCGTCAAGGGGCACATCTTCAACGTTCTGGGCAATTCGCTCGACGTCGACGACGACCAGATCGAGGCCAGCGAATTCTGGCCCATCCACCGCAAAGCTCCGAACTTCGCGCAGCTCGAGGGCTCGACCCAGATGCTGGAGACCGGTATCAAGGTCATCGACCTGCTGGAGCCGTATCCCAAGGGCGGCAAGATCGGCCTGTGCGGCGTGGCAGATAAGACGGCGCTGGTCTTCGGCCAGATGAACGAATCTCCCGGCGTCCGTATGCGGGTGGCGCTGTCCGGCCTGACCATGGCCGAGCACTTCCGAGACGTGGAGCACAAGGACGTGCTGCTGTTCATCGACAACATTTTCCGTTTCACACAGGCAGGTTCAGAGGTTTCAGCACTTTTAGGACGTATGCCTTCAGCCGTAGGTTATCAGCCTACACTGGCTACTGAGATGGGTGAGCTGCAGGAGCGAATCGCATCAACAAAGAATGGTTCGGTAACATCGGTACAGGCCGTATACGTACCAGCCGATGACCTCACAGACCCGGCTCCGGCTACAACCTTCGCACATCTGGATGCAACAACGGTTCTTTCAAGAAAGATTGTTGAACAGGGTATTTACCCGGCAGTAGACCCACTTGAGTCTACATCACGTATCCTCGAGCCTGATATCGTAGGCGAGGAGCATTACCAGGTAGCACGAAAGGTACAGGAGATTCTCCAGAAGTACAAGGAGCTGCAGGATATCATTGCAATCCTTGGTATGGAGGAGCTGGCAGATGAGGACAAGGTGCTTGTATACAGAGCAAGAAAAATCCAGAAGTTCCTCTCACAGCCATTCCACGTAGCCGAGAACTTCACAGGTATCCAGGGTGTCTATGTGCCTGTAGAGGAGACTATCAAGGGCTTCAAGGCCATCATAGACGGTGAGATGGACGAGTATCCTGAGAACGCATTTTTCAATGTCGGAACAATCGAGGACGTCAAGGAAAAAGCAAAGACTATGCAGCAGTAAAAGCATAAGGAAGGACAAATCGTATGGCAACAAATACATTTTATCTAAAGGTAATAGCTGCTAACAGAGTGTTTTACTCAGGAAGATGTCGTTCCATAATAGTCCCTGAGTTCGATGGCCAGAAGGAAATCCTCGCCCACCACGAGGATATGGTCATAGCCGTCGATGAGGGCGAGATGAGATTTCAGCCGGAGGGCAGTGACAACTGGGAGTACGCGGTAGTGGGAATGGGCTTCGTAGAGATAGTCAACAACCGTGTGACACTGCTTGTCGAGACAGCCGAGCATCCGGAGGAAATCGATATAGCAAGGGCAAGAGAGGCAAAGGAGAGAGCTGAGGAACAGCTTCGCCAGAAGCAGAGTATTCAGGAGTATTATCACTCAAGAGCTTCGCTGGCCCGTGCCATGACACGACTGAAAGCAACTTCAGGAAAATAATAAATGTTAACAAATTACAAAAAAGAGGTTGTGACGACCTCTTTTTTGTTTACATTACACATGAAATGAGTTACAATGACATTGTATAGGTTAGTAATATGGTCATAGAAGACAGGTGGGAATATGAGAATAATATACGGACTGGCAGTGTTACTGGAAGCAATACTGATTGCACATTGCGCAATCGGTTCCTTTAAAAAACATGACAGACTCGGTAAAAGTGTGTGTATATATGAGACGCTGGCATTTGCCTGCGCTACAGTCTTTTTTGTTTTTACATTTGTGCCGGGGCACATTGTTACAGTACTTGCGAAGGGGCTTACTATGGCCCTGTTTGACTGGATGCTCATCGCTCTTATGTTTTATACACAGTATTATACAGGTGCTGTAAAGACCTTCAAGGGAGTGCAGGCTGCTTCCATGATATTTGCGGTGCTGGACACATATATGCTTATAGAGAACACCTGGACTAATAAGATTTTTGATATAGAATCCATAAAAGCTGAGAATATTAAGGTAGTATTCAATAATGACAGCCTATGGTACAGGCTGCATTTTATATTCACATATGCGTTTGTGATTCTGATTATTTTTACATATCTGTATATGATTATCAAATCATCGCGCATGTACAGGGAGGCATATGAGGCTATAGCGGTAGTTATCCTTATCGGCTTTTCGTTTGACATTGCTACTATAGGTTCGGACTCCATATATGACCTCACCATGATTATATATGGTGCTATGGCTATTATCATATATTATCTGACATACAGATATGTGCCGAATGAGCTTATAGAAAATATGCTCTCTCTTGTGGTCAGTGATATGAACAATGGTATCATCTGCTATGACAGAAAGGGCAGGTGCATATATTACAATGACCTGATGGAGGCTATTTACAGGCATGGCGGCAATATGTCTGTTTATGAAAGTAAATATAGTCAGTGGATGGAAAAGCTGGGAGATGACAGAAGGGACAGCATGACCTTCCAGACGGATATTGAACTCAACGATGAAAAGCACTATTTTGAGATTGCCTACAAGCGCATATATGATGAGAGCAATCGCGTTATATGTGATTATTTTGTATACAATGACCGTACACAGATGTATGAGTCGTGGGTGCAGGAAAAGTACAAGGCATCGCATGACAGTCTGACCGGACTTTTGAACCGTGACCAGTTCTATGAGGATGTGCACGATATGGTGAACAAGTATCATGACACAACCTTCTACCTGATTTGCAGCAATATAAAGGATTTCAAATTCATCAATGAGATATTTGGAATGGAGAAGGGCAATCAGGTGCTCATAAAGCAGGCGAAGCTCATGGCATCGAATCCATCTGAGAGGACCATTTGTGCAAGGCTTATGAATGACCGCTTTGCGCTGTGTCTGCCAAGAGAAGAGTTTGATGAAAAAAGAGTGACAGATTCAATAAAAGAGCTGCAGCGTGAGTTTACGGGCAATTCTTTCCATCTGCATACATACATTGGTGTGTATGAGATAAGAGACAGGGATGAGGCTGTCAGAATTATGGTAGACAAGGCTAATATAGCGGCAGACACCATAAAGAATAATTACGACTGCTGTGTGGCATACTATGATGAGCATCTGCTTGAGATATCAATAGAGCAGAGACGTCTGCTCGGTGAATTTGAGCCGGCACTGCAAAAGGATGAGTTTGTCATGTACTTACAGCCACAGGTGAACCGTGATGGTGTTGCGAGGGGCGCAGAAGCGTTGGTACGCTGGGCTCATCCGTCAAGAGGCATCCTGACACCGTATGCTTTTATTGATATTTTAGAGAACGCAGGTCTCATTTACAAGTTAGACCTCTATATATGGGAAAAAGCAGCACAAAAGCTTGCAGAGTGGAAGGAAAAAGGCTATGGAAGCTATCATATATCTGTAAATATATCTACAAAGGACTTTTACATTATAGATATATATGAGACCTTTACAGGGCTGATTAATAAATATGGCATAGCAGCGTCCAATCTGCATCTGGAGATTACAGAGACAACGCTGATGACCGATTTTGAGAAGAATATGAATATTATCCACAAGCTTCAGGATGTAGGCTTCAGGGTGGAGATTGATGATTTCGGAAGCGGTTACTCATCACTCAACATGCTAAAGGATATTAGTGCCGATGTGCTGAAAATCGATATGGGCTTTCTTCGCAAATCTGAGAACGAGGTCAAGGGACAGGATATATTAGAGAGTATCATAGCGCTTGCAGGCAAGATAGGCATGGACGTCATCACAGAGGGTGTGGAGACGAAAAAGCAGCTTGATATGCTCACAATGATGGGCTGTCATGAGTTCCAGGGATATTATTTCTCAAAGCCGGTGCCGGTATCGGAGTTTGAAGAAAAGTATCTGGTATAGCTATGATGTATATCTATTATGTATATCCAATATATATTTTAGGTATTGTGCAAAATTTAATACACTGTATATTTGGGGCGGGTATTGAAATATCCGCCCTTTTTTTCTATAATAATAAACCGTGTGGATTGCTGTAATTATGTCATTGCCGCGGGACACACGAAGGTGTGACGGGGGAATAGCAAATAAGAGAAAAAGAGGCGAAAAAATGACTGAAAAAGAAAAAATAAGGATTCAGACATCAGAGACCTTTTTGCTAAGTGCGATTCTGGCACTTTCCGGAGGCTTTCAGGATGCCTACACATACAACGTGAGAAACGAGGTGTTCTCGAATGCGCAGACAGGAAACGTGGTGCTTATGAGCCAGCATATGATGATGGGTGAATGGATGAAGGGACTATCGTATCTTTTCCCAATCCTCTCATTTGCACTCGGTGTGCTTGTGGCAGAGAGAATCGGGCACAGATATAAGAAAGCAAAGCGCATCCACTGGCGTCAGATAGTGGTGGTGATAGAGATAATCATACTTTTTGCAGTAGGCTTCATACCTCACAGGTATGACATGATAGCGACCATGCTCGTATCATTCAGCTGTTCTATGCAGGTGCAGTCCTTCAGAAAGGTAAACGGCTACGGCTATGCCAGCACCATGTGCATCGGCAACCTAAGAAGCGGCACAGAGAGCCTGTCAATATATCTGCGTGACAGAAATATCGGGGCACTGAAAAAGACCGCGCACTACTATGGAATCATTCTGATATTTGCAATAGGAGCAGGTATAGGCGGAGTGTGCTCACTGCACATAGGAATACGCGCTATATGGGCTTCAAGCGTGCTGCTTGCCATTGTATGTGCAATGATGGTCAGGGAACACAGATAAACAGTCACAAATAGTCACGAAATATATATAACGGAGATACAATATAAAATGAAATTATTAAAGCAATTTCTCATCATACTTGCGATTTCGTTTGTAGGTGAGATACTCAAATATTTATTGCCATTGCCTGTTCCGGCGAGCATATATGGCATGGTTATACTTTTCATAGGTCTGCTGACAGGCCTGATACCGCTAAACTCTGTAAGGAGCGCAGGCAAATTCATGATAGAGATAATGCCTGTCATGTTTATCCCTGCGGGAGTGGGGCTCATGTCATCCTGGGGCAATCTCAAGCCGGTGCTTGTACCGGTGCTTGTAATCACGGTTGTGGCACTTCTGACTGTAATGATTGCTACAGGACATGTTTCACAGCTCGTAATCCGTATGCAGAAGCGAAAGAGGGCTGATGCAGGAGTAAATAAATAAGATAGAGGATAATCATAATGGATAATTTGTTTCAGACATCGCTTTTTGCCGGTGTCACAGTAAGTCTGGTTGCATATCTGATAGGTATGCTTTTAAAGAAAAAGTTTAAGCTCGCAATACTCAATCCGCTTCTCATTTCAATAGTACTGACCATCATAGTGCTTGTTGTAGCAGATGTGGATTATGACACATACAATAAGGGGGCATCGTACCTTAGCTGGTTTCTGACACCGGCCACGGTATGCCTTGCGATACCACTCTATGAGCAGTGGATACTGCTCAAGAAAAATATAGCAGCAGTCGCGCTCGGACTCACGGCAGGAGTCATAACAAGCCTTGTGACAGTGCTCGTGCTGTCAGTGCTTATGGGGCTTTCACACGAGGACTATGTCACACTGCTTCCAAAGTCCATCACGACAGCTATCGGTATGGGCGTATCAGAGGAGCTCGGCGGATATGTGACCATCACCGTCGCAGTTATCGTCGTGACAGGTGTGATTGGAAATATACTCGGAGAGTTTGTTTGCAAAATATTCAGAATCACTGAGCCTATATCGAAGGGACTGGCGCTTGGTGCTTCATCACATGCCATCGGAACAGCGAAGGCTATCGAGATTGGCGAGATAGAGGGAGCCATGAGCTCTCTTGCTATCGCAGTGGCAGGAATACTTACGGTGGTGTTTGCATCGGTGTTTGCAAACTTTTATTGATTTGTCTGAGCGCTTCCTGCGCGTTGGCTTTTTTACAGAAAGGAGCTATATTTATATGATAATTACAATTGCTAGAAAGTGCGGTTGCGATGCAGATAGTATCGGTAGAGCAGTCGCTGAGAAATATCATTTACATTTCATGGACAGAGAGGCTATTGCGGCCGGGGCCAAAGGGGCCGGCTGCTACGATGAGTATGAGGAGTTTTACAGTGAGAGACCGGTTAATTCCCTGCTATACTCTATTGTGATGGAGACGGAGGAGGATAATGTGCTGCATGATACTCCGGCTAGGGCTCTTACGTTTATAGACAGGCTGCCGCTTGAGGACGGCTGTGAGGGATATGTAATTCAGGGACGATGTGCAAACTTTGCCTTTCAGGGAAGAGATGATGTTGTCTCAGTTTTCCTGACAGCGAATGATGCCTTCTGCGTTGATACTGTGGCTGATACACATGGAGTCTCAGTGAGAAAGGCAAAGACTGTTGTGCGTGAGACAAATGACAACAGAAAGACCTATCACAAATACTATACCGGACAGGAGTGGGGGCAGGCAGAAAACTATGACCTGTGTCTGAATGTGGCAAAGCTCGGTGTAGATGGTGTGATTGCGATGATTGACAGCTTCATACAAAATAGAAAATAGAAGTGTATATACAAAAGCCGAATCCATGGGAGTGTGGATTCGGCTTTTTGAGTTTGTTAATCGAGGTTATTAATACTTTCAATTATACATGTATGCTTTTTTTTATTATGAGATGTGTTGCTGTAGTTCGATAAATTTATTGGAAACTTCGTGATTAGGTATATATGCCATTTTCCTATTGGCATCATAAGCCAGATAACCTAAATGAATTAAAGCTGTAAGTGCATCATCCTTTGAAGCAACTGTAGTAAGGTCATTTTGGAAGGTATTTACATTAACTCTGATTTTATCGCCGGAAAGCATGGCGAGCACATCATCCTTTAAACCGGCGTAGTTCATGGTGATAAACGTGTTGATTGATTCAAACGAGGATGTATTTTTCCAGTAAAAATCATAGTCATGATCTAGCATAGCCTGAACAACGGAATTAGGATTATACATATGAAGCCCGTCTATCAGATATCCGTTATACCATGCTTTTATTGATTCGAAATCCATATTATATGTGATGCACAGCTTTTTAACTTCATCCTCTGTAAAACCAAAATATCTGGTCAATTGTTTCGATTTCAGCATTGTAAACTCACGGAAGTTGTTCAGAGCTGATTCATCTTTAATTTTTTTGATTGGCAGAATACCGGTGATATATGCCAAAGCTAAAAAAGTTTTTGACTCTTCGCTCTTAAATAACAAATGAAGAAACTGAAGATAGCTGTGAACCAGTGTTTTATTTCCACCATTACGGATTACACAATCCCATTCATCAATTATTATAACAAATGGAATACCGGAAATGTTGTAGACGGACATGAGTACAGCACTGATCATCTTTGTATAATCTATCTGATCCCCATATACCTGTTTAAGCTCGTCGTAAATATATTCCTGAATTTTTTCTATCACATTATCTTTGTAAGCATCCCAAAATGATGATACATCAATGTGTATGACATTGTATTTATTCAAATGTACAGCATAGCTGTCCTTAGCTGCAATTTCAGAATCTACAAAAAGCTCAGATGAATCGCAGCCTCTGCGGTAGTATGCATCGATCATTCCTGCAGCATGGGATTTACCAAACCTTCTGGCATGGCTGACACTTATGCAATTGGCATTTGTACAGATAACTCTATTTAAATATTCAATCAGACCGGTTTTGTCAATATATAGCTGACTGTTTTTGTCTTTTGTAAAGCTGCCATTTCCCAGATTAAAATAAATACCCATTGCCTTATCTCCAATTCATTTGCTTATATATAGTCAGTATAACAAATTTATGGGAGGGATGGAAGTGAAATGAAGGGGCGTACAGTATTTTTTGAGACCAAAACTGTGATTATAATGTCGTTTTGTGCAGAATATATTGAAAAAAATTAGAAGAGGGTAATAATTAGAAATGTAACGATTAATTATATAGTGATGAAAGGCAGGTAGAAGGATGAACAAAAATAAAGAATATTGAATCAGTATTATTTTAGCGGTATTTCTGTAAGTGTGACAAGTGTTTTTACGGTTGGAAATATGAAAGCAGAAATAATAATATCTATTGAAACATAATTTACGGAGGTTAAGATGTAATGAAAAAATTAAAGAAAATAGTAACAATATTATTAGTTTTATCAGTGATTATTGGACTACAGATTCCAACAAATGTTCAGGCTGCTCCTGCCCCAACATTAACAAAAGTTGATATCACAGATATGACAGTAGAAGATACAACTGGAGAAATTTATGTTGAGGTAACGTATACTGGTAGACCGGGTACTACCAAGGTAACATGCAATAATTACACATGTAAAGAAGATATTAAATATAGACAAACTGTTTTTGAAAATGGTGTTGAAGTTGGAGAAGTAAGTTATTTTAAGACTCAGTA
>OGLN01002817.1_pt1 | contig 10223 bp, 12 predicted proteins | sample 1572641 | NCBI WGS metagenome assembly OGLN01 (sample SAMEA2581903, study PRJEB24529) | metagenome | biome: Human gut stool | place: China | collected 2011
GGGTTCGTAATATGCTGGGTGGAAAGCTGACGTGCAGCAGCATGAACACCATGTTGAAGAACCGCCGTTACATTGGAGAGCTTTCTTTCCGGGATACCGTTGTGCCAGATGCGATTCCTGCTATCGTCCCGAAAGACCTGTTTGACCGTGTTCAAAAGCGTTTGGAGAAAAACAAGCGCGCACCGGCTCACGGAAAGGCAGATGAGGAATACTTGCTGACTACCAAGCTGTTCTGTGGCAAGTGCGGAGCATTGATGTTTGGCGAAAGCGGAACAAGCGCCACTGGACGAACCTACTATTACTATAAATGTGCTACTGCCAAGCGGCGCAAAGGCTGCAATAAGAAAACCGTACAAAAGGAGTGGCTGGAGAATCTGGTCGTCCAAGAGACGATGAAGCTGATTCATGATGATGCAGTTATCGAAAGAATCGTTCAGCTGGTCATGGATTTTCAGAATCAGGAGAACACTACGATTCCGCTCTTGGAAAAGCAGCTCCGAGAGGTGGACAGGAAACTGGACAACCTGATGAAAGCAATCGAGGAAGGCTTATTCACCCGAACGACCAAGGAACGTCTGGATGCCTTGGAAGCTCAGAAGGATGAGCTGACTGCAAAAATCGCTGATGAAAAACTGCGAAAGCCATCCTTCAATGCCGATTTCATCCGGTTCTGGCTGATGAAATTCAGAAAGTTCGATATATCGCAGCAAAAACAGCGCAAAGCACTGATTGAGATTTTTGTGAACGCGATTTTCCTGTATGATGACCGGATGCTGATCACGTTCAACTACAAGGATGGCTCTCAAACCATCCGCTTTGAGGATGCCTTGACTACCACAGAAACAGTGGGAAATAGTTCGGATTTGTCCGGCTCTGCTCGATAAAAGGAAAAACCGCGAAGAGCTGCAGGAACATCTGCGCTTTTTGCGGTTTTTTGTTCTGTATTTTTGCTTAAAAGTCGACTGGAATGCACATAAAAAGTGTGATATACTTATCTCACAAACTAACCAAAATCAGGAGGTATCCCGCCATGCCCAGACCCAAAGGAAGCAAGAATAAAGTCAAGGCCACTAAAGTGACCGCCGACTTCGCCGCACAAATCGCAGCAAAGCAGGAAGAGAAAGCCGCCGTGGAAGCTGAGATCCTGAAAGTGGCTGCCAGCATCGAAGAGCTGAAGACCGACGTCAAGTCGCTGAACGCCGACCTGAAAGCCAAAAAGTCCTCTGTCAAGAAGCTCGACAAAGAAGTAGCCAAGCTGGAAGCCAGGCAGGCCGCTGCCGCCCAGAAAGCCGCCGAGGCATCCAAGAAGGCCGAAGCCGAGGATGTGCTGAAAAAGCTCCTCGCCAGCGGTGTGAGCGCCGACGAAATTCTTGAGAAGCTGAAATAATATGATTCGTGACATCTGCAAAGACGAGCTTTTTCTCGCCCGAAAAGCCGCGCCTGCCCTGCCGGAAGACCTGCCCATCGCGCAGGACCTGCTGGAAACGCTCATCGCCCACAAAGACGGCTGCGTCGGCATGGCAGCGAACATGATAGGCGTCGCTAAACGCATCATCGCATTCGAGAGCGAGGACGGCTATCTCGTCATGTTCAACCCGGTCATCCTCAAAAAGTCCGGGCCGTATGAGACGGAGGAGGACTGTCTCTCCCTCACCGGCACCCGAAAGACCAAACGCTGGCAGACCATCAAGGTACAGTGGCAGAACGAAAAGTTCCAGCCCCGCATCAAGACCTTCTCAGGCTGGACAGCAGAGATCATCCAGCACGAGCTCGACCACTGCGACGGCATCATTATCTGAGATCACAAGCGGGAATGCTGCAAAACACAGCATCCCCGCTTGTTTGATCCCCTCTAAAATATCCAAAAGTTTCACGTTTTATCTATTGATTTCCTTTTTCAGGGATGGTATCCTTATCATCAGTCATTTCGACCCGATCCTCTGAAACAGGAGTTATTCTATGAAGAAAAAATTGATTTCCCGCGTCGCTGCTGCGGTCGGAATGTGTGCTGCCGTTGCAGTCGTGATCCCTGCCGTCTCCGTACTCAATATGTTCCGCTCTGTGTCCATCGCTGCCGAGCCTTCTGACGTATCCAGTTCGTCCGAGGCCGCATCCGAGAGCGCCGACGCATGGGACCAGCTCTTGACCGACACCAGCAACAGTGAATTTGCCTCTGTCATCGAGCTCGTCGCAGAGGAAAAGGCCGCTTCGGAAGAAGCCGCTGCTTCTGAGGAGGCCGCCGAAAGCGCCTCTGCATCCAGCACTTCTGCTGACAACAACTCTTCCAGTGCAGCTTCTTCCTCCAAGGCGGCATCCGAGGCATCCTCCACCGGGCAGACTGCCGCACAGGAGCCGACTGCCTCCCATCCGGCTGCTTCCTCGTCTTCCTCTTCCGCTCCCACCCCTCAGAACGAGTGTGACGCACAGCTTGCACAGTATCTTCTTCAGATGGAAAAGCTGCAGAAGAAGTTCCAGTCGCAGCTCTATTCTGTCATCTGCGACGCCTACGATGAGTACATGGAGTACCCCGCCGAAAAGCACAGCCTCGGCCTGAAAGTCTCCATCGTTGTTTCCAAGGGCGGCAAGCTGACCTCCATGCAGAGCGCCTGCGACAAGGAATTCAATGCGCTGCTGTCGGAGATGCGCACCTGCCTGCGGGAGAATGGCCGCGACCAGTCCCTCGCTGACAATGCACAAAAGGCCTATGAGAGCGCCAAGGCTTCCATGGTCAAGGAACTGAAAAACGTGGTCTACAACACTGCCGTCGGAAACGGCAGCGGTGGCTCATGGATACAGTCCCACCGCAATATGGCCTGAGTGCTCAAAGATGATACGACAAAAGCCCTGCGGCACGCCGCAGGGCTTTTCTGCTGTCCGATTTACTTAGGCTGACGGCCGATATAGGCGAGGATGCCGCCGTCGGCGTACAAAATCTGACCGTTCACGAAGTCGGAGGCGTGGGAGGCCAGGAAGACGCAGGGGCCGACCATATCTTCCGGGTCGCCCCAGCGTCCCGCCGGGGTCTTGGCGGTGATGAACTGGTCGAAGGGGTGACGGCTGCCGTCGGGCTGGACCTCACGCAGCGGGGCGGTCTGGGCGGTGGCGATATAGCCCGGACCCATGCCGTTGCACTGGATGTTGTACTCGCCGTACTCGGAGGCGATGTTCTTGGTCAGCATCTTCAGGCCGCCCTTGGCTGCAGCGTAGGCGGAGACGGTCTCACGGCCCAGCTCGCTCATCATGGAGCAGATGTTGATGATCTTGCCGCCGCCCTGAGCGATCATGTCGGGGATGACAGCCTTGGCGACGATGAACGGAGCGTTCAGGTCAACATCGATGACCTGACGGAACTGAGCAGCGGTCATCTCGGTCATGGGGATGCGCTTGATGATGCCGGCGTTGTTGACCAGAATGTTGATATGGCCGACTTCCTCGGTGATCTTTGCGACCATGGCGTTCACGGCGTCCTCATCGGTGACGTCGCAGACATAGCCGTGAGCCTTGATGCCAGCTTCTTCATAAGCGGCGATGCCCTTATCGACCAGCTCCTGCTTGATGTCGTTGAAGACGATGGTAGCGCCGTTTGCGGCCATTGCCTTTGCAATCGCCATGCCGATGCCGTAAGATGCGCCGGTGATGAGCGCGACCTTGCCGGTCAGGTCAAAGGATTTGGGAGTACACTGTGCCATAATTAAGTCCTCCAATCAGAATTTTGCTTTGCGGGGCGCTGCGCTGCCGGACTATACCTGTAGTCCAACTTCCGCCACGGGAAGCAGCGATTTGGAATGTCCGGCCCTGCACCCTCTTGTATACTAGAGTAGCATTCTTTATTCCGACTGTCAAGGTGTTTTCTTGGCATAATTACTGCAAATTTTTTCTCATTTTGCTGCGTTTTCGTGAAATCGTCATAAAAACGGACTCTGCAAAGGCCGGGATTGCTGCTTGTTGCACACAATAGCCCTTCAGCCCAGTTTTTTCTTCTGCTGGTGGGCCATGATGGGCATTAAGATCGCCATCGGCATGAACCGCTGGGCCGTCGTCGCCGCCCGCATGATGGCCGACGGGACGATGATGGTCTTGTGGTGCAGCATCCCCCGCATGGCCTCCTCCACGCAGAGTTCCGGGCTGATGCCCCGCAGTGCGAACACCACATCGGCCCGCTCGTTGAACTCGGTGTCCACCGGGCCGGGGCAGAGGGCGCAGACGTAGACCGGGCTGTGCTGCTGGCGCAGCTCTTCGGCCACGCCCCGGGTCAGGCTGACAACATACGCTTTGGTGGCGTAGTAGCCCGCCATATACGGCCCGCCCGGCAGCAGCCCGGCGGAGGACGCCACGTTGAGCACGGTGCCGAAGCCCTGCGCCTCCATCTTTTTCACGGCGAACTTGAACAGCTGGTGCATGGCCAGCACATTGACCTTCGCCATGGAGAGCTCTTTCTCGCCGCTGGTCTCAAGAAAGCTGCCGCAGACGCCGAAGCCGGCGTTGTTGATGAAAATATCGATGCGCTCGTCAGTCAGCGCCTCGCAGAGACGGGCGCACTCGCTCTCCTGCTCCAAATCAGCAGGCAGGATGCGGCAGAAGGTGCTGTGCTTCGCGGTGAGCTCTGCGGCCAGAGCTTCGAGTCGGTCAGTGCGGCGGGCGGTGAGGATGAGCCGGAAGCCGAGGCGGGCATACCGGCGGGCAAACTCCCGGCCAATGCCGGAAGAAGCTCCGGTTATCCATACAGTTTTGGACATAAATTACTCCTTGTAAAATCCGGAAGCCTTATCGATGGCTTCTAGCTCGTCAGCGGTGAAGGTGGTGTTGTTCAGGGCAGCGATGTTGTCGAGGATCTGCTGGGGCTTGGACGCGCCGATGAGGACGCTCGTGACCTTGCCGTCCCGCAGTATCCACGCCAGCGCCATCTCGGCCAGCGTCTGGCCGCGGGCAGCGGCGATTTCGTTCAGGGTGCGTATCTGTGCCAGCTTTTCTTCGGTGATGACGCTCTCTTTCAAAAAACGGCCATCGGTGCGGATGCGGCTGTCCTCCGGGATGCCGTTGAGGTAGCGGTTGGTCAGCAGGCCCTGCGCCAGCGGGCTGAAGGCGATGATGCCCTTGTTCAGCCGGACAGCAGTCTCTTTCAGGCCGTTCTGCTCGATGGTGCGGTCAAAGATGGAGTAGCGGTTCTGGTTGATGACGAAGGGGACGTGGAGCTCGTCGAGGATGGCGCAGGCTTTTTCCAGCGTCTCACCGTTGTAGTTGGACAGGCCGGCATAAAGCGCCTTGCCGCTGCGCACTGCCTGCGCCAGAGCACCCATGGTCTCTTCCAGCGGGGTGTTGGGGTCCATCCGGTGGTGGTAGAAGATGTCCACATACTCGAGGCCCATCCGCTTCAGGCTCTGGTCGAGGCTGGCCAGCAGGTATTTCCGGCTTCCCCAGTCACCGTAAGGCCCTTCCCACATGGTGTAGCCCGCCTTGGTGCTGATGAGGAGCTCATCGCGGTAGGGGGCAAGATCTTCCTTGAGGATGCGGCCGAAGTTCTTCTCGGCGCTGCCCGGCTCGGGGCCGTAGTTGTTGGCGAGGTCGAAGTGGGTGATGCCGTTGTCGAACGCCGTGCGGCAGAGCAGGCGCATGTTCTCGAAGTTCGCGGTATCGCCGAAGTTGTGCCACAGGCCCAGCGAGACGGCGGGCAGCATCAGGCCGCTTTTGCCGCAGCGGTGGTAGGGCAGGGTGGAGTAGCGTGCAGGAGATGCAGCATACATGGCGGGAAACTTCCTTTCGTTCAGTTTACCCCATTGTAGCACGGAAAAACGGCAGAATCCACATAAAAGTGCAGCGCCCCGGCATCTTTGCTGCCGGGGCGCTGTGAGAAAAAAGAAGAAAAGACGAGAAGCTCAGATTCAGGCGTCAGCCTTGACGCTCCGGGCGGCCAGATAACGGGCCGGCTTCATGAGCAGTACGCAGCCGCCATTGAAGGCCAGAGAGCCGACGATGTACACCCCGAAGAAGAGAGGCAGATTCGCTGCAAAAGTTGCGCTGTCGATGCAGGCGACGGTCAGGTAGGCAAAGCCCACATTGTTCAGCACCTTGGGGGCGTAGGGGTGCAGGATGATGAGGATGAAGAGCACCACGCCCAGCGGCAGCAGCAGGCCCAGCATCCCGCCCAGAACAGGCGTCAGCGCACCGATGGCCAGCATCGCCAGCACCGTGAGCACCATGCCCACGAGGCCGCCCAGCTCCACGCTGATAAAGCGGTCTTTGATGTCGCCCTCCATCGTAAAGAGCATGATATTGCTCAGGAAAATGAGCCAGCTGTACTCAAACTCGATGGCGTGGAAAAAGGCGTTGGCGATCAGGATCCACACCACCATCATCAGGCGGAAGTAGAGCAGGAAACGCTTGGTCACAGTTTCGTTCATGGAAAAACTCACTTTCCAGAAGCTGCTTTCATAAGCGGGGTACAATGCTTGTGAAAACGGCTTCTTAACTTCGGCCGGCAAAAGCGGCTGGCCGGTCGTTTTTGTGTCGGATGAGGTTATTATACTCTGTCTGGAAACAAAAGGCAATATTTACTTGCCAATATATGCAATAAAAACTTGCCAAGTTTCAAAAAACAGCTTCGTCTTGTTGCCCGGCGTGGTTTGGAGTATAATAAAACCGTAAAAGAAAAACACCCTTTTCAAGGAGGAGATAAAACATGAACAAACCGGTCCTGGTGGTCATGGCTGCCGGTATGGGCAGCCGCTACGGCGGCATGAAGCAGATCGATCCGGTGGGTCCCTGCGGTCAGGTCATCGTGGATTATTCCCTGTACGACGCCCGCCGCGCAGGCTTCGAGACGGTCATCTTCGTCATCAAGCACGAGATCGAAGAGGCTTTCAAAGCTGCCATCGGCGACCGCGTGTCCAGGGTGATGGACGTGAAGTACGCCTTCCAGCAGCTGGATGAGCTGCCCGAGGGCTACACCATCCCCGAGGGCCGCGTGAAGCCCTGGGGTACCTGCCACGCGGTGCTGGCCGCAAAGCCCTACATCCACGGCCCCTTCGCCGTCATCAATGCCGACGACTACTACGGCCCCGAGGCGTTCAAGGTCATCTACGATTACCTCTCCACTCACACCGACGGCGAGGTCTACGACTACTGCATGGTGAGCTACCTGCTCAAGAACACCGTTTCCGAAAATGGCAGCGTCGCCCGCGGCGTCTGCGCCCTCAACGAGGACAGCACCCTCCACAGCGTCACCGAGCGCACCCGCATCGAGACCTATGAGGGCGGCATCCACTACACCGAGGACGGCGGCGAGAGCTGGACGGACCTGCCCGGCGAGACGCCCGTAAGCATGAACCTCTGGGGCTTCGGCGAGAGCTTCGTGAAGGAAGCCGACCGGCGCTTTGCTCGCTGGCTGGACGAGAATCTGGAAAAGAACCCGCTCAAGTGCGAGTATTTCCTGCCGCTGGTGGTCAGTGAGCTCATCGGCGAAAAGAAAGCCGCCGTCAAGGTGCTGCGCAGCACCGATAAGTGGTATGGCGTCACCTACCGCGAGGATAAGCCCGTGGTGGTGGAAGCCATCGCTAAAAAGACGGCCGACGGCCTTTACCCGGAAGATCTCTGGGCTTAAGCTGCATAAAAAATACGGCTGGGACAACGTCCCAGCCGTATTTTTTATCTTTACTGGATGCCGAATCCGTTGAAGGAGTCGGGATATTCGTCCTCGAGCTGCTCGAGCAGGCTGCTGAGGGAGCGGTTGTCCTGACCGTGCCTCAGCTTGGGGTAGGCGCGGAGCATACGGCCCTTGCCCAGCAGATGGGTGCCGCGGCGGGTGCGGGCCTGCATGACCTGCGCACGGGCTGCCAGCTCTTCCTTGAGCTGTTCCAGCTGCAGGAATGCGGTGGTCTGCTCGGCCTTGCCCTGCGCGGCCAGCTTGACGGCCTTGGCCGCTTCGGCGGCGTTGAGGCGGGCAGTCTGGGAGGCGCGGCGTGCGGCCTCCATGGCCTCGTCGGCGCGGGCGCGCATGGTGGAAGCGGCCTCACGGGGCGACAGCTTGTCGTAGCTGTCCCGGGCCTCGGCAGCGGCCAGCTTGAGCTGCAGGCGGCTCTCGTCCATCTTCTGGTCCATGTCCAGCGCGGTGGTGCCAAGGATCTCGGTCATGGCGTCGCTGACAGCATGCATACTGTCGGCCACCTTCTCGAGAGCGTCCAGCTCCCGGGCGAGGTCGGAGGCAGCGATGGCGGTAGCCACCACGTCAGCAGCATACACCGCGTAAAGCAGACACATCAGCACAAAGCCCACCAGCGGCGGAATGATGTTCACCAGCGCGGCAATGGTGGGATGGATGGCCTTGACCATCACCATGGCACCCACGCCCCACATCAGCGAGAACTCAAGGCAGACATAGCCGCCGATGTTGAAGGGTTTGTCGGTGTAGTCCCACCACCGGGTGCGGTAGAGCTTATACAGCGCCCATCCGCCCACCAGCTCCAAGGCACTGGGCAGGATGACACCGCCGAGATACAGCAGCAACAGGTCGTCTTCCAGCGGTGTGAGGAAGAAGAGCACCAGTATCATGCCGAAGCCGTAGATAGGGCAGACCGGGCCGTTCAGGAAGCCCCGGTTCACCAGCTGGCCGGTGGTGGCGGCGGCATACACCACCTCGACGCACCAGCCCAGACAGGAGTAGATGAGGAAAAACGCAAGGATATGATAAAGCGAGAAACCGCAGACTGTCGTATTGAGAAAAAACGACAAGGGGACACCTCCAGTCAGTTCTGTTTGCGGACGATCTTATATTCATCGCCCGGCTCAAAGTAGGGACAGGACAAGGTCGTGTGGGAGAGATAGCGGGCCATCTCGTCCTCATCCAGCGCGCTGCCCTCGGCGCAGTACCAGCTGCCATATTCGTCCTGCTGGTTGTTCAGGCAGTATTCACAAGGGTCAGACATTGCCTTCACCTTCAGCCTTGGCCGAAGCTTCGGTCTCCGCCTGCGCGGCCAGCTTTTTGAGCACCTTCGGCTCTACCCAGGTCACGGAGTCGTCGCCGGCCTTCTTGCGGGCGATGAGGGCCTTGATCTTAATGCCCATCTCGGTGAACATCCCCTCATGCTCGGTGCGGATGTTCCACTCCGGCTCGTTCTCGTGGAGGTCGTAAGTCTGCCAGATGATGTCGTAGCCGGAAGCGGGGAAGTAGGTCAGGCTGTCGCGGAACAGGTCATCGTCGTCGGTCTTGAAATAGATCTCGCCGCCGTCCTTGAGGAAATCGCGGTACTGGATGAGCTGACGGGGGTAGGTGAGGCGGTGCTTGTTGGAGGAAGCGTTCTTGCTCCACGGGTTGCAGAAGTTGATGTAGATGCGGCTGACGGTATCCTCGGCGGTGAGCACGCCCTTGATGCGCTCGATGTCGGTGCTCATGATCTTCACGTTGTCGATGGGGCGGCCTGCCTCGGTGTAAGCGGCCTCGATCTTGCGCTTGGCAAGGATCAGCACCTTATCGGTGATGTCGATGCCCAGATAGTTGTTCTCCGGGTGGGCGCAGGCCAGCTGGGAGAGGAAGCCGCCCTTGCCGCAGCCCAGCTCCAGCACAAAGGGCTGCTCCGGGCGGGCATACTGGGCGTGCCACTTGCCGCCCCAGATCAGGGGTTCGTGGACGTGGAAATCGGCGGCCATCAGCTCGTCGTGTGCATAGGGTTTAAAGCGCATTCTCATGATCAATATTCTCCTTCAAAAAATCTTCAACCTGCTCCGGCGTGGCGGCGCAGCTGCCCTGGCAGATGCCGGGCTTGCCGCCGCCGCGGCCGTTCAGGGCGGCATTGAGGGCCTTGGTCAGGGCGCGGACGTCGCCGCCCGCGCACAGTCCGCGCTCCCCCGCCCCGTCGATCAGCACGGCGCGGACGTGGTCGGCGTCGCGCCAGCGCTGCAACGCCTCGGCCATGGTCCGCACCATGCCCAGCGTCAGCGAGTTCAACGCCTTGGGCCGGTTGAGGGTGATCCGTCCGAGTGCGCCCTGCTCGCGGAGCAGGATCTCGGGCTCTGCCACGACGCCTCCCGTCTTGGACCTCCCGCGGCTCAATCCTGGCCGAGCAAACCGCGGGAGATGATCAGTCGCATGATTTCGTTGGTGCCTTCGAGGATCTGGTGGACCCGCAGGTCGCGGACGATCTTCTCCAGGCCGTACTCGGCAAGGTATCCGTATCCACCGTGGATCTGAAGGGCCTCGTTGGCCACCGCGAACCCGACGTCGGTGGCCAGCC
>OGLN01002820.1_pt1 | contig 10219 bp, 7 predicted proteins | sample 1572641 | NCBI WGS metagenome assembly OGLN01 (sample SAMEA2581903, study PRJEB24529) | metagenome | biome: Human gut stool | place: China | collected 2011
AGAGGCGTTTCGCCGCTTCGATGGCCTCGTCGAAGGCCGGATCCATGAATTTGATGCGGCAGCGCAGATCTTTGGCGACCTGCCTGAAAATCCGCGCATCGAGGCCCTTGTAGGGCGCGATGAGGGTCATTTGAAATTCGTACTGCGGGAGCATCTCTTTTCCCCGTGCGTCCTGCCTCGTTCCCCGGCGCCGGGATGTGAGGGGTAGGAACGCTTTTTGCTTATGGACGGGTGGCATCCGGGCCTGAGCCCGGTTTACAACATTCAACACAAAGGAACCTGTTATGCGATTCAAGACACTGTTTGCAGTATGCGCGCTTTTCGGCAGCCTGTTTCAGTCGTCGCCCTCCCTGTCCGAAACCCTCCGTACGGCATGGCTTGGCGAGCACGAGGCGTTTTTGACATGGTACGCAAAGGAAAAAGGCTGGGACAAGGAAGCCGGATTGGACATCATCATGCTCCGGTTCGATTCCGGCAAGAGCCTCATCGAAAACGTCAGGGCCTACGATTGGGCCATCGCCGGTTGCGGGGCGGTTCCCGCCATGCAGGCCACCATGAGCGATCAGGTGGAAGTGATTGCCATCGCCAACGACGAATCTTCGGCCAACATGATCCTGACCCGCCCCGAAAGCCCGATCCTTGCGGAAAAGGGATTCAATCCCGATTTCCCGAATGTCTTCGGGACGCCCGAATCCGTCAAGGGCAAGCTCATCCTGTGCCCCAAAAAAACGTCGGCCCGCTATCTGCTCGACAAATGGCTCGCCGCGCTCGGGCTTGAGGAGAAGGACGTCAAGATCGAGGAACTGGAACCGACACCCGCCCTCGGCGCGTTCAAGAACGGGTACGGCGGTATCCTCGCCGTCTGGTCGCCGTTCACCCGCGAAGCCGAAACGCTCGGGTTCAAAATTGCGGCGCATTCGCAGGATTGCGGTGCAACGCAGCCCGTACACCTTGTCGCGGATCGCGCGTTCACGGAAAAGAATCCGGACGCCGTACGGGCGTTTTTAAGGGTTTACCTGCGCGTTGTGGACGAGATCAAGGCGCAGGGCCCGGAAACATTGGCTCCAGCCTATGTCCGCTTCGCGGAGGCGTGGATGGGCAAAAAGTTTTCCGAGGCCGACGCCATTGCCGAACTGCGGGAACATCCCGTCCCGCTTCCTCCGCAAGCCTGCGGCGGCAGTCCGGGAACGCTTTTTCCAACTCCGGTGACAGATAGAGGGTGTTTTCGGCAAAATAGGCCGGGTGCGGGTGACGGCAGCGGCGGTACGGCGTCATGGCAAGCTCGCAGCGGCTGGCGCTGACGCAGGATGCCTGTCCGGGCGCAGCCTCGGCAAAGGCGTCGATGGTGTAGGCAAAGTGAATGTCCCGGACGGCGTCAAACGCGGGAAAGGCCGCATTGGCGAGGCCGTCCGCGTCCGTCATGGCGGAAAGCCGGATCGGCGCCTGCTCCTGCGCAAGGGTATTGACCGCTCCGTCCTCCGTCCAGAACGGTACGACCCGGAACGTCACCCGCCGCCCGGCGACAGGGCGGCCTTTACAGGTCAGCCGCGCCGTATATGCGTTGCCGTAATGGCTCCCGTCCGCAGAAAGCACGCGTTCAAGAGACAGCTCACACCCCGCGGGAGGCGCACCGTCCAGCCGGAACAGATCGGCGGCGATTGCCATGCGCGTCTGCCCGACCGCGCTGTCCGCGCCGCAGTGGCCGAAGGCCGCAGCGCGTCCGTCCGGCAGCAGGCGGATGCACGGCTGATAGAGTCCGTTTCCCGCGCCCTCGATCACCGTCCATGTCTGGCCGAGATCGCCGGAGCAGCTGAAGGGCTTGCCTCGCCTCGCACCGACGAGAACATCGCCCGGCAGGCACACGATGCTTTCCGGGACGAAGCCGCCCTGCGGATTTTTCGCAGGCTCTGGCGGAGCGCCCGCGCCGATGGGCAGCAGCGGCCCGTTGATGAAGCCCTGCGCCGAGCGGCGGACGAGCTGCCGCCCGACCGGCGTGCCCTGCACGTCGCCCGCCACGAACAGAAGCCGTCCGTCAGCCAGCTCTGCCGCGTCGTACTCATGCGCGCCGATGCCCGGAAGGACATAGTGCGGCCCCGAAAAGCTCCGGCCGTCGGGACTATGGAGGAAAAAGGTCTGGATCTTATTGAGATACGTTTCGCCGGGAAGCATGGTGTTGCGCGTTGCACGTTCGCAGCCTGCGCCCCATGGCGTGCCGTAGAAGCTGGCAAGCACGAGAAGCGAACCGTCGCGCAGGCGGCGCAGCCGCCAGAGATAGACGGCGCAGCCCTCCAGCAGACGGGCCGTTTCCGTCCAGGTGCTGCCGCCGTCCGTGCTTTCCCGGACGGCAATATAGTCGCACCAGCCGGTGCGCGCGGCGTTGACGCGGCCCACGTCCAGCCCGACCAGCCGCCCGTCGGCAAAGCCCGCGTTCAGAAACGAGCCTTCGGCCAGCGGGCACCTGCCCGTCTCGTACCAGTGTTCCCCGCCGTCGTCGGAGGCCATATAGACGCGCTCCGAGACGGTATCCGCACTGCCGCATTCCGCCGAGCAATAGGACACCGGCGCGCCGATGGCCTCGCCCATTTCCAGTCTCGGCGGCACAAAGGCCGCGTCATGCGCCCGGCGGATCTCCTTAAAGGACAGGCCAAGCCGCCCGTTCTGATAGTCGAAGCAGTCCGTCCACGCCGTAAAGCCCAAGGCGTCCGCGGGCTCGTAGATCATGCGGCGCTCGGCATCCGCCGCGTGCGGGGCCGAAGATATGTCCATCATACCGCCTCCTTCCGCGTCAGTCAAGCCGGACGACGCTTCCCGTTTCATAGGCCCGCAGCGCGCCGGTGAGCAGCTGGTGGCTCAAAAGCGCCTCGTCCGGCCGGAAGCAGCCGAACGCGCACGGTTCGCCGCAGAGTTCGGCGATAAACGCCGCGAACATCTGCAGCATGGCGTCGGAAAAGCCAAACTCGAAAATGCCGCCGGTGATGACCGGGAAGAGCGTCCTCTGCCCCAGTATCAGGCGGCTCCACGCCTGCTCCCGGCCCTGATTGCGCGTGTACCAGACGGCGTTTGCGTCCTCTGTGGAAAATTTCGCAGAGCCGTCCAGCCCGTAGATCTCGTATTCCACCGTATTGGTGCAGCCGGGGGCCATGCGCTTCATTTCCATCACCATCGGGAACCGGTCGCCCGCCGCATTGTGCGCGCCGCAGAGCAAAATCGCGTTGTCATATGTCTCGCAGGGCGCAAAGCCGTCGCCGCAGGGCCGCTGCGGGACGAGGTTGGCCAGCTGCGCGCTCACGGAATCGACCCGGAAGCCGAGCCGGAACGGCAGGTGCTGGGTGTGGATGCCGAGGTCGCCCATGCAGCCATACGCGCCGTTGGTCTTCAGCTGCCGCTTCCAGTTGATGGGCTTGCTCAGGTCCATATCCGACGCGTGCTTGATGGTGAAGCATGCCTCGATCACGCGGCCGAAGAAGCCCTCCTGATACCAGCGGAAGAGCTGCTGCGCGGCGGGGTAATACGGAAATTCGCTCGAGCAGCGGACAAAGACCTGCGGATGCTCCCGCATGGCGCTCAGGATCTGCTGGCAGGCGGGCAGATCGATCCCGAACGGCTTTTCGGCCAGCAGATGCTTGCCGGAACGGATGATATCGGTATAGATCTGCGCGTGCTGGTCATGCGGCACGGCGCAGTAAACGGCTTCGACCTCCGGATTTTCCAGAAGCTCGTGATAATCATGGTAAAAATACCGCGTGTCTGGTACGCGCCGGAACCAGTCGAGGCTTTTGTCCGTCCGGCTGCACGCGGCGATGATCTGTGGGCGCGGCAGGTCGGTCTGCAGATGCAGCCAGCGCATGGAGGCGCTTGCAAACTCCCGGCCCATCAGCCCGCAGCCGATGACGCCGAATTTGATGGTCTTCTCCACGCTCAGCCCTCCATTTCGGACAGGCACTGCTCCATCCACGCGATCAGCTTCCCCACCATCGGCTCCGTGACCAGCAGCGGCAGCTTTGTCAGCGCGACGGGGCGGCAGTTGGCCTTGTAGGTCTGGGCGCTGATGTCGACGCAGAACTCGCGGTTCATCCGCGCGGCGAAGGCCGCCGCGTCCGGCACCTGATGGAAGCACAGGGCGCTCATATGCCCGTCGCCCTCCGCGCCGCTGCAAAGCGCGGGATGGCGCGCGGCAAGCTGGCGCAGCGCATCGTGATAGGTCTTGCCGACCGCTTCGATATGCGCGCCGTTATGGCTGACAAATTCCATCGTGACGAGATACGCAAGGCTTGCCAGCTCCTCCTGCCCGTTGGTGACGAGCGCGCCGAACTGGCTCAGGCAGTCGAACGCGCCGCTGACCAGCAGGCGGCTGGCCGGATACAGGCCGCCGGGGAAGCCCTTGCCGATGGAGACGAAGTCCGGCTGCAGACCGTATTTGCGGAACAGGAAGAGCGTATCGTACCATGCGCTGGACTGGATTTCGTCGCAGAGCACGGGCGTGTCCGTTTCGCGGCACAGGCGGTAGGCCCCGGTCAGATATGCCTGATCCAGACGCGTGCCGCTGTAATTCATCATGATCAGCTCGTGGCAGAAGCCCGCCGTCTTATAGGGCGGCGTGTTCCAGCGCTCGATGGCGCTGCGGAAGCTTTCGGGATCGTTGATCGCAACGGCCTCGACGCGCAGCGCGTCTTTGCATTTTTCCGCGAGCGACGGCCACAGGCCGCGCAGCATCTGCGCCAGAACGGTCGTGCCGTGGTAGCCGGCGGTCACGCCGCCGTCATTATCCGCCATGACGAGGAACACCGGGATGCGATCGGCATACGCGGGCGCGGAGCCGTCCAGCGTGTCAAAGCGGCTGAGCATCATCTTGAGCGCCGCCTCCACTGCCAAAGAGCCCGTTTCCAGATTGAGCACGCGGTTCAGAACGCCGGGCTGCCGCGCCTGCAGAAGCGTCTGCGGCAGCGGCTCGTCCATGGGACGGCCGTTGGCTGCAGCGATCAGGCGGCGTTCGAGCAGGCGCGTAATATATCCGCGCGTATTATTATGCGTGGCGTTGGGAATGCCGAGTGCGCGAGCTTTGTCCAGCAGCGCGTAGCCCGGGAAGCCATGGCCGAGCGGAATGTGATAGTGCTCGCTCTTTCCGGCAAAATACAGCCGTCCGTCCTCGCCAAGGCGGAAGCAGCCGAGCGCGCTGAGCGGCGCGGGGGCATAGTGCTGTGCGGCGGCAAAGCTATCGGTCGGCGCGCCCGGCTCTGCCGAGACGGCCTGCGCGGGCGGGCAGAGCTGCCGCCCGACCTGCTCCATCAGAATCTCCTGACGCGCGGCAAACGGATCCGGATAAAATTCGACCGGCTCCTGCGCGAGCTTCACAAGCGCCTGCTCCGATTCTCCGGTCAGCGCCGCGCGTGCGCGGCAAACGGCAGAGGTATACTCCGCGCCCAGAAGCGACTCTAAACTGCGGCTGAAATTTTTGATCATATCGGTTCCCCCTTATGCTCTTACAGCTGTACAAATTCAACATTCCAAAGGCGGCAGAACAGGCGGATGCGGTCGAGCCGGTCGCCCAGGACGAGCGCCTCGTGGTGTGTGCCGCCCTGTTCGAGCCATGCCGTCACGCAGCTGCGCACGCCGCTGTCCGGCCGGAAGAACAGATACGGCATATCCACGTGCAGCAGATCCGCGTCCGGCAGGATCTCACCCGGCGCGCAGACCAGCCGGAAGCGGTCCGCCGTCAGATGCGTCAGCGACAGGATGCACGCGCGGCCCGGCTCCGGCGTGAAGATCGGCGTGGGCGGATTGGAAAGCCCGCCCTCGGACAGGACTCTGTTTTTCAGATACGGGCGGCGGTCGCCGCGGCAGAGCCGCCAGTTGCCCTCGCCCTGATGGCACATCAGGATCGCTTCGCGTTTGAAGTCCATCATGTACATTTCCGTAAAGCCCGCCGCGCCGCAGAGCGTCTGCATGGCCGCCACCAGCACGGCGGCGGTGGAATCGCCCTCGGCGGCGTAGCCATAGCCGTCGGCCAGCAGGTTTGACGCCGCAAGCAGCGGCAGCTGCGTAAAACGGCCATCCTCGCCGCATTCGCCGTAGTGCAGCGTATAGCCGGACAGGCCGCCGGACTGCAGATAGGCCCTGAGGCCCAGATACATCCGCGCCGCCTCTGCGTGCGTCGGCTCATCCAGCGTGGGGTCAATCTCAAAAACGGCCTGATCCGCGTCCATCTGTGCCCGCACCGCGTCCTCTTCGACTTCGGCGCAGAAGCGGCGGACGGTCCCGATGGAATCATAGACCAGCTCCGGCCCCAGGAAGCGGTAGATCGCCATATCGTCGGTAATGACGTCTCCCATGCCGGGCAGCTTGCCGATCACGCCGATGCGCATCCGCTTCATGTCGCGCACGGTCATGGCCGCGCGGCCAAAATCCGCGACGAACCGCACAAACGAGCCGTCGCAGCGGTTCCCGGCGTAATAGACGCAGTTGACGCCCATGCGCGTCATGACGTTCGCCTGATCCTGACTGCCATGGATGCCCTGATTGACCGTATAGTCCCACTCGATAAAGTCCGGCCGGACGGTCTGCTCCGGCTGGATGAGGGCAAGGGCCAGCGGCAGGTGGTTCTCCTCCAGCGCACGCACCAGATACGCCCCCTGCGAATAGGTCAGCAGCAGGATCAGAATTCCATCCAGCTTCTCATGATTATATTGCGCCACGAGCGACTCGATCTGCGCCCGGTTCATGGCTGCGTGCGGGAAAACGAACTCCGCCGCGTCCCGCAGGCCGTCCAGAACCTCGTTTACATACGCCGTCTGCGCCCGGTCGATGCCAGGAAACAGCGGCAGATAGTCCTCCAGCATCAGAGCCAGAACGCCGAGTTTCGGTTTTTTCTGTGTCATGTCTCTCATCCTTTCTGCAAATACAGCGCCTCATAGACGCGCCGGTAGGCCGCGTAGGCTTCTTCATACGCATCGGCGGTTTCCGCCTGCGGCTGATAGACGGTTTGCTCCTCCGCGTCATGCAGCGCCCAGCCAAGCGCGCCTGCGGCCAGCATGGCCGCGCCGCGCGACGTGGCCTGCACCGTGGAGAGCGTGTGGAACGGGCGGCGGCAGGCATCCGCCTTGATCTGCATCCAAAGCGCGCTCCCCGCTCCCCCGCCGAGCGAGGTCACGGTCTGCGCCGTGCAGCCGAGCGCAGACAGCATATTCAGAAAATCGCGCAGCTGGAAGGCCGCTGCCTCCAGAATCGCACGGGCGCAGGCGGCTCTTGTGCTGGACAGCCGCAGCCCGTAAAAGCCGCCGGAGGCCTCCGGCAGATTGTCGGGATCGACGCACCCGGCCAGGTACGGCAGGAATGTCACGCCCTGCGCGCCGGGCGGCACCTGCTCCGCCAGCCGGTCAAGCGCAGCATAGCCGCCGTCCAGATCGCGGCAGAATTCGTCGCGGAACCAGCGCAGGCTCATGCCGATGGTGTTGCTGATGGGAAGATACAAATACGCGCCCGGCATGGCATGGCGGTAGATGGTCACATGATGGTCTTCGGAAAATTGCGGATGGGCCGTAAACGCGGCGGCGACCATGGCCGTGCCCGTCGTCTCGCAGAGCGTGCCCGGGCGGGTGCAGCCTGCGGCCAGCGCCGCGGCGGTCTGATCCATCGCGCCGGTCACGACGCAGGCAGAGGCAGGCAATCCCAGCGCTTCCGCCACCTCCGGCAGAACCGGCCCCACAATGCTGCCGCACGCAAGCGCCTGCGGCAGGCGCGTCCGGTCAAGCTCTGCCAGCGCGAGCGCCTCGTCCCAGTAATCGTCGCTTTGCAGGTCAAAATACCCGGTGGAGGTCAGCAGCGATTTTTCCGTGACTGCCCGGCCCGTGAGCCAAAGCATCAGATAATCCTCCAGCAGGAGGAATTTGTCGGTCCGCGCCCAGCTCTCCGGCTCCTGCTCCCGAAGCCAGAGCAGCTTCGCCAGCGGCAGCGCGCCGCTCAGCTCCGGCAGGCCGGTGCGCTCGTAAAAGCGCTGCCGGTCAAGCGCGGCGGCAAGCCGCGCCGCCTGCGCCTCCGCCCGGCTGTCCAGCCAGACGATCGCGGGCCGCAGGGCCTTTCCCTGCCTGTCCATGCAGAGCAGCGTTTCGCCCTGCGTCGTCAGCGCGACGGCACAGACCCTCGCCCGCGCTTCGGCGGGCAGTGACAGGATGCACTGTGCTGCCGCTTCCAGATACACCTGCGCCTCCACCTCGGCGCACACGCCGCGCGTTTGCAGAGCATATTCCCGGCTCGTCAGCGCCGTCTGCCGGAGCTGACGGTCAAACAGGCAGGCTTTTACGGACGTCGTGCCGACGTCCAGCGTCAGAATCAACTCCATGTGCTCTCTCCTTAAGGCAGAATATCAGTCAGACAATTCGTCTCAGCAGAGCGTTTTGCCGCCAGACAGCACGCCGCGCTGCGCAGACCACCCAGAAGATCTGACGACGGCTTTCCGCCCGCCAGCAGGTTCATAAAATCCTGCGCCAGCCGCCGGTCGCCGCCGAAGTGATTGCCGCCGGTGGGCCGGATCCGGATCGTCGCGGTCTGGTCGAATGCATAGTCGTCATGGCGGATGACGCCGGTATAGAAATCAAACTCAGCGCTGCCCTTTGTTCCGATGATGCGGCAGCCGCGTCTGGCCGCCGTGCGCTTGACGGTAAAGTTCTGATTATAGCTGATGATCGCGCCGCTTTCGCACAGGAACATGGCCGAGGCGACGTCCTCGTTGCCGGTATCCACGGCGAAGCAGCAGCAATCGCCCTGCACGTCCTCGCCGCGCAGCTTGCCGACGACATAGCTGCTCTCCACGCAGGTGCGGTAGTCGGGACAGTCGGGGCAGTGCAGCCCGGCGGGCCTGTCTCCTTTATAATAGAGCTTCTCGGTGTGCGCGAAGACACGCTTCGGCGTCAGCCCGGCGGCGTGGCAGATATAGTCGATATCATGCGTCGTTTTCTGCAAAAACAGCCCGCCGGTCAGGCTCGGGTCGCGGTACCAGCTGTGATAGTACACGCTGCCGTAGGGCACATTGTTGACGGCCTGCACCATGGTGACGCGCCCGAGCGCGCCGCTTTCGACCAGCTGCCGCAGGCGGACGGTGATATCCGCCACGCGCAGAGGGAAGGACACGACGGCCCGGTCCAGCTTTCCCTCTGCGGCCTCACGCAGCGTCCGGTACTGCGCTTCGCTGATGCAGACGGGCTTTTCCAGAAACAGCGGGATATCCCGCTTCAGGACCTCGACCGCCAGCGGCGTATGCAGCGGGCAGCGCGTGCCGATGAATACGCCGTCCGGTTCACAGCCCCCCAGCAGCGCGTCCGCGTTTTCAAAATACCGCGCTTCAGCGAACAGCGGATCTCCGGCATTTTCCTCTTTGATCTGCTCCCAGCGCGGGTCCGCAACTGCGGCGACGGAAATATCCGCCTCGATCTCCCGGAAGGCCTGCAGCATGGTTTTCGAACGCAGGCCGTAGCCGAGAAAGGCAAGCTTCTTTGTCATATGCTTCGCACTCCTGTCTGCACGTATTGTTTTTAAATATTACTAATAATATGCGAATTTTTTAGTCGTAAACGAATAATAATCCAATCAAATATTATGAAATGTGTCTATTGACTTGCATCGTTTCTGTTGCTATACTACTACAAAAAGAAGAAAATATCAATCCTTTTTTCTTCTTTGATCATTTCGGATTGGGGCGTTCCGCCCATTTCCTCATTTAATTATTACTAATTTTCGAAAGCGAGTGGTCCTATGCGTAATCCGCCTGACGTCCCCGGTGTCCGCAGTCAGCGCACCCGATTCCAGAAGCTGCTGGCCTATCTGAAGCGCTACTGGTTCTTATATCTGCTTGTCCTGCCGGGCTTTGTCTTTATGATCGTGTTCAATTACGGCCCCATGTACGGCATTCAGCTGGCCTTTAAGGACTATCACGCAAATCTCGGCATCTGGGGCTCGCCGTGGGTCGGTCTTGAGCATTTCCGCGAGATGATCGCCGACGCCAATTTCTGGCGCGCGGCAAAAAACACGCTGATCATCAACGGCTATAACATCGTATTCAAGACGACGTTCACGATTTTCCTCGCACTCATGCTCAATGAGCTGCGCCTGAAAAAGGTCAAAAGCTGCGTGCAGACGGCGGCCTATCTGCCGTATTTCCTGTCCTGGGTCATTTTTGCCGGTCTGGTGCAGGTGTTTCTGGAATACCCGTCTTCCTCCGGCAGCAGCG
>OGLN01002824.1_pt1 | contig 10209 bp, 9 predicted proteins | sample 1572641 | NCBI WGS metagenome assembly OGLN01 (sample SAMEA2581903, study PRJEB24529) | metagenome | biome: Human gut stool | place: China | collected 2011
CAGAAAAGCATTCTGTATGGCTCTGCCGGGCATTCCCACCGGGCTTTTCACAATAACAATATCTTCTTTCTGCGCCCGGAGATACTCCTGCTTGTACGCCTCCGCCGCATCACATTCCTCTGTGGTCACGAAACGGGTTCCCATCTGTACCCCCGCAGCCCCGAGGTACAGGCAATGCTCCAGATCCCTCCGGTCATAAATACCGCCTGCTGCGATCAGTGGGATTCCCAGTTCTGCTGCCTGCCGGATCATTACCGTCAGTTCTCTCTCATAGTTCTCCGGTGTGTAAGTATCCAGCTCTTCCCGCTTAAAGCCCAGATGTCCACCCGCCAGCGGCCCCTCCGCTACAATGAAATCCGGCTTCCTGCCGTATTTTTTCATCCAGTATTTCGTGACCACCGACAGGGCACGGGTACTCGACACGATCGGAGCCAGCATCGTCCTGTGGCTGCACCCGGGCATCCTATCCTCCGTCTCTGCTACGATTCCGGGCAGATCCAGCGGCAGTCCGGCACCGGAGATAATGCAGTCGGTACCTGCCAGCACTGCTGCCCTGACATAATCCTCGTAGCGTTGCGTTGCCACCATGATATTGACACCGACGATACCGCCTTTTGCGATCTGCCTTGCTTTTTCTATTTCTTTTCCGATAGTACGCAGATTACAGGCGATGGGATCTCTGTCAAAATCCGGCTCCCGGAAACCGATCTGGGCAGTAGAAATGATGCCGATCCCACCGGCAGCTGCCACCGCTCCCGCCAGACCGGACAGGCTGATTCCCACACCCATGCCTCCCTGGATCACGGGAATATCTGCATGTAATTCCCCCAGGATCATTTTTCCGTGCTTCATCCCACATCACCTCTCGTTACCGCTTTAATACTTGCGGAACCTTTCATAACGTTCCTCTGCGATTTGTTCACCGGTCATGCCGGTATATTTTTGCAGAAATTCCTTGATATGTTCCTTGAGATACCCGCCTATGGCTTCCACGGTACTTTGGTCTGCCCCGCCGTATTCCGGTACGATCCGCTCGATCACACCGAGGCGTTTCAGATCCTCGGATGTAATATTCATGACCTCACTGGCTTCTCTGGCACGGTCAGCATCCTTCCATAATATAGAAGCAAAGCCTTCGGGAGACAGGATCGAGTATGTGGCATTTTCCATCATCCATACCTCATTGCCTACCGCTGTAGCCAGTGCCCCGCCGCTGCCTCCTTCTCCGATAAGGATGCACAATACCGGTACTTTTAAGGCTGACATCTCCAGCAGATTCCGGGCAATGGCCTCGCCCTGGCCTCTCTCCTCCGCCTCCACGCCGCAGAAAGCTCCCGGCGTATTTACAAAGCTGATAATGGGTCGGTTGAATTTCTCCGCCTGCTTCATCAGACGCAGTGCCTTACGATACCCCTCCGGCATGGGCATACCGTAATTGCGTCTGGCACACTCCGCAAAATCCTTGCCCTTCACATCTGCCAGCACTGTCACCGGCTGCCCGTCCAGGAATGCCACCGCACCTACCAGTGCTTTATCATCCCCATAATAACGGTCTCCGTGAGCTTCCACTACATAATCGAAAATGTAGGGAATATAGTCGGTCGCTGCCGGTCTGTCCACTCTCCGGACGGTCTTGACCTTTTCCCATGCCGTTCTGGGGAGTGTCAGGAATGACCGTTCCTTCACAATCTCCGTAGGTTCAAAATGGAAGTCAATATTTTTCTTAAAATCTGCATAATTCCCCTCACTGCACCGATGCGTCGTGATCAGGAAATATAAGGTCTTCTTCAGATTCTCTCGGCGGACGATACCGTCCACAAAACCATGCTCCTGCAAAAATTCCGCTGTCTGGAAGCCATCAGGGAGGCGCTGTCCCAGAGTCTGCTTAATAACTCTCGGTCCTGCGAAGCCGATCAAGGCTCCCGGTTCCGCCATGATCACATCTCCCAGCATGGCAAAGCTGGCCGTTACGCCACCTGTGGTGGGATCCGTCAAAATAGTCGCATAGAGAAGTCCTGCTTCTCCATGCCGTTTGATCGCTGCGGAGGTTTTTGCCATCTGCATCAGTGACACGATTCCCTCCTGCATTCTCGCACCGCCGGAACAGCAGAACAAAAATACAGGCAGCCGCAATTCTGTCGCCTTTTCAATTGCCCGGGTGACTTTCTCGCCGACCACGTGTCCCATGCTTCCCATCATAAATTTGGATTCGCAGATGCCGATCACAGCCTTTTCCCCGTAGATCTCGCATTCACCTACGGTCACAGCTTCTTTTACGCCGGATTTTTCCCTGGCCTCCGACAGCTTTTCTTCATAGCCCTCATATTTCAGTGGATTGCTCTCTTCTATCTCCTCGAACCAGGGCTGAAAGCTTTTCCGGTCTGCCACCATGCGGATCCGGTTGTGGGTCTTCACCCGGAAATAATAACCACACTCATAGCAGACATATTTATTTTTCGCTGCCCGGTCTCTGTTTATCATTTTCTTACATTTCGGGCATTTGATCTCTGTTTCTATCGTTACATTTCCCATACTTGCACCTCTTATTCTGCGTCACTCTTATCTCTCTGTCCCACTCATAAAAAACTTCCGCAGACTATTTTTATTTTACTGCAAAGGTAAGTTCTGCTTTCGCCGCCAGTTTTCCGTTTACCGTGGCGATCGCTTCCCCGACGCCCACCGGTCCCTTGCTGCGGATAATGGTGGTCTCCAGTTCCAAGGTGTCTCCGGGGCGCACCATCTGTTTGAATTTTGCCTTATCGATCCCGGCAAAATAAGCGGTCTTGCCACGATGCTCCGGCAGAGACAGAATTGCTACAGCCCCTGTCTGTGCCAGTGCTTCCATGATCAACACGCCCGGCATCACCGGGTTCCCCGGAAAATGCCCGGCAAAATACGGTTCGTTAAAGGTCACATTTTTTCGTCCCACTGCCCGCACACCGGGCTCCAGCTCCTCGATAGTATCGATCAGCAGAAATGGATGTCTGTGGGGCAGAATCTCCATGATTTCCTGGGTGTTATAAACTGACATTGTTCCTCCGTTCTGCGAATGCTGTCGTATTAACTACTTCCTCGCATTCTGCAATCGTCCTCGTTGATGCTCTGCCTTCTATCCTGTGTCTTGAACATCTGCTGCGGTTATTCTGTGTACTTCTTCAACAACAGACTCGCATTATGTCCGCCGAAGCCCAACGAATTGGTCAATGCATAGGGCACCTCTTCTTTGTAGCTGTCCCGGCAGTAATTCAGATCAAGTTCCTCCTCCGTCTCACGCAGTCCCACGGTGCGGTGGATATAGCCTTCCTGAATTTCTTTTACGCAGGTGACAAACTCCACTGCACCAGCTGCTCCTAAAAGATGCCCTACCATGGATTTGGTAGAATTGATCTTCAGATCATAAGCATGTTCTCCAAATGCGAGCTTGATAGCTCTGGTCTCGAACAGGTCATTATGATGGGTGCTGGTTCCATGGGCATTGATATAGGTAAGCTCTTCCGGTGCCACACCACCGTCTTTTAAGGCATTCAGCATGGCGGTGGCTGCTCCGCTGCCGTCCTCCGCGGGGGATGTAATATGGTAAGCATCCGAAGAACAGCCATAACCGATCAGCTCCGCATAGATCTTCGCTCCGCGTCTCTTTGCATGCTCCAGCTCTTCCAGTACCACGATAGCGGAACCCTCTCCCATGACGAAGCCGTTTCTCTCCTTGTCAAAAGGAATGGATGCCCGTTCCGGATCCTCACTAAATGACAGCGCTGTCAGTGCCGAAAATCCGGCAATTCCAATGGGGGTAATGGAGCTTTCCGTTCCTCCCGCTATCATTACATCCGCATCACCGTACTGGATTGTACGGTATGCTTCTCCGATGGAATGTGTACCGGTTGCACAGGCAGTCACAACGTTCAGACTCTTGCCCTTCAGCCCATAGGCAATGCTGACATTGCCTGCTGCCATATTGGAGATCATCAGAGGCACCAGCATGGGGCCTACCCTGCCGGGGCCTTTTTCCTTCAGGCGGTCATATTCCCGCTCCATGGCCTGTAAGCTTCCGATGCCGCTTCCCACACTGCAGCCCACCATATACGGATCTTCCTGTTCCATAATAAGACCTGCATCTGCGATCGCCTGTCCGGCAGCCGCCACAGCAAACTGGCAGAACTGCTCCATTCTGCGGGCGGATTTTTTGTCCATATATTGTGCGGGATCAAAATCCTTCACTTCCGCCGCCAACTTACAACGGTAATCCGCAGTATCAAAATAAGTGATAGGACCGAATCCGGTCTTGCCCTCTTTGATACCATTCCAGAATTCCTCTACGCTGTTTCCAATCGGTGTGATGGCTCCCATGCCTGTTACTACAACTCTTCTATTTTTACCCATACGTGATATACTCCCTCGCGTCCTGAATTATTTTCTATCCTGCTGTACTGTTAGCGGACATATTTTCTATTCTGCTTTACTGTTGCCGGAGGTATTTTTTACATTGCCATACCGCCGTCCACGCACAGTACCTGGCCGGTGATATAGTCCGAGGCATTTCCTGCCAGGAACAGTACCGCCTGTGCGACATCCTCCGGTCTTCCCATTTTCTTAAGCGGGATCTGTCCGACCGCATTATCCTGTACCGCCTCCGGCAGCTTGTCTGTCATATCTGTCCGGATAAATCCGGGTGCCACGGCATTCACACAGATATTCCTGGATGCCAGTTCTCTTGCTACGCTTTTCGTCAGACCGATCAGCCCCGCCTTGGATGCGGAATAATTAGCCTGCCCGGCATTCCCGACGATGCCACTGACAGAAGAGATATTGATGATTTTCCCATATCTCTGCTTCATAAAGGTCTTCGTCAGATGCCGGATCATGTGAAATGCGCCTTTCAGGTTCGTATCCAGGACTGCATTGAATTCTTCTTCCGTCATCCGCACGATCAGATTGTCCCGTGTGATCCCGGCGTTATTGACAAGGATGTCAACTCTGCCGTATTTCTCTGTTACTGCCTTTACAAAGGCTTCACTCTCTGCAAAATCCGCAACATTGCACTTCGCAGCCTCCGCCATGCCGCCGCAGCTTCGGATGTCCGCCGCCACCGCTTCCGCCGCCTCTGCAGAGCCGTTATAATTAATGATCACCGTGGCTCCTTCTGCTGCCAGTGCCTGTGCAACTGCTTTTCCAATGCCCCGTGATGCCCCTGTGACAATAGCAACTTGTCCTGTCAGGCTTTTCCCTGTCAACATGCCAGTTCCTCCATCACCCGGTCCAGATCCTCCGGTTTCTCGATATTGTATACTTTGACATTTCTGTCAATTTTACGGACGAAGCTTGTGAGTGTCTTCCCCGGGCCGATCTCTATAAAAGTGTCCACGCCATCCGCGATCATGCGCTCTATGCTCTGGGTGAACTGTACGGGACTGGATACCTGTTGTTTCAGCAGTTCCGCAACCTGTGACGCATCTGTCACATAATCCGCTGTTACGTTGGATACATAAGGAATCCAAGGGGTTGACAGCTTGACGCTTTTCAATTCTTCTGCCAGCTGTTCTCCTGCATTTTTTAACAGGGCTGAATGGAACGGTCCGCTGACCTTTAAGGGGATACAGCGTTTTGCACCTGTTTCTTTCAGCGCTTCTGATGCCGCCTCTACTGCATCTGCCTCTCCGGTGATCACGATCTGTCCCGGGCAGTTATAATTTGCCACGGAGACGACTTTGCCGGTTTCTTTTGCTGTCTGTTCGCAGATTGCTGCCACAGCATCTCCGTCCAGCCCTAATACTGCTGTCATGGCTCCACCTTCCGGATAGGCCTCCTGCATATAGATACCACGCATCCGGATGATACGGAACAGATCCGGCAATTCCATCACACCAGCGGCAGCCAGCGCCCCATATTCTCCCAGGCTTAAGCCTGCTGCCATCTCTGCTTTCAGTCCTTTTGCCTCCAATACTTTCAGAATTGCCACTTCCATGGTCAGCATGGCGATCTGTGTGTATTCCGTAATGTTGATATAAGGATTTTCTTCATACGTCAGCTTGTTCGCCGCAGAGCCGTGCAGGGACTTGGTACTCAGACGGCCGAAACTATCGTACGTATAGTCTGCCAGAGTTATTTTGGTTCCTCCCAAAGTATGCTCCACCTTGCTCACCCTGTCAGCATAGTCGTAGCTGTAAGTGTATACTTCCTCTCTTGTAGTCTTTCCGGAAGCGGGAAGTAAATAAAAAACTATCCTAACATGCAAGATATAGTAATATCTGATGTTAGGATAGCAATTAAATAGATTATTTCAAGAATATAAAATACTTATTTATTTAAGATATACAAAACTCCAGTTTCGCAATCTGTATTAAGATAAACTCCATGATGAAATAACAAATAAATCAAATATTTTTCTTCTGGATATGACAAACCAACAGAAAGTACACCTTTCTCATTAAAAAGCAAAGAAATAAGATTTTCTACTTTTCCTTTATAAATTGAATCTATGTATGGCTGTGGAGTTACCATACAGTCCATTTCCTTTAGTGAACAAAATGTAATGCTGTCTATACCCAATGTCTGTTCTAATAAAATTGGAAAAAGTTCATATCGATATTTCTTATTAGCTACCCCATCATTCAGAAATAGGTACATATCTCCTTCTCTTGGAACTATCGAATATACACTATCTTTGTATTCTATATTCATTGCAACAAAAGGACTTTGCCAAGTAGAATCAACAAACATATCTTCATACCTCTCACTTGTTTTATGTACACACATTACAAATAAGAGATTAATACCCAACATAAGGATAATCTTATTCCAACAGTTTTTGGGGTATTTTCCTTCCACGATATTCCGTTCTTTTTGCATCTCCTGTTCTTTTTCTAATTTTATTCTCAGTATTAATAGCACGAATTTCTCTCATGGGTATTCCATTTCCTATATTTTCATAAGACATAATACCTTTATCTACATCCGACGAATGCTGTAACTCATGGCTTAAACCAATTCTTGGTGTCCGATGATTTCCATTAATATCCGTTTTAACATCAGGGTCATAATTTATAATGCTTCCTTGCGGAATGTCTTTTTTAGCTTTTTCTCTATCAAATCCTGAAGAATTAGACTTTCCTCGTTTAGTCCTTGTTATTGAATGAACATTCTTACTTTTCTCCAGTTCAATAATCATCTCACCAATTTCCTTATCATCCTTCTTAAGTTGCTGCAAATCTGCTTTCACGTCCTTTTGATACTTGGTATCAAATCCAAAAAATATTCTCACATTATCTATCAAGCCATTAGGATTAGGATTTACAACAATTGTATCTCCATTCACATCTATGTTATTCACCGGATTATTCGCCCCATACTGATACGGAGACATCGAATAATACTTCTCGGCAAATCTGTCATTCGTCGTAAACCTTCCCAGCGCCGCATCATAATGCCTTGCCCCGTAGTCATACCAGTTCAACCCTTTCTTTGAGTCAAGCTCCTTACCGTTGTACTTGTAAGGCTGAACATTACTTGTACTTGCAAACGCCCCGCCGAAGGGATAGTAATGGTTCGTCTCTTCTACCGTACCGCTCTGGCTGATGACTACCCGGTTATTCCCTTGATGGTCTTTCAAGTAATAGTGATACTTGCTGTCGCTCAAAGTAACATAACCCTCTTCGGTAAGAAGCAGCTTCTGGACTCCGTTTTCATAGACCACGTTTCCGCAGTAATCGGTAGTGGTGGTAGTACTGCCTATCTTATGGACTGTTCTCAGCTTTGTGCCGTCGGCTCCATAAGTGTAGGTGATGGTACTTCCGTCACTGAAAGTCACCACATTCGGCAAATTTAAGAAATTATATGTAATGCCGCTAATACCTTTGTTCAAATCTTTAGTTAAATTGCCGTTGGCATCATAAGAGTACTCATCGGCAGCATTGGCACCGTTTTTGAACTCGAAGCCGCCATTGTAGGCGGAAGCCGTCACGGCATCATCCACACGGTTCAACTGATTGCCGTTCAAGGTGAGAGTCAGGTTGTCTATCATGCCGTAGGCGGCTGAAGAGAGTTGCCCGTAACGCTGCAATCCCTTGATGTTACCGTTCTTGTCATACCCCGTCACGTTCTCACTGAAACGGTTCGCGTTCGTGCTGATACCTGCTGTCTCGCCGTAGGTGGCATTCAGCATGCGGTCCAGTCCGTCGTAGGTGAACTTGTAACCGCGGACGGTGCTTTCATTCCCGGACTTCCAGGTCATGCTGCTGATGCTGCCGTTGTAGCGGGCGGTACCCACACCCGTATTGTAGTACAGGTTCTGGGTGAAGCGCGTACTTGTGATGCCCGTCAGCCAGCTGCGGAGGTTATAGGCATACGTCAGCTTGTTCGCCGCAGAGCCGTGCAGGGACTTGGTACTCAGACGGCCGAAACTATCGTACGTATAGTCTGCCAGAGTTATTTTGGTTCCTCCCAAAGTATGCTCCACCTTGCTTACACGGTCTGCATGGTCATAGCTATAGGTATAGACTTCCGTACGTGTGGACTTGCCGCTTGCGGTATGGCTATGCGTCACCGTGGCGGGCTGTCCCGTAAAGGTATAGACCGTATTAGTCACGTCATAACCGCCCAAAAGATTGTTCTGTACGACTTTAGTTACACGCCCCTTGACGTCATAGTAATAGCCTTTGTAAATTTTAGTACTGCTGCCGGATACAGTCACCGCGCTTCCTGTCAGGGAGCCTTTACTGTAGCCCGAAGTGTCGTTCGTGAACTGGCTCGTCGGGAAACCCGTACCGCCCAGTTCTGCACATGCACCACCTGATCGGAAGAAACCGTCTTGTTCGTGCACTCCCCCTGTTGCGTCAGCCGTCCACCGTTGTCATACACATACTCCGCGAGCTGCGCATCCGGAAGCTTCTTCCAAGTGCAGAGATTACGGTGGTCGTCATACACACAATAGGTATCCTACGTCTCGCTGATAGAATAACAAAAACTATCCTAACATACAAGATATGGAATATCTGATGTTAGGATAGTAATTAGATAGATTGGTTTTTAATCAACCTATATCAGAGGAAGACAGTAGTTCGTTACGACGAATTAACCTAAAGCATCAGGCTCTAATAAATCTGGATGTAGTATTACTGATTTATCTAATGCTCTAACAAAATGAGATTTATGGGAATATAATACTTGATACTCCTCACTCTTCTCATTTGCCCAAACTTTCAAAACTACAGCCGCTTCTAAGGGTAAACTCTTCCCGCAGAAACAGCAAACAACCATTTCTTTATTTAATATTCCATCCATAATTTTTCGCTATTCTATTAATAGATTTTTGAGACCAATTTCCCATTGTTGTTATTATACCTTTCCTCCCTTCTACAACAGCATTAAATCTACCGGGAGTAATTTCATGAAGATAAACTGTAGCTCCATCAGCCTGAGTAAAAGCCTTTCCTACAGACTTTGTTACTCTTACTTCATTCACAGAAAGTACCCCTCCTCTCGTTGCCGTTGTTCCAGCAATCCGTTGCACTCCGTGAGCAGTTGATTGTATTGCATTTTGAGTACCTCTTCCTGCCACCTTTCCTACAGCCCATCCTATTGCCTTCCCCAACAACATACCGCCAAACTCTCCGGCACCAAAGCCAAAGGCAGCTTCGCCTATAGGTCGCGCAATAGCATCTATAGAACGACTGTTCAGAGAATTGAAAAGGGCAGACTTAGAGTCTTCAGATAAAGGACTGGTTTTACCTAAGAACTGATTCTGAAGTTTACCGCAGGAAGCTATCAAGTCAAAAGCATTAACAGCCTGATTGGCTAAGATACCTCCATTCTGATAGAAGTTCAGATAGTTGTCATTACCTAACGCAATAGAGGCAGATGAACCGATATTAGTATAGCCTTTTAAGGCTTCACTGCCTTCCTGCCAACGTAAATTCCCTTGTTTATCTTCATACCAGTCAGCTCCTGTTGGGTCTATTCTGCTGATAGGGCTGTTACCACAATAAGCATAGAGACTTGTTTTGAAGTAGTTTTCAGCAGAAGGGTCCACCGTCTCAAACCTCCCCAACGCCGCATCATAATGCCGTGCCCCGTAGTCATACCAGTTCAGCCCTTTCTTCGAGTCATACTCCTTGCCGTTGTACTTGTAAGGCTGAACATTACCTGCACTTGCAAATGTACCGCCGAAAGGATAGTAATGGCTCGTCTCTTCTACCGTGCCGCTCTGGCTGATGA